>Ga0272444_10004421_pt1 | contig 12410 bp, 12 predicted proteins | sample SSMForm13_FD_201033 | JGI IMG/M metagenome (GOLD analysis project Ga0272444, IMG submission 201033) | Marine sediment archaeal communities from Little Sippewissett salt marsh, Falmouth, MA, United States - SSM-Form-13 | ecosystem: Environmental > Aquatic > Marine > Wetlands > Sediment ... | reverse complement strand
GTGTGTGCTGTTCCGTTATGTTTAAATATTAGATGTTAACTATATCTAACATAGAGTTAGAAATACTCAACAAAATGTGATAAATAGACAACGGAGGAAAAATGTTGAAAAAATGGAACCACATCATCTGCATCCTTGGAATAGCAACATGCCTAATCGGCGCATATCTGATGGCTTTTGGAGAACCAATCATAGGCGCAGACCACACAGGCATAGCAACCGATGTGGGCATAACCGGAATCGGCCTGATATCTACTGGCAACACATTATCCTTTGCAGGAAAGAAAAAGGAGGCACGTAAACAATGACCGGCTTTACGTGGCCACTAATCTTAATCGTTAACGCGGTGCTCGTGCTGCTGGTCGGCGTCTTTGCTTTGTGGAAAATCCATAGAGACAAAAAATCGGGTTACCCTGTCAACGATGAACGCACCATAAAGATCAGCGGAAGAGCAGCCATTGGGACATACTACATCAGCATTGCTTTCATGATTTCACTAACGTTGTTCAATATCTTCGGAAAGGAATTTCTGGATTTGCCTGAACTTGAAGCCGGATGGGCAATAATCGCAATAATGCTCGTCAATGGCATCTCATATGGTCTGTTAAGCTGGTACTACAGCAGAAAAGGCGACCTATGATGCGGACAAGAATCAAAGAGTTGAGAGCACGACACAACCTGACACAAGAGGACTTGGCAAAAAAGGTCGGAGTACGCAGAGAAACAGTCCTGTACCTAGAGAAAGGCAAATACAACCCCTCCCTGAAACTGGCGCACGACATCGCAAAAGTGCTGCAGACAACCATCGACGAACTGTTCAGCTTTGACGACGAAGACAACCAATAAACCCCCAATCCCTACCCCCTTTTTCTTCACATCAGCTACTTTCGACAAGAACTTTTAAGTTGAGAGAACAAAATGAGTGAAGGTTAGAGGCAACTCACTTGGACCTGCAGAAAAGAATTGACCTAGTATTGAGAGACACGGCGGAAGTAGTAACGCCCGAAGAAATCCACACAATACTCGAAACAAAGAACCGCCCTACAGCTTACTGGGGCTTCGAATGTTCTGGACTACTACACATAGGCATAGGCTTGGTGTGCTCAGCCAAAATCAAGCATCTAGTAAACGCTGGCTTCAAGTTCACAATCTTCCTAGCGGACTGGCACTCATGGATAAACAACAAGCTAGGCGGAGACATGGAAAACATCCGCACATGCGGAGAATACCTGAAACAAATCTTCACCGCCCTAGGCTTAACGCCAGACAAGGTGGAGTTCCGCTGGGCATCCGAAATAGTGGACAAAGTTGATTACTGGGAAAAAGTCGTCCGCATATCCAAAAGCGTCTCAGTGAAACGAACATGGCGCGCCCTGCCCGTCATGGGACGCGAAACAAGCATGACCGACATCGAAACAGCATGGGTCCTCTATCCCACCATGCAAGCAGCAGACATATTCGAGATGGACATAGACGTAGCCTGCTCTGGAATAGACCAGAGAAAAGCCCATATGCTGGCGAGAGACGCAGCGGAAAAGCTCAAGTGGAAAAAGCCTTCATGCCTTCACACTCCCTTGCTTATTGGGCTGCAAGGACACGAAACCACCGAAAAAACGTTTGACGAAAACGCGGACTTGAACGTGGAGATCAGCTCCAAAATGTCCAAAAGCATCCCCCAAAGCAGCATACTCGTTCATGACAGCCCCGAAGATATTGCAGCGAAAATAAAGAACGCCTACTGTCCCCCCAAGGTAGTGAAAGGAAATCCCATAATCGACTTGGCTAAGCTCATAATCTTCCCTGAAAAAGACAGTTTAGAGATACCGCGTCCAGCAAAGTATGGTGGTCCAGAAACATTCGAAAGCTTTGAGAGTCTTGCAAACGTTTACGGCGAAGGCAAAATCCATCCCTTAGACCTAAAGAATGGCGTCACCCAATCTCTTATCAAAATCCTGAAGCCTGTCCGAGAACATTTCCAGAGAAATCCAGAAACGCTGGAAAAAATGTTGAAGATAGAGATAACTAGGTAGAAGAGTTGTCAACAAAAACAGAAAAAAGGCTAGAAAAAATCCTCAAGCTCTTAGAAAGACTGGAAAAACATTGCACCAAAGGCACACCAATAGTTGTAGAGGGAAAAAACGACATCCAAGCCCTCTATAGGCTGGGTATAACTGGCGACATAATCTTGGCGAAAACTTCAGGAAAATCGTTTCTTGATGTTGTCAGCGAAATAGAGAAAAAAGAAACGCGTGAAGCTATACTTTTGTTTGACTTTGACCGGCGCGGCAAAGAATGGACTCGCCGCTTGGCTAGTTGCTTGGAGGGGATGAAAATAACTCCTAATCTTATTTTCTGGAGAATGCTTTTAGGTCTGGTTGGGCGTGACGTCAAAGACATTGAGGGTTTGGCGACTTATGTTGAAACTTTGAGGAATAGGAGCTTCAAGTCGTAAACTATAATAGACACTGCAGAGTTAAAACAGAAACGTCTCAGTTTTAACGGGGACAAAGTTATGATTGAGGTGAATAGAAACGAAATCAGCACAGACTGTTACGATAAAGTATGTTATACGCGCCCGATTCGAAGTGGAGGGAGTAGTTGAAAAACCGGATGTGATTGGAGCACTTTTTGGACAAACAGAAGGATTGTTTGCGCCAGAACTAGACCTCCGAGAACTCCAAAAATCGGGTAGAATTGGAAGAATAGAAATTAGTTTAGACTCAAAACAAGATAAAACACAAGGAAACATAAACATACCCACAAGTTTAGACAGAGTATCCACAGCCATTATTGCAGCCAGCATCGAAAGCATAAACCGCGTAGGACCATGCAAAGCAAAAGTCATTTTGAACAAAATAGAGGACATACGGGACGCTAGACGAAGAGTAATCATAGACAGAGCCAAGGACGTTCTTCGGAAATGGACTGTCGAAACAATGCCTGACACCGACGAAATCTTCAGAGAAGTCTCAGAAATGTTGAGGCTGGCAAGAGTCGAAAAATTTGGACCTGAAGGATTAACTGCAGGACCAGAAATCAACAGCGCAAAGAAGATAATCGTCGTGGAAGGAAGAGCAGACGTAATCAATCTATTAAGGGCTGGAATACAGAACACCATCGCTGTTGAAGGCGCCAAAATCCCACAAAGCATAATCAAACTATGCAAGGAAAGAGAAGCCACCGCATTTCTCGATGGCGACCGAGGCGGAGACCTTATTCTCAAAGAACTTCAACAAGTAACTACTGTTAAGTATGTTGCTAGAGCCCCACGCGGCAAAGAAGTAGAGGACCTGACTTTCAAAGAGATCGAAAAAGCGCTGAAATCACGAGTTCCCCTCGAAAAGGTCAAAGTAACGAAGAAGGAACACCGAAAAAAGCTGGTTCCCAAACAAATTGTTGAAACCGCAAAAGGATTGAGTGGAACGTTGGAGGCAGTGCTTCTTGACAAGGATATGAAGCAGGTGGATCGTATGCCCGTAAGAGAACTTGCAGAGAAACTTCAGAAACTAAAGAATATAGACACTGTAGTTTTTGACGGCGTGATAACTCAGAGACTCGTAGATATAGCTGCAAAAACAAATGTCAACTACCTTGTGGCTGCCCGCGTTTCAAAAGCGATGAAACAGCCATTGAAAGTAAAGTTGATGACGTTCGAAGAAATCTTGGGTTAGCCCATACAAAACCGAAACTCGATGGCGTTATGGAGGCGAATAGTGTCTCCTCTAATTCAGTTTGATTAGGCTTGTCCAGAGGTAGCTGTTGTTCTCCCAATATGCTTTTAACGGTTTTTGTAAGCACTTATTACATTGTGCCAGCGTGGAAAGGATAGATTTTTTTGAAGATTTTCAGAATAGACCTCAAGAAGGGCTTCGCTAAGGTTATGCCAGAGAGCCTAGACGATCTGTGGCATCTGTACAACATAATTCTCAAAAGGGATGAGGTTCACTCCCGCACCACCCGACAGGTAAAACCCGATGATCAGTATGCGCGACCAACGAAAGCAAAAAGGGTTCCCGTAAATCTGGGTGTGCAAGTTGAAAAAATGTATTGGGACAGAGTACTCAACCGGCTGCGAATAAACGGCATCGTAATTGAAGCACCAGAAAAATTGAGCATAAAAGGTTCCAGGCACACAATAGACGTTACCGTCAATAAACCCGTAACTATCGTCAAAAAACAATGGCAGAAACATCAGCTCGACAGGCTAAAACGGGCAAGCAGAATCACAGCTGCGCCCCTCACCATAATTTCGATGGACGACGAAGAATATTGTGTGGCGGTTTTGCGCCAATACGGTATTGAAGCGAAGGCGGGAGAGAGACTTAAACTTCCGGGAAAACGTGAGGCAGAAAAAAGGACAAAAGCAAAGCAGCTGTTTTTCAGGGGCGCCCTTAAATCCCTGCGTGAAGCATGGGCTCCTCTTCATAGTCCGATAGTCGTTATTGGACCGGGATTCATCAAGAATGATTTCGCTGATTACGTTAAGAATGAGGCTAAAGACGTTGCCTCATCAGTTGTTGGCGTGAAAGGGGTGAACAGTGCAGGTTTATCTGGAATACAGGAATCGCTTCGTTCAGGCATCCTTTCTAACGTGCTGCAGAACATGAGAGTGGCTGACGAAATGAAGGCTGTGGAGGAGTTCTTGGCGAGGCTTGGGAAAGGCAAAAGCGACGTAACCTATGGATTTACTGAGGTCGAAAAAGCGGTCACGTATGGCGCAGTTGAGAAGCTTCTAGTTGCAGACTCAGCCCTGAGAGAGACCACAGAGGAGAAACGAAGGGAGCTGGAAAAAATTATGAAAAACGTTGAAGACACACGTGGAACAATCATGGTCATCAGCACCGAACACGAGGCAGGAACAAAACTGCTCTCCCTTGGAGGCGTCGCAGCCCTACTACGGTTTCCCCTACCCTCAACATGATTGAAAGCCAAAAACAGATTGGACTCCTCTGAATATACTAATGATTGTGTGAACGTTCGGCAGAAATCTTGTGTTATGCTGCAGAATTCCAGAAAAAAGATTGTTTTCAACAATATACCTCTATTAGGCTTCAAATAGCAAGCACAGAATTGTGAACTTTTGATTTAGGGTTGTAAGTGTCGCGGGCTTTGTGTCCCACGCAACTAACTCTCACCCTCACAGACGGAGCAAAGACGCTCTTCTCAGATGAGCTCTCTCAAACGTGGGTTGGATTTTGCCCGCGCCCACCGTGTCCCATGCCTGGGTAAACCCTCCGTCAACGGTAGATGAAAGTCACCATCCTCTGTCGGGTCCGTCTGCATGAGCCCATATAGGTTCCGGCGGGATTATGCTCCAGCCCACCTATCATCGCAAATAAAGAAACAGACACAAGAGAACATTAAGCTTTTCCATTCCAAAAAACTAGCAGTCACTTGGCGGCGTCTATGATTTTTTGGAGGTCTATCTCGAAGGCTCCTGTCGGATTCTCCAACTCAAAATTATTGAGGACTTCTGGATGAATTTCGCCGACAACACCAAGTTCTGTGCCCTTGAATGATACTGTGGCTGCTCTGCCAGCTAAGAAGCTTGGGTGGTTCGTCTCTTTCACGGTCCATTTTTTTAAGCCAAGGTTCATCAGCAAGGATTCGAGAATGGATTTTATTTCAGTGAAGTTGGCTGTTGGATGAGATGAAACTGCTCCGGCGTGTATTCGTCGTTCTGTGCCTGTTTCAGAGCGGTTATCAAGGGTGATTAAGTCTGAGACTTCGAACATTTGCTGAGGGAAAACGTGGTGTTTGCTGTCTGCCAGGTTCTTCATTAGGCTAGGCAGCAGGTCGTTCCGTATTATAGAATATTCTGTGGATACAGGGTTCGCCAAAGTCACAAGCCCCTCAGGTTTTCGCCGCATCTTCTGGTAGTGGTCAACCTCGTTGGCGAGAACAAAATTCAGAGCTTCCACAAAACCTAAACCAACCATCACCTGCCTAACATCCGACGCCACCTCACTAACCCGGTGCTGCTTGCCTATAGTCACCGTTGCCGGAATCGTGGGCGTCAGATTATAGTAGCCGTAGCCGATTGCGACCTCTTCAACCAGATCAATTTCATGCAGTATATCGGTTCGGTACGCGGGAATCGTAACATCCAAAACTCCCGCTTCAACCGTTTCTGCGTCAAGCCTAGACTTCTGCAACGCCTCTATGGTTTGTGCCTCCGAGAAGCTAAGCCCCAAACGCTCGTTGGAGTAATTCACGTGTAACTTCATCTTTTGTGGAGTAAGGTCTGGAGTAACCAAAACATGGTCATGATACTTAACAGGAACACTTTCTATTGTGCCGCCCATGTCCGCTAAGGCAGTGACGAGAACGTTCAGGCTTCTTGAGATGGCGTTCAGCTCGGTGCCGGTAACGTCGATGAAAAGGTTTCGAGTGTCATCGCCAACACGGGTCAATTCGCCGTTTATTATGGGAGGAAAAGAGAGAACATCTCCATTTCGATCCACAATCAGTGGATACCGTGAAGCCCAGTCCACCTCACTCTTGTATACCATGCCTTTCTCATGTTTCTCCAAGACTTCCTGCGGCGTCATCTCCTCTGTCTTGTCTAACGGAACAAACTTGATTTCGTCTGGGGCACAGGTAACATACGAGAATGGAGGTTCAACAGCATCCAAATTGTGCACTCCGATGGAAGCCTTTTTTCGGTCTCTGCCAATCATCCAGTGCAGAGCCTCCTGCATCTCCATAAGCTCCCTGATTGTCTCATAATCGATGTTTAGGTCTCGGACAACAGCGGAAACAACGTACGGTCTGACCTCAGCCACACTCTTGTCCACCGTCAGCGTGATGTTTCCCTGTTTCACCTTAAAGCTGGGCATGCCAGTTTCCCAGCCCATGAGCCCCCGATAGGCTCTAGCCACTCCACTATAGCTGCAAAAATCCACTCGATTCGGGTTATACTCGATCTTCACGTAGTCTGAGCCGACCTCTTCGGTGTCGGTTCCCAGCCACGGAAGCCACTTAGCCATCTCCTCCACGGTGAGGTTTCGTCCAACATAAGCTGAGAAGCGGTCTCTATCCAAGCTTATCGTTGGCATACTGGCGTCCTCCTTATCCAACCCAAATCATTCTTGTATAACAGCCGGATGTCGTCGATGCCCAGCTTAAGAAGAATCAGACGTTCTAAGCCTCCGCCCCAAGCCAAAACAGGATGCTTCACCCCAAAAGGAGCCAAAACCTCTGGACGGAAAATGCCCATCCCGCACAGTTCAACCCAAGTTTTCAGCTCCGGAACATAAACTGTGGACTGCATGGAAGGCTCTGTGTATGGGAAGTAGCTTGGCCAGAACTGAACCTTTTCCAGCCCAAGTTTATGATAGAACTCTGTCAGGGTTCCCATGAGGTCCCGCAGCGTCACCTTCTCGTCCATGATTATTCCTTCGATCTGATGGAACTCGGCTAGGTGCTTGTAGTCCAGCTTCTCGTTACGGTACACCCTGTCCACAGAGAACACCTTAACAGGCGGCTCCTTATGCTCAGACAGGTAACGGATAGTTTCAGCTGTTGTATGCGTCCTAAGCACCAATCGTTTAGCCTCCTCTGGGCTCCAACTGTACTCCCAGCCCCTTGAACCAGTTGTCCAGCCGTTCTCATGCGTGCTCGCAACAGCCTTCACCGTCTCTTTGTCTGGAAGTTTTCCCTTTTCTGGGTTGGACAGATAGAAGGTGTCCACCACGTCTCTGGCGGGGTGATCCTGAGGCTGGAACAGGGCGTCGAAGTTCCAGAATGCCGTCTGAACTATGGAGCCTCGAATCTCGGTGAAGCCCATCTCCAAGAAGATTTCTCTGATGTGTTGAATTATCTGCTGGGCTGGATGAAGTTTTCCGAGAAGGGCTTCGGGACCCGGAGCCTTCACATTGAACTTTCTAAGTTTTGCTTTTCGCCAGCTTCCTGTTCTGATAAGCTCTGGCGTTAGCTGGCTGATTTCTTCCTGAACTTCGATTCCCTTCTTAACCAGATTCCATCCAGCATCGGTTAACTCTAATTCACGTAATGTCTTCTCTTCGGTTTCCACCAGTTTTCGTCCTTTCAGAACAGAAACAGTCTTCTGCTGTTCCTGACCCAAATCCTCAACAACAATTGATTCTTTTTCAGACAGGAGTTGCAGAAATTTTTCGTCATCTCCAAGCTGCGGCTCCTTCAAGGATTTCAGCATTCCCTGTTTTATGGTCGCCCAGCGCTTTCGGTTAATCCACCCCAAAGCAACGGACAGGAACATCTTTTCTAAGCCTGCCTCTTCAACAGCTGAGTTTACATTTGCTTCTCCGCCAAGCTTGATCAATGCGTTGTGGAGACGTCGTTCGGGAAGTCCTATTTCCGCGTAGCTTCTTCCTTCCGCGCTCAACGAGACATAGGTCTGCTGCTTTTCATGTGTTCTCAGCAGCTTGGTTTCTGTGAGAGAGAGGGCAGCCCGCATAACTGCTGCGTGAGCCAAACTGCTACGTTTGACTATCTGATCGACTGGAGCTTTGCCTTTCAGCTTTTCTAGGGCAAGCAAGGTTTTCTGTTCGTTTTCTCGAAGTTCAGGCACACGTTTTTCCTCCTTGGCACTTGAGTGTAATATGATGTTGTGAACTTGGTTTAGCTTTATGATAAGAAGGCTTTAAAGGTTTCAACGTTTGGAGAGGGGAAATAAATGAATCAGATATTGACTTTTTTCTCGGCTAGTTAACACCTAATATTTCCCGTGCTTTGTCAACCAGTTTCTCTCTTTTTCTCTGATGGTCCTCAACAAACTTCAGAATAATCTTTTTTGTCCGAGCCTTATGCTCTCCACACATGAGGTTTCCGCATTTGCAGCACTTGTAGATTTCCACCACTTCTTTGTCGTCTTCAACGAAGTGGCACATCTCGATCTCGTATATGGGACAGATTTCAGGCACACCCCCAAGCTTCTTCTGCTCTTCCACAGTGGCTCTTCCTCCAGTGAAGGCGCTCATAATCTTCTTGCCTATACTTTTTGGGCTCTCGTTCAGGGTGAAGTAGCTCAGGGGGTTCCGCTTGGACATCTTCGGAGAACCATCCAGCCCCTTCAGAATCTTGTGGTAAGTTGATGAGGGAGGAAGAAACTTGAATTTGCGGCGAAACTTGTTAGCTAAATCTCGGGTCAAACGAAGATGCGCATCTTGGTCTACTCCCACAGGAACCACGGTTGGTTTGGGTCCACCAAAATCTTTGAGTTGGGGCATAAGGATGTCTCCCGCCTGTATAAGAGCCGAGAGATAGAGCCCGATGTGCCGTTCACCGTAGATTGCTTTCATTGTGGCTAAAGTCACGCCAGCCCCGAAATGAATCGCTAAGTCTCGGACCCGCTGCTCCTTATACTGCCTGTAAATGTGCCCCTTTTTGGGGTCAAAGCCTAACGCTAGCAGGTCTGCAACGTTGCCGACAGCGATTTTTTCGGTTTTTTCGAAGGGCAGCCTATTGTCCTCATAAGCCTCTATGTCTGCGATGGCGTAGAAGGCTTGGGCTCCCTGCTGCTGGAAATAGATGATTTCCTTGGCGGTCATGAGGGTTCCTAAATGAAATTCTCCTGTGGGTTTGATTCCGCTCATCACTGCAAAGTCTCCGCCCTGCTTCATCTTTTCTAGGACGCGGTCGAAGTCTCTGTGACCGAAAATGACTCCTCGCCGCATGTACATGCTCTGGTCAGGTATATTCGGCAGAAGAGAGTCAAATTTTTGGATACCAAACTCGTCGTAGAGGTGATTGTAGTCGTCAACCACTGTTGTTCCCCAGGGGTCAAGCACAGATTTCCGACCGTCAACGTTAGCCAACTTAGGTTCCACCTTTGCTAAACCGTAGAGTTTAGATGTTTAAAGGTTTTCGAAAGGAAAACATTCATTGCACGCCTGAACTCCGTATCCTTAACTCTTTTAACTCTCCACACAATTTAATGATGTTGTGCACGAGTATGGCTGTACCTGAAGAAGATTTACAGAAACAGCAGCGCGCCTGCAAAATCGCAAGAGAAATCCGCGAAGAGATGCAGAGAACCGTAAAAGAAGGAATGCCCATCATCGACATTTGCGAAAAAGTAGAGGGCTTGACAAGAGAAAGGGGAGCTAAACCCGCTTTTCCATGCAACGTTTCTGTCAACGAGATAGCTGCGCATTACACGTCGCCGCCAAACGACAAGCAAACCATACCTGAAAAATCCATAGTTAAAGTGGACATCGGCGTTCACGTTGACGGCTTTATAGCGGACACGGCGACAACCGTTTGCTTCAATCCAGAATACGTTGACATGATTAACACGGCGGAAGAGGCGCTAGAAAAGGCTGTGGAGATACTTCGACCTGGACTCTCCGTCACTCGTTTCGGCTCAACAATCCAAAAAACAATCAAGACACGGGGATTCAAACCCGTCTCAAATCTGACCGGACACCTGATCAGACGATACATAATCCATGCGGGAAAGTCGCTGCCCAACGCCTTTAACCTCTCCACATCCAGAATAAAGGAGGGAGAAGTCTACGGCGTTGAACCCTTCGTAACAGTTGCAAATGCCGCGGGCAGAGTTGAGAACTTACCGGAAGCCCACATCTTCCGCTACTCGAAACACAAGTCCCTGAAGAACCCTTACGCTAAAAAGATTCTGAAGTACATCAAAAACAATTTTCTGACCCTACCGTTCACTGAAAGGTGGCTAAACAAATTTGCGGCCTCCAGTCACTACAAAAGCGCCTTCTCTGAACTTCTTTCATCTAAAGCAATAATAAGCTACCCCGTTTTTGTTGAAGCCAGCAGAAACCTTGTGGCACAAGCAGAATACACTATTATGATAGTGAAAGATGGATGTGTTGTGCTAACCTGAAGGTTCAGCTTTTATTTTTTTTAGCCTCACGATAGATTGCGGTTATTGTCATCGTTTCGTTGCATTTCTGGCAAGGACCTGTTTTTTTGAAGATGTAGTCGTCTCTCTGAAAGTCTCGGATGCTTTTGAAATCACATTTTGGGCACTCCAGCGTCGTTATCACTTTTGGCAGCTCAAGGGTTACGTGCAGGGGTTTTCCTCTCGTCTGCAATAGCATGTATAGTGATATGGCTACTCCAAAGAAGCCTATAGCCAAGAAAGAGTATGAATTAAGGACGTCAGTTTGCTCAATAAGGGACTGCACTGCCATAAAGAGAGCACTCAATGAGAGAACAAACACTATCAGTATTATCACAAGAAGAAAAGGAGAAATCCGTTTAACAGGCTTAACACTATCAGCCATCTTTTTCACCTACTGCCCAATTCCTATCGTATTCCCGATTCCAGCTATTATCACATTGTCACCCTTCTTGGTCCGTTCCAGAATCAGACGCTTTATTCTTTTGATCACAGGGTCAACAGCGTCGAAAACTTCTTTTCGCATTGGAGAAACTGCGTCTCCAAGATCCTGCTTAACGATGATTGCATTCACAGGAATCTTGTTCTTAAGTATCGCATCTTCTATCTTGAACTGTTCGACGCCTGGTCCGCCGATGGCAGCGCCTACTCCTTCAGCTACTTCCCCGGGTTTTTCTCCTTCAAGTTTCAGCGCCGCGTCTATCATGATGATTGTAGAAATCTTCCCTTTTTGTTCCTTTATGATGTTGCTTATTCCGTCTCCAGGCTTGCCCACGTTTCCTCCTGGACCTTTAGCCTTCAAAACATAGGCTGTTCGACCATCTATGGGCACAGTTGCTGCAACCACATCTCTAGCTACTTCTTTTGTTTCATATCCTTGCATTAGTTTGGCGGCGACTAGAGGTCCAGCGCCGTCGCCGATGGGCTGACCGACTGAGAAGGCTCTTAATGCTTGAGCGTAGGCTTCGGCTTGTTGCATGATCAGGGGCAGAACCATTTGGATTTGCATGATTACGTATAGGCTTAGAGTTTTTTTTCCTAGAAGATAGAAGTGCCGGATAATCTTGTAGATCATGTGCAGTGCCATGGCAGCCTCCAACGTGTTTTCCAGATTGTTCAGTTGCGTTTCATCTGCTTCTGGTGCCATTAGTTTCACTTCGTCTTTGAAACGGACATCCCTAACATCAAGGACATGCTCCAACTTCCAGACTACGCCAGAAGGATCCATATTTTGAGGAGTGATTGCTATGTACTCCAGAAATTGATCGATTCTCTCAGCGGGGTCTCCCACCGGTTTCCCTATCTCCTTTATCGTCTCCATGGCTAGCCTTCGACCATCGTCTCTCATGAGCTTGAGACGACGCAGATGGGTTTCAACTTCTCTGAGCATCATCATCATTTGGATGCGCTGACCATAAAACATGAAGACAACGAAGATACCAGTGAATACCAGTTGAAAAATTAAAGAGACAATATTGTCTCCGCCGCCGAGTAATCCTGCAAGTTGGGGAATCATATAATCCACTCTCCTCAAAAAGCACGAGGTGTGTAATAA
>Ga0272444_10004420_pt1 | contig 12411 bp, 12 predicted proteins | sample SSMForm13_FD_201033 | JGI IMG/M metagenome (GOLD analysis project Ga0272444, IMG submission 201033) | Marine sediment archaeal communities from Little Sippewissett salt marsh, Falmouth, MA, United States - SSM-Form-13 | ecosystem: Environmental > Aquatic > Marine > Wetlands > Sediment ... | reverse complement strand
CTTTAAGGGCCGGGGCCTTGCAACCCCCGGCCCTTAAAGCGGTCGTGGGCGAGCGACTGCAAACCTTTGGGACCTATGGCGGCCGTGCAGTCGACATCGGCGAGCTGCGCAATGCCGTGGCCGCGCTGAATCAGCCGCTGGCTCGGCCTCCCATAGCGGTAAAAACACAGGTCTCCCCGGCCCCTGTGCGCCGCACCCTGCGTCCGGCCACGGCCATCGTCACGGCCTCCCAGGTGCGCATGGCCCATGCCGCCGGGGCCGATCTGGTGGTGTCCACCGGCGTCAAGGTCACCCCCCTGGCCCGTGAACTGGCCCAGCGCCACGGGGTGGCGCTGCGCTTCGACCCAACACAAAACAGCAGCGAAGGAGGGCTCGTCCCATGATTGTCGCCCAGGTAATCGGTACGGTGGTGGCCACCCGCAAGCACGACAAGCTGGTGGGCCACAAGATTCAGGTGGTCCAACCCCTCGACCCGGGCAGTGAGACGCCGCGCGGCAATCCCTTTGTCGCCGTCGATGCCGTGGGCGCCGGGACGGGTGAAGTGGTCGTCGTGACCACCGGCAGCAGTGCCCGACTGGGTTTGGATACCATCGACTGCCCGGTGGATTCCACCATCATCGGCATCATTGATCAACTGGAAATTCAGCCATGGCAGCCATGAAACTCTACACCCGTCAAGGGGATCAGGGAAAGACCAGCCTTCTGGGCGGCGCACGGGTGCCCAAAACCGACCCGCGCATCAAGGCCTGCGGGGCCGTGGACGAGTTGCAGGCCCATCTGGGTCTGGCCCGCGCCATGATCCGGGAGGCCAGGCTGGCGGATCTGGTCAAAACCGTGCAGTACCATCTGCTCACCGCCGGCGCCCATCTGGCCGCCACACCAACGGTAGCCCGAAAACTGACCGTGCGTCTGACCTACGATGAAGTAACCTGGCTGGAGGAAACCATTGACGGTCTTAGCGCGGCTCACGGTCTGCCCGCCGGATTCGTCCTGTCTGGCGAGAGCGCCGCCTCTGCCGCCGTGCATGTGGCCCGTGCCGTGTGCCGGCGGTGTGAGCGGATCATCCTCATGCTCCCCGCGTCGATGCCGGACACCCTTGGCGATCTGCGGGTCTACTTCAACCGCCTCGCCGATCTGCTTTTCGCCCTGGCCTGGGCCCTGGAGGTGCGCCACCGCATCCGCCAAATCGTCGAAGCGTTGCTTTTTGACAATGGACAAGGAGAGAAACCATGTCATTGAACCTACCCCTCTGTACCCTTCTGACCGAGGTGGCCGAAGCCAGGGCGACCGCCATGGGCGTCGCCATGGTCATCGCCCTGGCCGATGAGCACGGCGAGCTGATCACCTTCGCCCGCATGGCCGAAGCTCTGCCAGCCAGCACCGAGATCGCCGTAGCCAAGGCCTATACCGCGGCGGCCCTGCGCATGCCCACGGAACAAGTGGGCGTGCTGGCCCAGCCGGGAGAAGCGCTCTACGGCATCCAGGACAGCATGCAGCGCCGGATCGTTACCTTCGGCGGCGGCCGTCCCCTGTGTCTGGCCGAAAAAGTGATCGGTGCCATCGGTATCAGCGGCGGCAATTTGGCCGAAGACCTGACCTTGGTCGATGCCGTCGTCACAGCCTTCAAGGCCATGAAGGCCCTGCGCGGCGCGGCGGCAACCGTCGTTTGCCCCGGTATGGCCTGGACTACCGCGGCGGGCCGGCGTCTGGGCCGAATTCTGCGCGACCAGTTGCCGCAACTGGGTGAGGAAGCGATTCGGGCCCTGACCGGCGCCATTCTACTGGTTTGAGAATACTATTAAACTAATCCTAAGGAGTGTTCCATGTCGTTTGATGAGAAAATGCTATCCGGTGTCGTAAGACAGGTGCTCGAGACGTTGATGCGCGAAAACGGGGCGGCGCCCTCCCCGGCCACCTGCGTTTACGACAGTGTGGACGAGGCGGTCGACAACGCCATCATCGCCCAGCGCCAACTGATCGCCATGACCCTGGAAGACCGGGAACGGATGATTGCCGCCATGCGCCAAACCGCTCTCGACTACAACGAAATGCTTTCGGAAATGGCCGTCAAAGAAACCAAACTGGGCCGTTACGAGGACAAAATCCGTGAGAATATCCTCTGCGCCACCAAGACACCGGGAACCGAGGACATTCAGCCCCTGGCCAAAACCGGCGACAACGGCCTCATGCTGCTGGAGTATGCACCGGTGGGCGTCATCGGCGCCCTGACGCCCATCACCAATCCCACGGGCACCTTCATTCACAACGGCATCAGCATGCTGGCAGCCGGCAACGCCGTGGTCTTCAACCCCCATCCCAGCGCCCGACAGACAAGCACTAAATTGGTCGAACTGCTGCACCAGGCCATCGTGGAGGCCGGCGGCCCGCCCAGCATCATCGCCACCATCCGCAACCCCACCCTGGAGACCGCCGGGCAGATCATCGAGCATCCCAGAATCAATATGCTGGTGGCCACCGGCGGCAAGCCGGTGGTCAAGGCAGTGCTCTCCTCGGGCAAGAAGGCCATCGGCGCCGGTGCCGGCAACCCGCCGGCCCTGGTGGACGAAACCGCCCATATCCGCCATGCCGCCGAGTGCATCATCAACGGCGCCAGCATCAACAACAACATCTTCTGCACCTGCGAAAAGGAAGTCATCGTGGTGGATGAGGTGGCCGATTCCCTGATCAAGTTCATGCAGGAAACCGGCAAGGCCTACCTTCTCACCCCCGAGGAAACGGAAAAAGTCACCCGTCTCGTGGTCAATGACAAGGGCAAAATCAACATTGCCTTTATCGGCCGCAACGTCCAGGTGATCCTCAAGGAAATCGGCGTCACGGTAGACGAGGCCTGCCGGGTGGCCATTTTCGATGCGCCCCAGGATCATCCCCTGGTCTGGCTGGAGCAGATGATGCCCGTTTTGCCCATCGTGCGCGTCCCCGATGTTCAGGCGGGCATCCGTCTCGGTGTGGAAGTTGAGCAAGGCAACCGCCACACGGCCATCATGCATTCCACCAACGTGGACCACCTGACCGCCTTTGCCCGCGCGGTGCAGACCACCATCTTCGTCAAAAACGGACCGGCCTACGCTGGCATCGGCCTGGGGGGGGAAGGCCACACGGCCTTTACCATTGCCGGGCCTACCGGAGAAGGTCTAACGTCGGCACGGTCCTTCACACGGCAACGGCGGTGTACGCTAGTCGAAGGATTCCGTATCATTTAAGAAAAACGAAAGGAGAGAACCCATGCAGATCAATCTGGACCGGGCCCTGGCCATGATGGCCGCGGCGCGCAAAGAAGCGGAGGCCATCGGTGTGCCCATGGTCATCGCCGTGGTGGACGATGGGGGCAACCTGATCGCCCAGCAACGCATGGACGATGCCCTGTTGGCCAGCGTGGACATCGCCCTAAACAAGGCCTACACCGCCGTGGCCGTCAAAACGGCCACCCACGATTTGTGTGCACTGGCCCAGCCGGGCCAGCCCCTTTATGGCATTCACACCACCGATTGCAGCCGCATCATTATTTTCGGCGGCGGGTTTCCCATCATCCATGATGGCCGGATCATTGGCGGCATTGGGGTCAGCGGCGGCAGTGTGGAGGACGACATGCGCTGTGCGCGGGCCGGTCTGGCTGCGTTTGCCTGACGCGTGGCCAGCGGAAAGGATCGTCCCATGAAGACCACACTTGTCAAGGCTCCCCAACAGGGATTTCTACGCCTGCTGCTGTCGAACCTTCGCGCCCTGGAACGTTTGCCCGTCGAAAGTCCCAAATGGGGCGCTGTGGGTCTGGTACAGGCCCCGTTGATCGATCTTTACTGGGCCGCGGACGCGGCTGAGAAAGCCAGCCCGGTCACCGTGGCCCTGGTTCAGGGAAGCTGCCCCCAGCACACCCAGATGCTGGCCATTTTCGGCAAACAGGCCGATGTCGCCGCAGCCCTGGCCAAGATCCGCGAAAATCGGCCAGGTCCCGGCCCCAGGCGCTGACAGTGCTGCAAATCACGAGAAAGCTGATACAAGACCATGACCACTGTAGAGAAGATCAAACAACTGGGAATCGTCGGTGCCGGTGGGGCCGGTTTTCCCACCTACATCAAGCTAAGCAGCAAGGCCGAGATTTTTATCGTCAACGCCGCGGAATGCGAACCGCTGCTGCACAAGGATAAGGAATTGCTGCGCAACGGGATCGGCCCGTTTGTCAAGGGGCTCAAGATCTGCGTTAACCGAGTCGCCGCCAGGCGCTGCATCATCGGCATCAAGGCCAAATACGGCGACCTGATCGCTCACCTGCAGCAGCATCTGCCGGCTGAGTTTGAAATCATTGGCCTGAAGGACTTCTACCCCGTGGGTGATGAGGTCACCCTGATTTATGAGACCACCAGTCGCATCGTCCCCCCCGGCGCCCTGCCCCTGAGTCAGAACGTGGTGGTGAGTAATGTGGAGACAATTTACAACATCGGCAGTGGTGTTCCCCTGACGTCAAAATACATCAGCATCGGTGGCGACGTGAAACGGCCCATCACCGTAAAGGTGCCCATCGGCATCCCGTTCTGGGAGGTGTTGAGCCTTGCCCAACCGATTCCCGACACCTATGCCGTAATTGTCGGAGGGCCCATGATGGGCAAGCTGGCCCAAACCTTGGACCAGCCGGTCACCAAGACCACCGGCGGCCTGCTGGTGTTTCCCACGGATCACCCCCTGATTCGGCGCTACCGCACGGCGGCCGAGATACGACAGGTCAACCGCATCGGCAAATCCGCCTGCGACCAGTGTGCCATCTGCAGCGAGCTTTGTCCCCGCCATCTTCTGGGGCATCCGATCGAGCCCCACCAAGCCATGCGGCAGTTGTTCTTCCTCGATCCAAATGCGCCATCGGCGCCCATCGCCCCGCACACCCTGTTCTGCTGCGAGTGCAACCTCTGCTCGATGGTCTCCTGCCCCGAGGGGCTCTACCCCGCCCAGCGCTGTATGCTGGGCCAACGCCAGGCCATGGCGGCCAAGACCACTTGGCAGGGAAGCGTTCCCGATAAGGCCCATCCCTTGATCGACTACCGCCGCACCCCGGTAAAAAAGCTCATGGCCCGCCTTGATTTGTTGCGGTTTGCCAACACCGGGCCTCTGACGGCAGTCGATCTGAAACCAAAACAACTGAGCGTGCGCCTTGACCAGCACATCGGCGCACCGGCCATCGCCTTGGTCGATACCGGTGCCGAGGTTAAAAAAGGACAGAAGATCGCCACCGTGGGCGACAAGCTGGGGGCTGAAATTCACGCACCGCTGGATGGCCGTGTCGGGGCGGTGAATGACCAAGTGATTGTGATCGAAACGGTGTAAGAAAGGAAAACAGCGACAATGTCAAGCGCTATCGGGATATTGGAACTGTCCAGCATCGCCGCCGGCTACCAGGTCCAGGATGCCATGCTCAAGGCCGCGGAGGTAAACCTGGCAGTAGCCCGAACCATCTGCCCGGGCAAGTATATCATTGTCGTGGGCGGCAAGGTAGCTGCGGTCAAGGCCGCCATGGGGGCCGGTGAAATGGCCGCCAGCGGTTTTCAGGTGGACCGGTTGCTGCTGGCCAGCGTTGATCCACGGGTGTTTCCCGCCCTCACCGGTTCGGTGGCGTTGCCGGATGCGCGCCGCAAGGCCCTGGGCATCATCGAAACCTTCTCTGCGGCGACGATCGTCAAGGCCGCTGATGCGGTGGTCAAGGCGGCCAACGTTACCCTCTTCCGGGTGCATCTTGCCATGGCAGTCGGCGGCAAAGGGTTTCTGCTGCTCTGCGGCGATGTCGGTGCGGTTAAAGCGGCCGTGGCGGCCGGTATCGAGAGTATCCAATCAGAAGGGATGCTGGTCAATCAGGTGGTCATCTCCGGCGCATCGGAAGCACTGTTCAGGGAGTATATCTGAATCATTTGAAAGGCTCAATTTAAGGCGTAATCTCTTCCTTTAACATGCAACAGGCAATCTTATACGGCGGCGGGCCGTCGTGGGCGTCAGGCAGGTTACGCGGCTGAATGATGCGGTTCATCACGCAGCCTTCTGGGATGGTCAGGGGAAAAAGGTCGGTTTCGTTGATACGGGGGGTGTCGACCAATCGGTTGTCAACGATCTCAAAGCTGTGCAGGGGATAGTCTTCGCAAAGCGGACATCGGTAAACCCGGCCGTTGGGGAAAATGAAATAATTATCAGCGACCATTCCCGCACATTCAAATGTCTCGTCCGGACCCAAAAACACCTTGGGAAAAATGGTGGGAATTCCGCGGCGGGCCGCCTCCTCGGCAACCCGGGGAACCACTTCCAACCAGGTTTCCCGATCCACCTGGGCCAGGGTTTCGCGGTGCTCTGCATCCTCGGTCCACTGACCTCTTACACCAATCACCTGGATGAAAAAACGGTCGACCCCCATCTGCTGTACAAGCGCCGGCATATGATGCAGGTGATCGATATTGGCCCGGCTTACCGTATAGATTAGACTGATTGCAAATCCACGCGCCTTGGCCGCTGCAATCCCTTTTGTGCAGGCATCAAAGCAGCCCGCCCCCCGTAAGGGGTCGTTTATTTCCGGCCGCGGGCCGTCCAGGCTGAAGCTGAAAAAATCCAATTCATCGGGCGTCACCCGATCCAGGATATTGTGAAACAGATAACCGTTGGTATCGATGGTAACCGATGCATACCCCAGGCCGCGCGCGCTCTTTACTGCCTGGGCCAAATCCGGATGCAAGGTGGGTTCACCACCCAAAAGAATCAGGTTGGAAGCCGGGTGACGATCGGCAAACAAGGCCAGCCAGTGGTTGATGGTATCAATATCCAGCGTATTTTCGCCATGCTGGTCGGGGTTGATATAACAATGACGGCAGCGCAGATTACAGTGGGTCAGAAGATGGAAAAAAACATTGGCTGCCCGGCGGGTAAAGGAAACGGTCTTGCGTATCATGGCAGATTCATGAAACTATCCATATCCGCATCAAGGCTGGCCTCTTTGTCGGAGGCGTCGCCGCCCAGGCGGCGGATCTCCTTTTTGGCACGGATCAACTCTTCATTGGTCAGCCGCAGGCGGTTGGACATGTATTCAGCAAAAATGCGGTACAGCAGCAGCAGGAAATCAAGGCGTTGATCCTTTTGGTCGGCCGAGGAGAGGCGCTCGCCCGCCGACGTATCCACGGCCAGGCAAACGGTCTTGCCCACGGCTACGACCGTGGCGGAGCGGCTCTGATCGTCGATAATACGCATCTCTCCGAAGATTTCGCCCTTCTTCCCGATCACACCAATCTCTTCCCCCTCCTTGGTGATACGGATCTTGCCGGAAAGCAGGAAGTAGAGCCAGGGATCCATGTCGCCTTCCTGAATGATGGCCTCGCCATCATCGTACTGCCGGATCTTGCTCAGGCGCAGGAGTTTTCCCAGGTTCCGCGTTTCAAAGTGCTTTAGTGCGGAAATGGACATGAGCCGCTGAATGTTTTCAATGTTTTCCTTCAGGTATTTGGACTCAATCATAGGTTCCCCCAGGCAGTGACAGTGGCAGAATCTACACGTATAAAAACATATTAATGTGCGGATCAGATAAAGGCAAGCCCGATTACCAACTACCGGACCTCCATGCAGTGTTTGGACAGGTTCTCGTCAAACTGCACCGGGTAACAGCCGTCAAAACAAGCTTTACAGAAGTTTTCCGCCGGCTTGTCGATGCCGGTGGACGATAACAGTCCGTCCAGACTCAGGTAGCTCAATGAATCCAGCCCCAGGTGCCGTTCCAGTTCCTCCACACTCATCTTGGCTGCAATCAGCTCTCCTTTGGTGGAAAAATCGATTCCATAATGGCAGGGGAACCGGTGAGCCGGCCCGCTGACCCTTAAGTGGACCCGTTTGACCCCCAGCTCGCGCAGGGCCTTGACCCGCGTCTTGGCCGTGGTGCCGCGGATAATGGAATCCTCGATAATGATAATATCCTTGCCCTTGAGCAGTTCTTTGATTGGATTGAGTTTCACCCGCACGCCGAAATCACGCATGCTTTGGGTCGGCTGAATAAACGTGCGGCCCACGTAGTGATTCCGAATCATACCCGCTTCAAAGGGAATCCCCGATTCTTCCGAGTAGCCCAGGGCCGCGTAAGTTCCCGAGTCGGGGAAGGGCATTACCAGATCTGCATCAACAGAAGACTCGCGGGCCAGCTGGCGGCCGTGGGCTTTGCGCGTCAGGTAAACATTATGCCCGAAAAAGGTGCTGTCCGGCCGGGCAAAATAGATGAATTCAAAAATACAAAACGAGCGCTGTTTGGGCGTACTGGTATGGATGCTTTTGATGCCGTCCTTGCTGATGATGACGATCTCGCCCGGATCCAGCTCGCGCACGAATTCGGCCTGCACCAGATCCAGGGCGCAGGTTTCCGACGCCAGAACCCAGCCGCCGTTGAGCTTGCCCAGGCAAAGGGGCCGAAACCCATGGGGATCCTTGATGCCGATCATCTCTCCCCGACTGGTCAGCACCACCATGGAAAATGCCCCTTTCATACGGGCCACCGAGGCCTTGAGGGCTTCTTCGAATCCTAAATTCAAGCTGCGCACAAACAGATGCAAAAAGACCTCGCTGTCCATCGTGGTCTGAAAAATCGAGCCGGAATCTTCCAGTTCGGCCTTGACGATGTGGGCATTGACCAGATTGCCGTTGTGGGCCACGGCATAGGCCCGATTGCGATGGCGCACCACCAGTGGCTGGGCATTGGCCACGATGGAACTGCCGGTGGTCGAATAGCGCACATGGCCGATGGCCGTGGCGCCGTCAAGACCCTCCAGGGTGTCCATATCGAATACATCGGGAACCAATCCCATGCCTTTGTACTCGTCAATCACGCCATTTTCGGTAACCGCAATGCCGGCGCTTTCCTGCCCCCGATGCTGAAGGGCGTAAAGTCCGAAATAGCAAACCTTGGCGGCATCCGAATGGTTAAAAACCCCAAAAAGCCCGCAGGCTTCACGGGGTTTGTCGTCACTGATCACTTCCCGAGGAACTGTTGCAGATGTTTTCATGTTCTGTTTGCCTTGAACGAGTAACCGTTGAGATTGGGTCCCATTACCTGTGGTAGTCCTGAATCGGTTTGACGGCAAAGGGTCTGTCCCTTAAGGCCGCCACGCCCCGGCACACCGCCAGGGCACCGGCAGCAGTCGTAGCGTAGGGCACTTTGAATTTGAGGGCCGTCCGGCGGATGGTGTAGCCGTCACGCCGGGGTTCATCACCGGTACCGGTGTTGATAATCAACTGGATGCGGCCGTTTTTAATGGCATCGGCCACATGGGGCTGGCCCTGGGAAACCTTGTTGATACGCTCGGCCGGGATGCCATTGTCGGTCAGATGCGACCAGGTACCGTCCGTAGCCATGACCGTAAATCCCATATCCACGAACTGTCTGCCCACAGGCAGCATGGCCGGTTTGTCAGCATCTCCAACACTGATGAACACCGCGCCCGACAATGGCAGGCGCTGACCGGCACCGAGCTGGGCCTTGGCATAGGCCAGACCGAAATCAGCGGCAATGCCCATCACCTCACCGGTGGATTTCATCTCCGGCCCCAACAGGGTATCCACATCGGGAAAGCGGTCAAAGGGCAGCACCGCTTCCTTGACCGACAGATGATCGGGGATCACTTCCCGGGTGAGGCCCAGATCGGCCAGGGTGTTGCCCAGCATGATCTTGGTGGCCATCTTGGCCAGGGGCACACCGGTGGCCTTGCTGACGAAGGGAATCGTCCGCGAGGCCCGCGGATTGACTTCAATCACGTAAAGCTGGTCATCCTTGATGGCGTATTGGACATTCATCAATCCGATCACCTTGAGTTCGGCCGCCATGGCCTTGGTGGCCGAGCTAATCTGGTCGAGCATCTCGGGCTTGATGCTGTGTGGCGGCAGCACGCAGGCCGAATCCCCGCTGTGTACGCCGGCCGCCTCGATGTGCTCCATGATGCCGCCGATAATCGTGGCCTGCCCATCGCTGATGGCATCCACGTCCACCTCCACCGCGGATTCCAGAAATTTGTCGATCAGTACCGGATGACCGGGCGAGGCCAGAATGGCCAGCCGCGTGAAGTTTTCCATATCCTTGGGATCATAGACGATCTTCATGGCCCGGCCGCCCAGCACAAACGACGGACGCACGATCACCGGATAGCCGATCGCCTCGGCAATGGAAAGCGCCTCACCAATGGACATCGCCGTACCGTTGGCCGGTTGGGTAAGATTCAGTTTTTTCAGCATGGCCTGAAACAGTTCACGATCTTCGGCGCGGTCGATGCTTTCCGGTTGAGTGCCCAGGATCGGCACGCCTTCCTGAAACAGCGGGGTGGAAAGGTTGAGCGGGGTCTGGCCGCCGAACTGGACGATTACGCCATCGGGCTTTTCCTTCTCCACGATGTGCAACACATCCTCACGGGTCAACGGCTCGAAGTAGAGCTTGTCCGACGTATCGTAATCGGTACTGACCGTTTCAGGATTACTGTTGACCATGATGCTCTCGATGCCCATCTCCCGTAAGGCAAAAGAAGCATGCACGCAGCAGTAATCGAACTCGATGCCCTGACCGATGCGGTTGGGTCCGCCGCCCAAGATCATCACCTTCTTGCGATCCGAGACCCGGGCCTCGCATTCACTTTCATAGGTGGAATAATAATAGGGCGTGGCGGCACGAAACTCCGCCGCACAGGTATCCACCAATTTGTAGACCGGCCGGATGCCCATGGTCTTGCGTGCCCGCTCGACCTCCTTCTCGCTACTGCCGGTCAAAACACCCAGTTGGACATCGGAGAACCCGTATTCCTTGGCCCGTCGCAGCTGGTCGGCGGAAAGGGTGTAGACTGAACTAGTGGGTGCACATTTGGCTGCTGCCTGGCCGGCTTTGGCCAGTTCGTTTTGCATCTGAAAAATCTGACTCAGTTGAAACAAAAACCAGGGATCGATGCCGGTCGTCTGGTAGATCTCCTCGATGGACATGCCCGCCTCCAGGGCATGGCGCAGGTAGAACAGGCGCTGGGAGTTGGGCACGGCCAGTTTCTGTTCGATTTCTTCCAGGGTCGGCGGCACGCCATCTTCCTCGATGCGGTCCTTACCGTCGGCACCAAAGCCGAACCGACCGATTTCCAGGCTGCGCAATCCTTTCTGGAAGGCCTCCTTGAAGGTTCGGCCGATGGCCATGGTTTCGCCCACCGATTTCATGGAGGTGGTCAACAGGTCCTGGGTCTCGGGAAATTTCTCGAAGGTCCAGCGCGGAATCTTGACCACGCAGTAATCCAGGGTGGGCTCGAAGGAGGCCAGGGTTTCACCGGTAATATCGTTGGGGATTTCGTCCAGGGTGTACCCCACGGCCAGCTTGGCGGCGATCTTGGCAATGGGAAACCCGGTGGCCTTGGAGGCCAGGGCGCTGCTGCGCGATACCCGCGGGTTCATCTCCACCACGATCATGTCGCCGTCCACGGGATTGATGGCGAACTGCACGTTGGAGCCCCCCGTGTCCACGCCGATCTCGCGCATGATGGCCAGGGAGGCATCGCGCATCGTCTGGTATTCCCGATCGGTGAGGGTCTGGGCCGGGGCCACGGTGATGGAATCGCCGGTGTGGACTCCCATGGGATCCATGTTTTCGATGGAACAGATGATCACCACGTTGTCCCCGTGGTCACGCATCACTTCCAGCTCGTATTCTTTCCAGCCCAGCACCGACTGCTCCAGCATCACCTGGCTGGTCAGACTGGCGTCCAGCCCGGCCTTGGCGATGTTTTCCAGATCTTCGGGGTTGTAAGCCACCCCGCCGCCGGTACCGCCCAGAGTAAAACTGGGCCGGATGATCAGCGGAAAACCGATGGTTTCGGCAATGGCGCGCGCTTGTTCCATGGTGGTGGCGATGCCGCTTTCCGGAATCTTCAGGCCGATGCGGTGCATGGCCTCACGGAAGCGATCGCGGGACTCGGCCTTTTCGATGGCATCCAGGGAGGCGCCGATCAATTCCACGCCGAATTTTTCGAGCACCCCCTGACGGGCCACTTCCACGGCGGTATTCAGGCCGGTCTGACCGCCCAAGGTGGGCAGCAGGGCATCGGGGCGTTCCTTTTCGATGATTTTGGCCACGGCCTCGGGGGTGACCGGTTCGATATACGTGCGATCCGCGGTGCCCGGGTCAGTCATGATGGTGGCCGGGTTGGAGTTGACCAGCACCACCTGGTACCCTTCTTCCTTCAGGGCCTTGCACGCCTGGGTGCCGGAATAATCAAACTCGCAGGCCTGGCCAATGATGATGGGACCGGCGCCGATAATCAGGATTTTATGAATGTCCGTACGTTTGGGCATTAGCGTTCCGAGGATAAAATGGTGAGCTTATCGTTCATATCGTCAGTGGGTTTTCATCATGGACCGGAACTGATCAAACAAATACAC
>Ga0272444_10004419_pt1 | contig 12412 bp, 17 predicted proteins | sample SSMForm13_FD_201033 | JGI IMG/M metagenome (GOLD analysis project Ga0272444, IMG submission 201033) | Marine sediment archaeal communities from Little Sippewissett salt marsh, Falmouth, MA, United States - SSM-Form-13 | ecosystem: Environmental > Aquatic > Marine > Wetlands > Sediment ... | reverse complement strand
TGCCTCCGGATACTCGAGTCCATGCCGTTCGGCACGTTCGGTGGGCCGGTCGTATCGAGTGAGGCACCCAAAGACGCCGCGTCCCTTCTCGGGCAGGCTCTTTCGGAACTGGCGCGTCGACCCGCGGTAGGAGCCGCCCACGTCGTCGACTACGCCGGTCGGACCGGGAGTGGACTCGAGGGATTCCGCTCGGTCGGGAGGACCGTTCAGGTAGTGGACCTCGACAAGAGCTACGCGGAGGTCGAGGCCGGCTTCCGGCCTTCCGCCAGAAACAAGATCAGGAAGGCCCGGCGCGCCGGCGTCACCGTGCGGCGGGGCGAGAGCGAGAGCGACTTCCTGGCGTACCACGACATGTTGCTGGAGTGCGCGAGGCGCTGGGGGAGCCCGCCCGGGATCGGAGAGGCTTTCCTTCTGGAGCTTCGTCGCCTGGCGGGTGATTCGGTTCAGGTGCTCCTCGCGGAGCACGAGGGAGCCGTGATCGGTGGCGACCTGAACTTCGCCTACGGGGACACGGTCTTCAACTGGGGAAACGTCTCGCGGGACGCGGCGCGGACCCTCGCACCGAACAACCTTCTCCACGCAACGGCCATGCAGGAGGGAATCCGCGACGGACGTAAGGTCTACAACCTGGGATCGAGCGCCGGCATAGAGGGGGTGGAGCACTTCAAGGCGTCGTTCGGAGCCGAGCCGATCCCCTACAGACTCTTCACGCTCGAGAAGGCGTGGTTCCGGGCACTGCGCCGGGCCACCGGACGCCGGGAGTAGAGAGCATGCGGATCGCCTACCTGTCCATCGGCGGCCACATCCACACCGAGCGATGGTTACGGTACTTCGTGAGGAGAGGACACGAGGTGCACCTTCTCACGGTTCAGCCGTCGCCGATCGACGGGGTGACGATCCACGACATCCGCACCGGGATTCCGGTGAAGCCGCTCCACTACGCAGTAGCGCTCCGGCGCGTCCGTCGGATCCTGCGGGCGATCCGTCCCGATCTTCTCCACACGCACTTCCTGACCGGATACGGCTACTGGGGCGCCTTCTCCGGGTTCCATCCGTTCATCATGACGGTCTGGGGAGACGACGTCTATCTGACGCCGCATGAATCCTTCCTGAAGGGCATGCTTGCGAAGACGGTGCTTCGCCGCGCCGATCTCGTGACCGGCGATTCAGCGGACATCCTCAGGCGTTCCGTCCAGATGGGAGCCGATCCGTCGGTCTGCCACGTGATCCAGTGGGGAGTCGACCTCACGCGCTTCCGCCCGGGCGCGCCGTCCGGTGTGCGTGAGTCCCTGGGCATCCCCGACGAGGCCCCGCTGGTGATCAGCATCCGCAGCTTCACACAGCCGTACTACAACATCGACGTCATCGTCGGGATCATCCCGGCCGTGTTGGAGAGGCATCCGGAGACGCACTTCGTCTTCGCGGGGAACGAAGGTGACGACGCGGCCTTCCGGCGCATGGCCGCGGGCTACACGGGCACCGATCACATCCACTTCGTGGGGAAAGTCCCGCACGAGCGGCTTCATGAGTACCTCGTCGCCTCCGACGTGTTCATCAGCGTTCCGTCGGTCGACGCGACGGCCGTCTCGCTGCTCGAAGCGATGGCGTGCGGGACGCCCGTCATCGTGTCCGATCTCGCGTCCGCGCTCGAGTGGGTTGAGGACGGGACGAGCGGGCTGGCCGTCCCGCCGAGGGACGCGGCGGCGTTGACGGACAGCGTCGTCCGGCTGATCGAGCACCCGGAGCTGCGGGCATCGATGGGGAAGGCCTCCGTGGCGGCGGTGCAGGAGCGCGCCGACCACGAGAAACACATGGGACGCATGAACGAACTGTGTGAGGATCTGGTCTCCCGCTGGAGGACACGTGAGGAGTGACGCGGCGCACGTGAGCGTCGTCATGCCGACGTACGGCAAGCGCGCCCTCCTCGAGTCGACCCTCGGGGCACTTGCCGCGCAGACGTATCCCGCCGATCGTATCGAGGTGTTGGTCGTCGACGATTGCTCCGAGGACGACACGCCCGATTTCCTGTCGAAGGCCGAGTTCCCCTTCCGTCTCGTCTCTCTTCGCCACGAGATCAACCGGGGGAGGGCCGCCGCACGGAATACCGGACTGCGCGCGGCGGCGGGGGAGATCGTCGTGTTCCTCGACGACGACATGAGGGCGACGCCGGAGCTGATCGACGCACATGTCGTCGCTCAGAGAGACCATCCGCGCACCGCCATGATCGGGAACGCCCTGACGGCGCCGGAGCTCGGGCCATCAAGTGTGTACTCGTATCTCGATTCCCGCGGCGCGCACAAGCTGCCGCCCGATGCCCCGATGCCCGCGCGCTACTTCCTGACGAACAACGCCTCCGTCCCGAAGGACGCCTTCGGAAAGGCCGGCCTCTTCGATGAGAGCTTCCGGAGCTACGGCTTCGAAGACATGGAGATCGCGTTCCGGCTCGAGGAGCGTGCTCACCTCGCGTTCCGTTACTGCTCCACCGCGGTCGCCTACCACATCCACGAACACACCCTCGATGGGCTTCTGGAGAAGCGCCTCGATGCCGCCCGCTCGTCGCTCCCGCTGCTTCTCAAACTCCATCCAGGGAGGGCCGACGAGCTGTCCCTCCGCCTTCTGCTGCCGATCCGCCAAGACGACTCGCCGTGGCTCCGCCTTCGTAAATCGGCGTTACGGGTGCTCCTTGCGCGACCCTTCCAGATGCTATCGAAGCCGATGGCACGGTCGCGGCGCTTGGGACGCCTGGCACATCCCTTCCTTGACCACCTGATCGCGGCCGCCTATGCCCGAGGACTTCGCGACGCGGGCTGATCGGCGCGGCTGCGCCCCGGCCCCCTTCGACTTGCAGATAGCCCCCGCAAACAGGCCCCTCAGGGCATCTCAGAAGAGATTGTAACAACGGGTCTCCGGGGGAGGCAGGGAGGCCCCCGAAAGCGCCCGTTCGCTCGTGCCACGGCCCCGCCGTGGGGCCATTCGGGCCCGGTGGCACGGTTCCTGCTCACAAGACTGGGGACAGACAGCTGAAAAGCGAATCGCGTTCCCTGTCATGCGCGTGAGCAGTCGCCAGGTCGTGGGCTGATCCCCAAGTCAAGGCCATGAGTCGTACGCCACCTGTCGCACGGCATAGACGGGGAACGCTTTTTCCTCCTGCTCCCACCGTCCGAATCCGCTAACTGTTCCCATTGACACGATTTGCACCCTCTGTTAGACTCACGCTCACTTCAGGAGCGGTGGGTCCGGCCGTCTAGGTACGTGTGACGCCGGCACCTCGTGAAGGAAGGCCCAGGCGTGAACGAGGTCGAGAGAATCGCGGAGGAGGTCGTCCGGCGACTTCGCGGGGAACAGCAGATTCGTGCTGTCTCCAGCGGTACGATACCCGTGGTGGTCTCGGTTCGTCATGTACATGCGTCCCGCAGCGTGATCGATCGGCTCTTCGGTGAAGGGTTCGAGCTGACGAAAGAGCGGGACCTGGGTCAGCCGGGAGAGTATGCGTCGGGGCAGACTGTGACCATCGTCGGTCGCTCGATGAAGGCCGTCGAGGGGGTCCGCATCGTAGGACCGATCCGGACCTACACGCAGGTCGAGCTGTCTCGCACGGACTGCATCCGTCTGGGACTCGAGCCGCCGCTTCGTCGGTCGGGCGATCTGGCGGGCACGGAACCCATCACACTCGTAGGACCGGCCGGCTCCGTGTACCTGAAGGAAGGTGCCATTCGGGCGATCCGCCATATCCACATGACGGAGCGAGACGCACAGATCTGGGGCGTCCGGGACGGCGACATCGTCAGGGTGCGGTTCCCGGGAGCGCGTGCGCTGCTCATGGAGAATGTTCTCGTTCGAGTGTCGGATTCGTACGCGCTCGAACTGCATCTCGACACTGACGACGCGAATGCGGCCGACGTCCGGCCGCCCGCGAGCGTCGAGATAGTGAAGTAGTCGTCCCAGAATCTCTGGAGGGTAAGCGCGTGCCAAGTCAGGCGCTGGGCATGATCGAAACAAAGGGCATCGTCGGTCTGATCGAGGCGACCGATGCGATGGTCAAGACCGCCAACGTTACGTTGACCAAGTACGAGAGGATCGGGGGAGGATACGTCACCACACTGGTACGCGGTGACGTGGGAGCCGTCAAGGCCGCCGTCACCGCAGGAGCGGAGGCCGCGGCGAAGGTCGGGGAACTCGTGTCCCATCACGTGATCCCGGCTCCTCACGAAATGCTGGAGGCGATCCTGCTCTCCTGAAACGGCCTCGTATCGGGAGAGCGCAGGAGAACCGGAATCCCAATTCAAGGACACCACTCCTCGGAGTGTCGCGCAGGAGGAAACGATGGATGAAGCTCTCGGCATGATTGAGACCCGCGGGTTCGTCGGCATGGTCGAGGCGTCGGATGCGATGGTCAAGGCCGCCAAGGTGACCCTCGTGCATTACGAGAAGGTCGGAGGCGGCTACGTCGCCGCCATCGTGCGCGGCGATGTCGCTGCCGTGCGCGCGGCGGTCGATGCGGGCAGCGCGGCCGCCAGCAAGGTCGGCGAACTCATCTCGACGCACGTCATCCCGAAGCCGCACACGAGCCTCGAGGACGTTCTGCCGATAGGCAAGAGGTCCGGCACGAAGTCGAAGTAGCGACAAGCAGGACTCCGGGGCACCCCCGTAACGCGTCGTCGGTCCCTTGAGGGCAGGGCGCGTTCCGCGGCGGGGCAGAGAGAGGCCCAATGAACCTTGGAAGAGTCGTCGGCACGGTCGTGTCCACGACGAAGGACGAGAAGCTCGTCGGCGCGAAGCTTCAGGTCGTTAAGCAGATCGATCTGGACGGGAAGGAGACCGGCGGTTTCGTCATCGCGGTCGATGCCGTCGGAGCAGGCCCTGGTGAGGTCGTTCTGTATGCCAGCGGTAGCTCTGCACGCCAGACCGTTGTGACCCAGAACAGGCCGGCGGACGCCGTCATCATGGCCATCGTCGACTCGGTCGAGGTCGAGGGCAGTCTCGTCTTTCAGAAGCAGTAGAGAGCGATCCCCGAGGCTGACCGGGAGCGATGTCCGCGCGCCCTTCCCGCGTCTCCCTCTCTCGGGGATCGCTCGCGTCTATCGGGACCCGAAGAGCGTGATTCCCCTGGAGGTCATGAGTGCCTGACCAGCGAAGCTCCATCGAGGCGATCGTAGACCGCGTGGTCGGCGAACTCGAGTCGAAGGGCGTCGCCGCCACGACGGCGCCTCCGCCGGCCTTCGATGGCAGAGGGATCCTCGAGGACGTCTCGGCTGCGGTTCGCGCCGCGAGCAGCGCGTTCCTTGACTACCAGGAAGTCCCGCTGGAGACGCGCTCCCGGATCATCGAGGCCATGCGACGCGCCGCTCTCGAGAACGTCCAGAGAATGGCGGGGATGGCCGTCGAGGAAACGGAGCTGGGTCGCGTCGAGGACAAGATCCGCAAGACCACTCTGGCGGCCCGCTCGACTCCCGGTCTCGAGGATCTCGAACCGGTCGCCTTCTCCGGGGATCACGGCCTGACGATTGTCGAACGCGCCCCGTACGGGATCATCGGATCGATCACGCCTTCCACGAACCCCACTGAAACCATCATCTGCAATGCGATCAGCATGCTGAGTGCAGGGAACGCGGTCGTGTTCAACCCGCATCCGGGCGCGCGCAACGTCTCATTGACGACCATCGATCTTCTGAATCGCGCGATCGCAGAGGCCGGCGGCCCTCGCGCGCTTCTCTTCGCCGTGAGCGATCCGACGATCGAGACCGCGCGGGAGCTTATGGCGCATCCGGCGATCCGCCTCCTCGTTGTCACCGGCGGACCCGGAGTCGTTCACGCGGCGATGCAGTCGGGCAAGAAGGTCATCGCCGCCGGGCCGGGCAACCCTCCGGTCGTGGTCGACGAAACGGCCGACATCGAGAAGGCCGCCCGCGATATCATCGCCGGCGCCAGCCTGGACAACAACATCGTGTGCATTGCGGAGAAGGAGATCATCGCTGTTCGCTCGATCGTCGGAGGCCTCACGGCAGCACTCGCATCGGCCGGGGCCGTGGAGTTGCGCGGCCAGGCCATCGAGAAAGTCACGTCGCTTGTGATCGAGGAGAACCGGGGATCGGCCGGCCCGTCGGGCGTCGCTCGACGCTTCATCGGGAAGGACGTCTCGGTCATCCTGGGCGAGGCCGGGGTTCCCTGCCCGTCCGGCGCGCGACTCGCTTTCTTCCAGACCGACCGATCACACCCTCTCGTCTGGACGGAGCAGATGATGCCTGTGCTTCCCGTGGTGCCGGTCGAGACAGCCCTGGAGGCCATCGCATTCGCCGTCGAGGTCGAGGGACGATGTGGGCACACCGCGGTCATGCACTCGAAGAACATCGAGAACCTCTCGCGAATGGCAAAGGCGATGAACGTCTCGATCTTCGTGAAGAACGGCCCGTCCTACGCCGGACTGGGCTTCGGTGGAGAGGGATTTGCGAGCTTCACGATTGCCAGTCCGACCGGAGAGGGACTGACATCCGCGAGGTCGTTCACCAGGGAACGCCGGTGTACGCTCGTCGACTACTTCCGGATCATCTGATGGCGTCCTGCATCACGAGGAAGGTCCAGCCGACAGCCGGCACCGTGACGGAGGCCCGCCGACCGTGAACGAGACGATCGTCAGAGCTATTCTCAAGGCGGGCGTAGTCGGTGCCGGAGGGGGCGGGTTCCCGACGCACATCAAGGCTTCAGCGGAAGCGGACGTCGTACTTGCGAACGGTGCGGAGTGCGAGCCGCTTCTGAAGGCGGACGGCGAGCTGATGGCGGTCGCTCCGGAGAAAGTCCTCCGCGGGCTTCAGCTGATGACTGAGTCCGTGGGCGCGACGAGGACCGTTCTAGCAGTGAGAAAGGAAAACGCCAGGGCGCTCGCGGCTCTGTCCGCCGAGGGAACGGAGACATCGGGCATCGAGTTCCTCGTTCTGGAGAACGTCTACCCGGCCGGCGACGAGTTCCTGCTCGTGTTCGAAGCGACAGGCAGGGTGGTACCGGAGGGAGGTATCCCGCCGGACGTGGGCGTGGTCGTCAGCAATGTGACGACGCTCGCGGACGTCGCGGACGCCTTCGAGGGGAAGCCGGTGACAACACGCATGGTTTCGGTGCAGGGAGACGTTCCGCGCGCCGCGACCTGGCGTGTGCCTATCGGGACGGCCATCGAGGAGGTCCTGGCTCTTTCCGGAGGCATTCCGGAGGGGGACGTGGTCCTCATCGGAGGCCCCATGATGGGGCAGCTTGCCGGCGATCTCGGCGAACCGATCACGAAGACGACTTCCGGACTGATCGTCCTTCCGCCGGAGCACGCCCTCGTGTCGGCGCGCACGGCGTCCCAGGAGCATGTCCTGAAGATCGCCCGCGCGGCCTGCTGTCAGTGCATGGCATGTACGGACCTGTGCCCCCGAGCGCTCCTTGGCCACGCGCTCGCTCCACACCGCACCGTCCGCGCCGTCCAATACTCGATCGAGGCGCGGGAAGCGGAACACATCACCTCGGCGTATCTCTGTTGCGAGTGCGGCATGTGCGAGCTGTTCGCTTGCCCTTTGGGAATCCAGCCCCGCCGCATCCTGGCCGATCTGAAGGCTGAGCTCGTCCGCCGGGGCATTCCGAACCCGCACCACCGGACGGAGCTCACGGCAGATGACGTCAGGGAGTACCGCCAGATCCCCTCGTCGCGCCTCGTGCAGAGACTCGGGTTGACGGCATACGATCGTGAGGCGCCGCTCGCCCGGGAGCGGGTGGAGCCGCTCCTCGTGCGCATTGCCCTCAAACAGCACGTGGGAGCGCCGGCCGTCCCGATCGTGAGGGAGGGAGATCACGTGGTCGAGGGCGATCTTCTGGCGGAGATACCGGACGGCCAGTTGGGTGCGCGAGTTCATGCGAGCATCACGGGGTTTGTCGAGTCCGTTACCGAAGCGGAGATCACAGTGACCGCGGCGGAAGCCGCGCGGAGGACGATGTGAACCGAGAGGCAATCGGCCTCGTGGAAACCGTGAGCGTCGCCGTGGGTGTGCGCGTCACCGACGAGATGGCGAAGGCCGCGGAGATCGAGGTCCTCGAATCGACGCCGATCTGCCCCGGCAAGTTCATGGTGCTGATCGCCGGAATGGTCTCTCCGGTGGAGTCTTCGCTCAAGCGGGGGATCGAAGTCGGGGGAGATGTCGTCGTCGATACGCTGATGATACCGCACGTCCACCCTCAGATCTTCCCGGCGATTCTCGGGGCAAGCAAGGTCGATGATCTGGAAGCGCTCGGTATCGTAGAAACGTTCACGGTGGCATCGACCCTTCTCGCCGCGGACGCCGCCGCGAAGGCCGCGCCTGTTCGGCTGATAGAGATCCGTCTCGCCAAGGGGTTGGGCGGTAAAGCGTACTTCACGATGAGCGGTGAGGTCTATGAGGTCGAAGCGTCGATGGAGGCCGCCCTCGCGGTCGCTCGTGCCCGGGGCAGTCTCGTCCGGAGCGTGGTTATCCCGAGGCCGCACGAGTCTCTGCGCTCGACGCTCCTCTAGACCGGGAAGGACTCCATGCACCTCGCGAAGGTCGTCGGCACTGTCTGGGCCACTCAGAAGGTGGAGACGCTCACGGGCTACCGCTTTCTCGTCGTCCAGCCGCTGACCGAGAAACTCGAGCCGAAGGACCGACCTCTCGTGGCCGTCGACACTGTGAGCGCGGCGCCTGGCCAGATCGTCTACTTCGTGCGCGCCCGGGAGGCGTCCAAGGCGCTCGAGGAACGCTTCAATCCGGTCGACGCGGCGATCATCGGGATCGTGGACGAAGTCCACATCCCGGGCGATCACGACGGGGAAGGATAGCTGCATGTTCCTCGCCCGAGTCATCGGCGACGTCGTCTCGACCATCAAGCACGAGTCGCTTGTCGGCAGGAAGCTCCTCGTGATCGAGCGCATCGGCCTCGACGGTTCAGGCCTCGGGGACACGCTCATCGCTGTCGACGCGGTCCACGCCGGAGTCGGCGACACCGTGCTCGTCATGGATGAGGGTAGCTCCGCCGCCCTGATTACGGGTTCAGAGGACCCGCCGATCCGCACCGTGATCGCAGGTGTGATCGACAGGATCGACATCGAGGAGGGGATGTGACGGGCGAGTTCGACGCGAGGCGCCGGATCATCGAGATCGGTCGGCGGCTGTGGGCGCGAGGCTACGTTGCCGCGAACGACGGGAACATCAGCGCGCGCATCGCGAAGGACCGCTACCTGATCACGCCGACGGGGCGTTCGAAGGGGTTTCTCGGCACCGACGATCTCGTGATCGTCGACGACCGCGGGCGGAAGCTCGCAGGGGCCCTCGAACCGACGTCGGAACTACCGATGCACTTGTTCGTCTACCAGGCCAGACCCGACGTTCATGCCGTCGTTCATGCCCATCCGCCGAAGGCGACAGGATTCGCCTGTGCGGGCATCCCGCTGGCCCAGTGCGTCCTGCCGGAGGTGATTCTGTCACTCGGTCAGATTCCCCTGACCTCGTATGCTACTCCATCGACTTCCGAGGTCCCTCAGTCGATCCGGCAGTTCATCGGAGCATACAACGCGATGCTGCTGCGGAACCACGGAGCGCTCGCCCTCGGGAGCGATCTTTTCGAGGCGTACTACCGGATGGAGACCGTCGAACACTTCGCCGAAATCGCGCTCGTCGCCAAGACCCTTGGAGGCGCCTCGCCGCTCCTCGGAGAAGAGGTTCAGAAACTGTTGCGGGTTCGGCAGAATCTGGGCATCGAAGGACCTCCCGTCGATTGTGTGGACTGCGGGGCCTGTGACGCGGCGGCTTCACAGGCCCCCTCTGCCGAGATGGCGCAGAGCGACGGCTCATCCTCGGGCGACGGCTCACCCGACGAGAGCATCATCGACGCCGTCATCGAGCAGGTCAGGAAGGCGCTCGCAGAGCGCTAGTCGATGCCCCGAAAGGTGGCAACCATGACTCGGAAGGGATGCATCTGGGGATGGCTGATCGGAGCGGTCGCCCTTCTGGCGATTTTCCTGGTGACGATCGTGACCATCGAAGCATTGCTCGGCCAGAACATGTCCTTGCGGATGCCGGGCGCCCGTGTAGGACTGGTCAGGATCCAGGGAGTGATCGCGGACTCGCGACCGCTTCTCGAGGACCTCGATCAGCTCGATGGAGACCCCGGTGTCAAGGCTCTTGTGCTTCGAATCGAGAGCCCCGGAGGGGGAGTGGCGGCGTCCCAGGAGATCTACGAACGTCTCGTCGACCTTCGGGACGGCGGCATGCCGATCGTCGCCTCGATGGGCGCGGTGGCGGCCTCTGGTGGCTACTACATCGCCTGTACGGCTGACACGATCGTGGCCAACCCCGGAACACTGACCGGCAGCATCGGCGTGATCATGTCGTTCGCCAACGCCGAGGAACTACTCGACAAGATCGGCCTGGGCTTCGATGTGGTCAAGAGCGGTGACTTCAAAGACGTCGGGTCCTGGAGTCGCCAGATGACATCGAGCGAGAGAGCCATGCTCCAGGGGACGATCGACGACATCCACTCCCAGTTCGTTGAGGTCGTTTCGCGGGAGAGAGGTCTGCCGATCGACGACGTCGTCAAGCTCGCCGACGGCCGCATCTTTTCCGGCCGTCAGGCGGTCGCGGTGGGTCTCGTGGACACCCTCGGCACCCTCGACGACGCCCTGCTGCTGGCCGGACGGATGGCGGGTCTGGAAGGGAAGCCGAGGGTCCAGGAGCCGGTCAGGCGCAGCAGGTTGACTCTGGGCGATCTCCTGACCGGGCGATTCGGGGGCCTCTTCGAGCGATCGGCCTCGTCACCGGGCGCCCACTACCTCTACAATCCTTCCAAGTGACCTTCACAAAAGGATTTGACACGGTAGGGGCCGCTTGCTAGGATAGGCAGGAGTTGCCTCGCCCGGACGGTCGCGGACAGCGGCTTGGGCGGCTTCGATGACGGAGGTTGTGGCGATGACGAAAGCCGATCTTGTCGATCGTGTCGCAGCGAAGACCGGTCTCACGAAGCGGGATGTCGCCGTCGTCGTCGAGGCGCTTCTCGAGGCGATCAAGGAGGCCTTGGCAGCGCACAAGCACATCGAGATCCGGGAGTTCGGAACATTCAAGGTCAGGCGGCGGAAGGCCAGCATGAAGTACAATCCGAGGGACCGCTCACAGAAGGTGGTCGTTCCCGAGAAGATGGTGCCGGTTTTCAAGCCGAGTAAGTTCCTCAAGGAACGTGTCAACTGGCTGGGCAAAGCTGCGCCTGAGCCGAGTTCGAAATCCGGGAGCCCAGAACTCCCGGCGTGAGGAGGATCATGGCGAGCCTGAAGAAGAAACGTCGCAAGAAGATGGCCAAGCACAAGCTCAAGAAGCGCCGCCGGAAGGACCGGCACAAGAAGAAGCAGCGCTAGCAGGGGCGTGGAATGCCGAAGCGAGCGGTGGAACCGGCGGGGGCCTTGAGGCTCCTGAATCATGGACCGACCGTGATGGTGACTGCGGGGGTGGGAGAGGAAGCGAATATCATCACGCTCGCCTGGACGACGCCGGTGAGCATCGACCCACCGATGATCGGAATCGCCGTTGCTCCACCGAGGCACACGCACGGGCTCATTGCGAAGACGGGAGAGTTCATCGTCAACGTCCCGTCGGCCGCCCTCCTGGGCGCCGTCTGGCATTGCGGCAGAGCATCGGGACGGAACGGAAGCAAATTCGAGTCGGCCGGCTTGACGGCGGAGCCGGCCGTTTCGGTGGAGACAGTCCGGATCGCCGAGTGCTTCGCTCACATTGAATGCCGAGTCGCATCATCGCCGACGGCGGGGGACCACACGTTCTTCATCGGCGAGATCACAGCGGCTGCCGCCGAGGCGGAGGCGTTCGACGGGTACTTGCGGATGTCGGACCGGTATCAGACGCTCCATCATCTTGGGGGCACGCGCTTCGTAACACCCCGGGGAGAGGAGCTGGAGGCGGCTGACTAGGACCGATCACGAGAGCCGCCCGTTCACCGGAGGCCCCATGGGCGCTAAGAAGGATCGCTGGTCGGGGAAGGAACGCAGGCACTCGACGCGGATCGACGCGCAGATCGCGCTCCAGTTGTCCGGGTCGCAGGAGGCGCTGCCGGCTGAGTCGGTAACGACGGAAAGCATCAACGTCGGAGCAGAGGGAGTCTACTGCCAGCTCAACCACTTTGTAGCGCCCCTGACGAAGCTTCAGCTGACGATGGTCCTGCCGCTGAAGAATCGCAAGGGCCAGCTTAAGAACGAGATCGTGAAGACCAACGCCGTCGTTGTCCGTTGTCAGCCCGCCGGCGCGGACGCCGGGGGGTATCGAATCGCCTGCTTTTTCACGGACCTCGACAGCAGTGCGAAGGCGGTCCTGGATGAGTACGTCGAGCAGCACAAGACCATCGACTGAGTGAGTTCAGCACCCCGGCCCGGGCGCCC
>Ga0272444_10004418_pt1 | contig 12415 bp, 8 predicted proteins | sample SSMForm13_FD_201033 | JGI IMG/M metagenome (GOLD analysis project Ga0272444, IMG submission 201033) | Marine sediment archaeal communities from Little Sippewissett salt marsh, Falmouth, MA, United States - SSM-Form-13 | ecosystem: Environmental > Aquatic > Marine > Wetlands > Sediment ... | reverse complement strand
CTTAAAGGCCAGGCCAGCGGCATGAGTGCGGGAGATGTCGATGGAGACGGAAATGACGATATCGTCACGATAACCACCGACCATTTATTCGTTCATCGTTTCATTGGCGGCAGATGGGGCAAACTTGCAGAATTCGACAGCCTGGGAGACTTTATCGGTGTTGATGTCGCCGATGTCAATGAAAACGGCAGACAGGAAATTTTCGTTACCCGCTTCATCCGGAACGAAACCAGGGTACAGTCCTTTGTGCTGGAATGGGACGGCAAAACCCTCCAGCGTATCGCCAACCATATCCCCTGGTATTTTCGCCGTGTGGATTTTTTCAGGCGCGGTCAGGTACTGGTGTGCCAGCGTCAAACCCAGGGGAAGCGCTTCTCAACCGGTATTTATGAAGTCAAATGGACGGGCGATGCGTATGAACTTGGTGAACGGTTGGCCCTGCCACGCAACCTGAATGTTTTGGGGATGGCCTACGGCGCTGTGCGCATACCGGGCAAACCGGAAGTGGTGATCTACAATTCGGATGGCTATGTCGAATTTCAAAGCCCATCCGGAGAGGAAACCTGGGTCTCCACCGAACACTATGGCGGTGGCTCGAATGCCATCGTTTTTACCGATGAAACCCAGTGGGATGTGCAGGATTATATTTTCCTGTCCCCCAGGATTTATCTTCATGACATGGACGGCGACGATATCCAGGAGCTGCTGGTGGTTAACAACCAGAAAAGCTTCAAGGCCAGCAGTGTTTTAGAACGCCATCGATTTTATGCAAAAGGCCGCCTGGAATGGCTCAAGTGGCAAGGCGAGGGAATCCGTTCCATTGGGCAGACCATGGACCTGACAAAATTCATAGCAGACTTTACATTGGTGGACGTGGATGGTGACGGGGAACTTGATGTCGTCGCGGCAGTCGTTCAAAAAACCCGCGGAATGACCTCCAAGGGATCCAGTTATCTGGTCAGCTTCAAGATAAAAAATTCCTGATAATCCTTCTTCCCCGGTTGAAAAAAAAGAACGGCTCCCCACCTCAGATAAAATGAGTTGGGGAACCGCTTATTGACCGTCAGGGCTACCGTCTAACGATCTTCGTCGTTTTTGTGCACTACTCGCCCAATTGTTTCTGAACCTCGGCGAGTTTGCGGATATGCCCTTTTTCTTCTTCTATCAATCCATCAACGATCTTCTTATCCGCATCATTCAAAAAGGGCATGAATTCACGGAAGTAAAGGATAGCGTCCTTTTCAAAGCCAATCGCCAATTGAAAGACATTCTTGGTGTCGATGGCCTCTTTCACGAATTCGGCCGAATCAATTTTAGAATAAAGACGATCATCGATCATCGAGTCCATATAGGCGTCCATATCTTCGTCATACTCATCTGCGCGGGTTTCTGCCGGCAGACTGTCCCGAAGTTTCGTGAACGCCGCCACGTGTTTGTCTTCCTCGTCGGTCAGAAACTGAAAAAGGTCCTTCATCTTTTTGTCCGTGCTGAGTTCACAGACTTTCGCATAAAAAGCTTTGCGCCTTTTCTCTTTTTCAACGGCGGACTCGGCGATTTCGCGTGCTGAAAATATGACTGCCATGCAGGTTCCTCCCCTGTTTATTCTATGGTTGCGATGATGCAGCCCGCGATGCAGCTGCTTTTTTTGCGTACGCGATATGATATGATATATACTTGTTTTAACCTGGTCGCCCTCATGCCTTGGCTGCCGTCTCCAGCTTGAGTGTAGGGAAAGCCAGCGCATGCGTCAGGTGATATGCCGCCTGCAAATAAGAAGTGGGGCACAGCGGAAAACACTCCTTGCAGTCCCAGCATTCCTGGGCAGCCAGTTCCGGAATAAAATTGATTTCCCGCTTGGCACCATGGTCGACAAAGGCGATTACATTCTTCTGTTTCACCTCGGCGCAGTACCTGACACACAGTCCGCACAGAATGCAAAAAGACGAAGATTTGGGGAATCGGTCCTTGTCAGCCCCATATTCTTCAGCCAGCTCCTTCATCTTCTCTGAATCCGGTGCGTGGGCAAGCAGGAACTCCAATATCAGTTTGCGGATTTTATCAACCGTTTCAGACCTTGTACGAACAATCAGATCCGCCTCGACCGGGAAAAGGCAGGCCGCCACAAGCTTGGTGCGTCCCCGCGTTTCGGCTTCCACGGTGCACAACCGACATCCGCCATAAGGCTCCAGCATCTCGTTGTGACACAAGGTGGGGATATAGATATCGGCACTCTTGGCAGCCTCGAGTACGGTCATACCTTCTTTAGCCTTCACGTCCCTGCCGTCGATGTTCAATGTAATTTCACTCATCAAGCTTCACTCTCTGTTGCGTTGGTTGGTCACAACCATAGATGATTTTGATGATCTTGTGCGTCTACAAAAGTATCAGTAAACACTACTTGATCGCCGCCTCATACTCTTCTCTAAAATACTTTAGCGTACCTTTAAGCGGATCGGTGGCCGTTTTCCCCAACGAGCACAGGGATGCGGCACTCATCACCTCGGCAATCTCCTGCATGGTTTCGATGTCGCCTTCTTTACCGTTACCGTCACACATATCGCCAAGGATGGTAAGCAGTTGACGAATTCCTTCCCGGCAGGGCACACATTTGCCACAGGATTCATTGGTCAAAAAAGTAAGGAAAAAACGGGTGGCGTCGACCATGTTGGTATCTTCATCCATGACCATCAGGGCACCGGCGCCCATGGGGGCCCCCACCTTTTTGAGTTCATCAAAATCAAGTGGCGTGTCAATGAGGCTTTCGGGAATCGAACCGCCCATGGCACCACCAAAATGAATAGCCTTGATTTTCTTGCCACCCGGGGCACCGCCGCCGATATCGTAGATGATTTGCCTCAAGGTGGTTCCAAACGGCACTTCCACGACTCCGGAGTTGACTACATTACCGGATAAAGAAATCATCTTGGTCCCCTTACTACGCTCGGTGCCGATGCCGGCGTACCAGTCCGCTCCCTTCTCGATAATCTGGGGAACATTGGCCCAGGTTTCCACATTGTTCAGGTTACTGGGTTTGTCCCAGATACCATGGACCGAGGTGCGGATATATTTGGGCCGCGGCTCCGGGTTCTTGCCTTCGATGGAGCGCATCAAGGCACTGGATTCACCGGAGACAAAAATACCGACATCATAATGCACTTCAACGTCGAAGTTGATGCCGGTTCCCAGAATATTTTCACCCAACAGGCCGTATTCTCTGGCCTGCTCCAAGGCACGGTCGATGTTCTTTTTCAGCTGCTTCGAGTCGTGACGGGTATAGATAAATCCCTGCTGGGCACCAATGGCAAAGGCACCGATGATGAGTCCCTCCAGCACCAAATGGGGATTGCCCGTGAAGATGGCGCGGTCCATGAACGCTCCCGGTTCACCTTCGTGGCCGTTGACAATAACGTATTTCTCCTTATCAGGCGCGTTGCGCGCGGTTTCCCATTTAAGACCCGCAGGGAATCCACCGCCGCCCCGTCCGCGCAGGTTGGCTTTTTTCACTTCCCCGAGAACATCCTCGGGTTTCATTTCAAAAAGCGCTTTGGAAAGGGCCGCGTAGCCGCCATTTCCGATATAATCTTCGATATTTGTCGGATCGATGCGCGTATTGTGGCTGATCAGGTTACGGCGCTGGAGCTTGTAAAAGGGAATCTCATTTAAATGAACCGATTTTTCGCCGCTCACCGGATCTGTGTAAACCAGCCGTTCGACCACGGATTTCCCTTGAATGGTCTGCTTTACAATCTCCGGAACGTCTTCCGGCGTTACCTTTACATAGTAGATTTCTTCAGGATAAATGGCGACGTTGGGTCCCTGTTCGCACATGCCGTGGCAACCGGTGGCCCTGACGTCCACTTGATCGGTCAAGCCCTGTTTTTCGATTTCTTCCTGAAAGGCCCGGATCACCGCGCCGTTGTCCAACCCGTGACATCCGGCACCCGCGCATATGGCAATCGCCGGTTTCTCAGGATCTTTGCGGGACAGGATATCTTTCCTCAATGCATCCAACTCAGCAGCTGAATTTATCCTTGGCATAGTAGTCTTTCCTTACGCGTAGTTTTTTAGCAAATCTTGCGCCTTGTCAGGTGAAATTCGGCCATGATGCTTTCCATCGATAATGATCTCCGGCCCCAGCGTACAGCACCCTAAGCAGTTGCCGGTTTCCAGGCTGAACTTGGAATCCCCGTTAACCTCGCCGGGTTTGATGCCGATCAGTTCCTGGACCGAAGCGAGCAGGTGGTCCGCGCCCCTAAGGTGACAAGATGTGCCGTTGCAGACGTGGATTTCATGCCGTCCCTTAGGCGTTAAACTGAAGGTCTTGTAGAAAGAAGAGATCTGCATGACCCGACTCAAGGGAACATTCAATTTTCCACTGATCAAGGTTAAAATCTCCTTGGGCAGCCATTGGTTTTCACTCTGTATATCCATTAGCACGTGGATCAAGGCGCCGGGATTGCCCTGGTACTTTTCGATGATCTGATCGATCTTGTCATTGCCCAAGGCCATCGGTTTGACCTCGGCCGCGGCTTTGACCGCTGACTCATCCGCATCCGGGTTGTAGGCCGCGGCTACCAGATTTTGACGTTCATCGAAACGGCACATTCCCTGCCGGGTGGCAATGTTGACATGGCGGGATATTTCGGATGAACTCAGCCCCAGCATCTTGGAGAGTTCGCCGCTTGAACGCGGCTTTTCCCGCAGGCAGTCCATGATCTGACAGATGGCCAGTTTATCGGCGATCAATTCCTGGAACATGGTGGCAAATTCATCACTGGCGTAGAACCCCTCAACCGCTTCGACACTTTTGGTGGTTACCCGAAATCGCTCCCGTTCCACCAATCGAATGTACGGAATCATGCTTTGCAGGGTTCTCAGGCGGAAAGCGAGCACGTCTTCATCGATGCCTTCGGCCTTGCCTAAGGGGCCGATCGATTTCACCGTCTGGGAAAAATCGTTCATGACCTCTGCATAGCGGCTTCCCTCGGATGCCGCGATCCATTCCAGTCGCAGGCGCTTCGGGTCAAGACCGATCAGTTCCAGGAGTTTGCGGCTTAAGTTAATCATGCTCAAAGCCAGGTAATTGCCCTCAGTGATGTAATGGCACTCACCGGGCCAACATCCGCCGATTAACACGCCGTCTTTTCCATTTGCGATCGCACGCAGCACAAACGACAGGTCGACTCTACCGGTGCACATCACACGTATGATTTTGATATCAGGCGCAAATTGTTGTCTGGAAACTCCAGCCAGGTCCGCAGCGGAATATCCTCACCAGTTACAGAGGAAGCCCAATATCTCAGGCCGGAACTCGCGCATAGTAGCCATTTAACGTCACTCCTTAGTGATCATGGTTTGCTTTAATCATGAATCCATACAATACGGTCAAACCCACTTTTTCGTTTAAGCCGCATCGATCTGGCAAAGTATTTCTTCGTTCGTAAAGTGCTTCAGATATATGGCCCCGGTGGGGCACCTTGTGTTGCAAAGGCCGTCCCCTTTGCAGAGAATCGGATTGACCCGGGCTTTCTTCCCTTTGGGAGTATCTGCGAATTCGATTGCATCATAGGCGCAAAGGGAGATGCACGCCCCGCAAGCCTCGCAGGCATCCTCATTGACCTCACAAATCGCGCCCGATGCCGTCACCGAATCCTTGGTCAGCACGGTTGCCGCACGACCGGCAGCCCCATAGGCCTGGCTGATGGTCTCGTTGATGTGTTTGGGATAATGGGCCGTACCGCAAAGGAAAATACCATCCGCGGCAAAATCCACCGGTCGCAGCTTGACGTGGGCCTCCTGGAAAAAGCCGTCCGGGTTCATGGCCACCTTGAACAGTTTGGCCACGTCGGCACTTGTCTTTGATGGAACCACGGCGGCGGCCAATTGGAGAATATCGGCGTCAAGAAGCAGCTGGTCTCCCAGCACATGGTCGGTTACCGTCACCTGAAGCATTTGGCGGCCACCTTCCTCGACGGCTTCCACTTCAGGCTTGTCATCCACGGTGTAACGCACAAAGCGGATGTTCTTTTCCGCGGCTTCACGATAAAAATCCTCCTTGAAGCCGTAGCTACGCATATCCCGGTAAAGAATATAGATATCCATATCCGGGTTCATGGCCCGAAGTTCAAGGGCGTTTTTGATGGAATGCCCACAGCAGACCCGGCTGCAGTAGTTTCTTTCCTCGTTGCGGCAGCCCACACACTGAATCATCACCAGGCTTTGGCAGTTTTTCAATCGTTCGTCCTGCCCCACGATCATCGACTCCAGCTCAACCGAAGTCACCACGTTTTCATTTTCGCCGTAGAGGTACTCGGTGGGTTTATACTCTTGTGCACCGGTGGCGATGATGGCGGCCCCATGGGGAATCTTTTTTATTCTTCCCTCGGATTCAATTTTGGTATTAAAATTACCGATGTACCCACTCACATCCAAAATTTTTGCATCGTGGGAGACATGAATGGAAGGATGCCGGTAGACCTGACGGATCAAATCTTTAACATGCCCTTGAACATCCATGCCCTCAAGCGTGTAGTAAAGGTTGCGCGCCATGCCGCCCAGCTCAGACGCCTTTTCCACCAGGTAAACCTGGAATCCCTGGTTCGCCAAACTTAATGAACTGGTCATTCCGGCTACACCGCCGCCAACCACCAAGCAGTTTTTGTTCACCGGCAAATCGAATTCTTCCAATGGCTCAAGCCGCGTCGATCGGGCCACTGACATACGGACAATTTCTTTGGCTTTCTGGGTTGCTTTTTTACTCTCTTTGGAATGCACCCAGGAGCAATGCTCACGGATGTTGGCCATCTCGTAGAAGTATTGATTGATTCCGCCTTCACGACAGGTATCGCGAAACAGTGGTTCATGGGTTCGGGGGGTACAGGCAGCGACCACCACCCGGTTAAGGCCCTTTTCACGAATGGTATCGGAGATCTGCTGGGCATTGTCCGTCGAACAGGCAAACAGACTTTCCTGGGCATGCACGACGCCTGGCAAGGTTTTGGCATATTCGACGACGTCAGGCACATCCACCACACGGCCGATGTTGGCGCCGCAGTGGCATACGAACACGCCGACCTTGGGGTCTTCGCCGCTAACGTCGCGTTCCGGCGGATAGACACGGTCTTTGGCCAAATCGCCCCGGCGGTAGGCCAGAAACTGGCTACACAGGGCATCGGCACCACTGGCGGTGACGACCGACTCGGGAATATCGATGGGTCCCTGGAACGCCCCACTGACAAAAATACCCGGGCGGGATGTTTCAATGGGGTTGGTCGTTTTGTTCAAACAGAATTGATGCTGGTTGAGTTCGATACCGAACTTTTGGGCCAGATCCAAGGCGTCTTTGGGCGGTGCAAGACCAACAGACAGAACGACCATGTCAAATTCTTCTTCTTTGACGCCCTCGTCAAAGGTTGAATAACGGATGGTAACATTCTTGGTTTCGGGGATCTCCCGCCCGATCGACACATAACTGCGGATAAAACGCACATCAGGCAGATTCTCGGCCCGCTGATAGAATCGCTCAAAGTCTTTGCCGAAGGCGCGGATGTCGTTGTGAAAAATCGTCGCATCCAGATCGGCATGGTGATCCTTGGACAGAATCACCTGTTTCTGGGTGTACGCACAGCAGACCCCTGAACAATAGCTGTTGCCGCCTTCAATGACCTGCCGTGACCCGACACACTGAATCCATGCAATTTTGTGGGGATGTTTACCATCTGACGGACGCAGGATCTCCCCATCGTAAGGTCCGGTGGAGCACAGGATGCGTTCATAATCCATACTGGTAACCACATTCTCAAAGATGCCATAGCCATAGTCACCACGGGGACGCGGGTCAAACACCTCGTACCCCGGTGCCAGAATGATCGCACCGACTTCAATCTCCAGCCGTTCGGGTTTCTGGTCCAGATCGATCGCGTCGTTCTTGCAAACCCCCTGACAGATGGTGCATTTCTCATCCTGCAGATAGAGGCAGGTATTGGGATCCACATAGGTAATCAGCGGAACAGCCTGGGAGAAATAAATATGAATGGCCTTGTTCAGGGAGAGATTCTGGTTGTACGGGTCGGGAACCTGAACCGGGCAGTACTCAACGCAAACCGTGCATCCGGTGCACTTTTCCTCGATGATGTAGCGAGGTTTTTTGGTCAGGGTCACCATGAATTCACCGGCTTCCCCTTCCACCCGTTCGACCTCGGTGTAGGTTAAAATTTCAATATTCGGATGCCGGCTGCACTCGATGAATTTGGGGGACTCGATGCACATGGAGCAGTCATTGGTGGGAAAGGTCTTGTCAAGCTGTGACATTTTACCGCCAATGGCCGGAGATTTATCAACCAAATAGACCTTGAATCCCGTTTCGGCCAGGTCGAGAGCGGCTTGAATGCCACTGATTCCGCCCCCAACAATCATGACGTCTACACGCTTATCGTCTGCTGAACTCTCAGCGGCTCGTTCTTCGACTGTTTCTTTTTCCAATTTATCCGTCCTTGTCAGGTATGGCTATTAGGCCTTGCCCTTTTAGAAAAAGCGACGTTATTCGATCACGTCCTGGACAATTTCCATAATATCTTTGATTTCCAGCCGGTCCTCATATTCCATGGTCAGACGGCTATCCTCAAAGTTGGTGATGCAGTAGGGGCAGGAGGTCACCAGCTCCTGGGCACCGACATCTAACGCCTGATCCAGTCGGATGTCTGAGAACCGTTCGCCTTTCAGCGTATCCATCCAGATCCGGCCCCCGCCACCGCCGCAGCACAGGCTGTCTTTGCCTGAATCGATCATTTCCACCAGCTCCAGTCCCGGCACGCGATCCAGAATTTCGCGCGGCTGATCATAAATCCCGTTATGCCGTCCAAGATAGCAGGGGTCATGGTAGGTGACTTTCTTGTTGTATTCACCACTGATGATCAGGCGCCCGGTTTGAAGCAGTTCAAGGATGTATTCGGTGGCGAAGACCACATCAAAGTGCACCATGAACTCGGGGTATTCATTCTTAAAGGTATGATAACAATGCGGGGAGGAAACCAAAATCTTCTTCACGCCATGATCGATGAAGGTTTTGATATTCTGCCGGGCCACATCCCTGAAGACATCTTCGCTTCCGGTCTTGCGGATGCTTTCTCCGCAGCAGTTTTCCTTGTTGCCCAGAATCCCGAATTCAACGCCGGCTTTTTTCAGGATGTTGGCTGTAGCCACGGCCACTTTTTTCATTCTGGGATCATAGCTAAAATAGCAGCCGGCAAAGTAGAGGATTTCCATCTCTTCGGAAAACGGTTTCAAGGACAGGTCTTTGGCCCACGCATCGCGTTTGTCGCGACTTTCGCTCAAGGGGTTGCCTTCGGAGATGATGCCCGCACGGGCCGTCCGCGCCGATTTGACAGAAGCAGGAAACACCTCATATTCCGAAGCCATGCGGCGCAGAGAAACGCCGATGTCGATCTGTTTGACGCCCCGTGGGCAATTGTCCGCGCACCGACCGCAGGTGGTACACAGCCAGATATCTTCACCATCAACTTCGGTGAGTCCCAAGTTTGCCTGCCGGATAATCTTGCGTATGCTGAAATCGCGGACTCGGTTCCATGGGCAGACGGTATCGCATCTCCCGCATTGAAAACACAGCTTGGAAATCTCTCCGCCGGCGTCTACGATCTCCTCGATTACTTCTTTGAAAGGTGCTAGTATTTCCACGTGATAGGTCGCCTATTCTTGGTTTTCATCAATGATGGGTTAGCCTTTGGTTGCTTTGTTTACCGCCTCTTTTACCGATTTGGCGCCATATCTGCGTATGAGTGCCTGGATGCCGATTTCGATTTCACTGCGACTCACTTCTTCTTCAACAACTTCCTCTTCTCTTTCTTCGTAGGTCAGCGCATCGAATTCGCAGGCCTGCACACACATGGGCTCAGGCAACGGCGGTACACTCTCACACATGTCACACTTCAGCGGCAAACCGGAGTCCGGCTCTTTGAAATAATCTCTGGACGGACACGATGCCGGACAGAAGGCACACTCGGAGTATTCCTTGCCGTCAATGACATAAATGTTTCTACCGTTGCATTCGGCATGCGTATAGTCACCGGCACGAATTGGTACATACTGATCCTTGATTTCATCCATAAGGACTCGAATGCGAGACCTTGCCGGGTTAATACTGCTGTATTTCGGCACGGAGTGAAATGCGGAACAGGCCAATTCGCAGGACCGGCAGCCCGTGCATTTATCGATGTCGACTTTTATTTCTTTGATGATTTTCTTTTTTGAACCAGCCTTCACGGTAACCACCCCCTAGCGTTATTAATTCTCTGTTTCCGCATCACTACCGGTCAGTATACCTCGTTTGACGAGGTCCTCGCTGACAAATTCCAGGCCGAGTTCATCCAGCGTCTTCTTGGTCGGGATGCCCTCTTTGGTCCAGCCCTTGAATTCGTAGTAATCGTCAAGCAGTTTCTGCTCCATCTCTTCATCCCGGACGACCCAATGATCTTCAGGCGGCCGCTCGTCCTTGCGTCTCAGGCCTCGCCTGACATTGACGGCCCGCACCAGGGTGCGAATGCGTTGGAAACATTTCCACAGTTTATCCTTGTCCATCTCAAAGCCGGTGGCTAATGCGATAAAATCAGGGATATTGTTCATATGATAGGCAACGCCACCGCCAAACTGCCCCCTGAATGATGAAACGAATCCGCAAAGGCCGATGGAATCGTCGATGTAATGCATGGCCTCGTTCCAGTCGACGATATCACAGAATGCCTGATTGGACATGAGGTTGCGCTTTTCCCATTTGAGGAAGTAGTCTTTGAATTTTTGGTCCGGAGGGGCGTCCCAATTGTCGACGAATGCCTGCCGTTCTTTCATGTCAGGAATCGGATCCTGGGGAAACGAGCCCTCAATCTGGGTGATACTCATTTTCTCACCCGTAGCGATCATCAGAAAATAGGCCGGGTTGATCTTGCCCAGTTTAATGGGCAGCTGTTCAAATTTCTTGATGGTATTGTGGTCGTAGGCTTCGGCGCCCTTTCCGATTCTCCGGGCGGCCCAGTAAACACCGTCGGCCAAGATGTCGCCGATTCCTTCTCGGCGAACGATCTTTTCCATCAGATAGAAGAACCGATCCCCACTGTCCTTCGGGAAATCAGGCATATCGGCATCTGTTAGTATGCCGGCTTCATAGAGTTCTACCGCCAATGCCATCGCCTGGGGGGTTGAATAGGAATCCAACCCGTATTCCTGAGCCTCGCCCAGAATTTCATAGCTGAAATCCAGTTCCTTGAAAGCCGCCATGTGATAGGTATCTTTTCCATAGCACTTGTAGGCGAAGCGTTTGCGGCCCGGATAATTGATGACGTTGCGGCATTTCTTGGGGCAGTTGTAGCAACTCGTCTGACGATCCATGTTATCGTATTTGATTTTGGTCCAACGCTCTTGCAGTTCATCGCTCCAGAAATTCAACCGACGGACACGCGCATTTCCCCAGGAAAAATGATTATGATGGAAACTGTCATCCTCATCATAGGCCATCCAGTCCCCGCACCCATCACTTCCGCCGATTTTTTTATGCATTTCCATGCAAATTTCGAAAAGCTCGGCCGGTTTGGCGACGTTGACATCCTTGGTTCCTCTGACGGCAATGGCCTTCAGGCGCTTGTCGCCCATGATGACGCCCACGCCGCGTGCGGCACTGGAGTGCCCATGGTCAATGGATGCCGTATACACCCGATTTTCGCCGGCCAGACCAATGGCGGCCACCTGAATCTTTTCGTCTTTGAGTTCCTTTTTCAACGCGTCACCGGTTTCCGTGCAGCCCAACCCGCGCAAATGGGTAGCATCACGAATTTCCACCGTGTCGTTGTTAATATAAAGGTAGACCAGGTCGTCCGCCTTGCCGCGGATGATAATTTGATCATAACCGGCATATTTCATTTCCGGTCCAAAAAAGCCTCCCATCAGCGAATGCGACATGAGGTTGGTCTGGGGAGAAAAGGTATTGACCGCAACGCGGTTAGCTGCCGGTGTGGGTGTACCATGTAAAAGCCCAGCACTGAAAATCAAAAGGTTGTCTGGAGAAAAGGGGTCTGTTTCAGGGGGAACCCGTTCAAAGAGTATTTTGGCAGCCGCGCCCTGGCCCCCTAAAAACAGCTCAGTTATTTCTGGATCTGTTTCCACCTTTTCAATGTTACCACGGGATAGATCAATCTCTAAATTAACCCCTGTTGCGCCGTACCTCATTTTGTTACCCCTTTTGAAGTAGTAGATCCTTTTTTATGGACCAATTGGTAATTGGGCTCGCAAGATGTACCCAATTTTGGTCTGGTACAAATCGTCTTGGCACCTTTCTCTTGGGAGAACGAACGTTTTCTATAACTAACTTTGACCCTTAATTTTGTCAAGCAAAAAAATAAAAGTGCTGAAA
>Ga0272444_10004417_pt1 | contig 12415 bp, 10 predicted proteins | sample SSMForm13_FD_201033 | JGI IMG/M metagenome (GOLD analysis project Ga0272444, IMG submission 201033) | Marine sediment archaeal communities from Little Sippewissett salt marsh, Falmouth, MA, United States - SSM-Form-13 | ecosystem: Environmental > Aquatic > Marine > Wetlands > Sediment ... | reverse complement strand
GCTTTGGCTCTCTTCTCGGCATATACTTCCACTGTGAAGCTGACAACAATTAACCTGCTGGATGTCAAGGTAATCGTTGGCTTCTTCCTCGGTGGAATCCTGCCGTTCGTGGTTGCAGCGCTTACCATGACTGCGGTTGGCCGTGCAGCCTTCAAGATGGTTAATGAAGTCAGGAGACAGTTCCGCGAGATCAAGGGCATCATGGAAGGTAAAGCCAAACCCGATTCCGATCGCTGTGTGCAGATCGCTACGATTGGCGCGCTTCAGGAGATGATCGTGCCGGGTATCCTCGCCATCATCGCTCCCATTCTCGTTGGTACTCTCCTCGGCAAAGAAGCCCTTGGTGGATTGTTGGCCGGTGCAACGCTCACAGGCGTTCTGCTTGCTCTCATGATGGCCAATGGCGGCGGTGCCTGGGATAACGCTAAGAAGTTCATTGAAGGTGGAGCACATGGAGGTAAGGGCTCTGATGCCCACAAAGCGGCTGTCGTTGGTGACACCGTTGGTGATCCTTTCAAAGATACTTCCGGCCCGTCTATGAACATTCTGGTTAAGCTCATGGCGATGGTTTCGCTGGTAATTGCGCCTCTGTTCATCTAATAGGCAGAATTCGGTTTTTTATATAGCAGCCCGGCTTGTTTGCCGGGCTGTTCCTGTTTGCAGCAGTGGTTTTTGTTGATGCTCCGGTGCAGGGTACTATTTTTCGTTGAATGGTAACATACTGCGGGGATAGTTTTGCCGGTAACATCGGATGACATACGCGATCTCTTCAGATCTCACTTGGCAGTAGACTTAAATCTTTCTACCAATACAATCTCAGCATATGATCGGGATCTTGCCGAATTCACGCAGTGGTGTCATAGCCTCAAGCTGGAGTTATTTGGAATACGATCCGAGAAGGTGTATGACTATCTCCTCAGCCTCCGAAAGAAGGGGCGTAATCCCGCAACCATAGCACGTCGCCTGTCCTCGCTGAAGCACTTCTATAGGTTCGCTGTCGGAGAGGGCCTGTGCCGACGAAATCCTTGCGCCTCCATCGAAGGCCCGCGCCTTATGCGCAGGCTTCCCCAGATCCTTGATCAGAAGGAGATGGAGAGGTTACTCACCATGCCTGATACGACAACTGCACTTGGATTGCGTGACTCGGCGATGCTCGAAACCTGGTACGCATGCGGGCTGCGCGTATCTGAACTGCAGGACCTCAAGGTGGCGGATGTAATCATGGAACTTCGACTGGTTCGCGTTATGGGCAAAGGTTCCAGGGAGAGACTTGTCCCATTCGGGAGATATGCACAGGAAGCTATCGAGGCATATCTCGCCACATCGCGCACCGCATTATCCAAGCCTCAGTCTCCCGGGAACCTCTTCCTGAATTTCCGTGGACAAGCCCTTTCCCGCATGGGCTTGTGGAAAGTTCTGAAGAAATACTCAGATAAGTGCAATTTTAGATTTGCCGTAACCCCCCATACCATCAGGCATTCCTGCGCTACCCACCTCATTGAGGCGGGAGCGGATATCAGGACAGTAATGGAATTCCTTGGGCATGCCGATATATCTACTACGCAGATATACACACATCTCGACAGAGAGTATCTGCGCGAAGTGCACAGGAGTTTCCACCCGAGGGCTTGAGGCAGGGGATGTCTGACGCAGTTGTCTACAAGAATGATATCCTGAAGATCGGCGAAGCCGAATTCCAGCGGCAGTCACGCCGCTTTAACATAGCGGTCAGGCAGGATGCGGTCGATATTGCGCAGTACCTCCCGGAAACTATTAACTGGGCAGAGGCCGGAATTCACACATTCGATACCTTCGACGAGCTATTTCGGTTATCGCAGAAACATCTCCTCGACTTGATTATTCTGGCTACGCGCAGCGATCTCGAACTGGAAACAGAGATGATTGCCAGTTGCAAGCGTCGACCTTCTCTCGCCCATGTCCCCACCGTGGTCTATCATCCTCAAACGGACAAAGAGCTTTTCAAAAAGGCCTTTTCGAGCGGGGCAGATGAACTTCTTTCGGGTATGTGGGATTCAGAGATATTCGGCGTCAAAGTAAGGATGATTTGTGAGAGGTCTGCGAGAGATCTTGGTGTGAATCCGACCTCACGATTGCCCGGGCCGGTGCTGATCGAACGCGAGCTGGAGCGAAAGATTGCATCCGGCGAGACTTTCGCCGCCTGCTACCTCGATATAGACAATTTTAAAGCTTACAATGACTACTACGGATACCTGTATGGCGACAGGGTCATACGGCTAACCGCGTACATAATCAGGGATATAGTTTTCGATCTCGTTCCTGATGGTTTCGTCGGGCATATAGGCGGGGATGATTTCATATTCATCATCCCCTACGAAATGATTGAACTCGTGAACTCGAACATCATCAAAACCTTCGACTCGATCATTCCATACAAGTATGCCAGGGAAGATCGCGAACGGGGACGGATAGTAAGCAAGAACCGAAGGGGAGAGGTTGAGGTTTTTCCACTGCTGACAATCTCAATCGCGGTAGTGGTCAATTTTGATCACATGTTTACCCACGCAGGTGAGCTTTCCCACATGCTGGCTGACCTCAAGAAGTACACCAAGAAGCTGGCCGGTTCGAACTACATGATCGAGCGCCGCAGGAAATACTGATCTGGAATCTGAAATCGAATTGAAAGCAGCCTATCTCTTGTTGAGCAGTTCAAGCAAGTTGTAGGCAGGTTTGTAATTGGGATTTACTCGCAGGCAGTTCTGTGCATATTCCCGAGCCAGCTTTGTGTTGCCCTGCTTGAAGTACAGCACGGCTAAGTTATGGTTAAGCTGAATGAGGTCAGGGTTTCTTTTCTGAATCTCCAGGTAGTCGGCTATGGCCGCCGTAGTATCTCCGGTTTCGAGCTTCAGATTGGCGAGGTTGAGCCTTGCGCTCATATTGTCCGGCGCTTCGTTCACGGCCATTTCGAAGTACTTGAATGCCGCGTCATAACTGCCGGTACTGATGAAGAGATTCCCCAATAGATTTGCATAGTGCGCCTTGTTGGATGATTTCTCGAGAGCCCTCTTATAAAATATCTCCGCGGAGTCAGGTTTCCCGGTCGCTTCGTGCATCTCTGCCCATGCCGACAGGACCTCGGGCATTTCGCGTCCCCTGACAAACGCGTAATTCAAATACACGCGAGCCATCTCGAGCTTGCCCTGCCTGAGATACAGCTTGCCAAGTCCAACATTTGCCTTCGGGGATTCCTCGTTAGCCCTGATAGCCTCTATGAAGTGATGTTCTGCGTCATCAGGCTTCTCCATCGTCACGAGCAGATTCGCAAGCCGAACATGCGCGTCCTCACTTTCAGGATCATACTTGAGAGCCTCCCTGTACTCAGAGACTGCACGATTCTTGTCACCGGATCGCTCCGAAGCTATCGCGCGGCTTATGTGGTCGATGTAGGGATTCTTCCTGCCCAAATCGAACAGATTCAGATTCAGCAGGATCAGCAAGGTCACAGTTACAGATGCTGGTATCAGGATACCCCCATATTTGCCCTGTTTGATCTTCTGCCAGAGAATATGCACACCCGCCCCCGCAAACACTATGACGAACGGCACGACTGGAAGCCTGTATCGAGCGTTCACGAAGAACAGTATAACCGTGACAGCATACGCAAAGATCGCGATGTGCAACGGCATCAAATCGCGCCATCGCGATCGGGTCGCGATCAGTCCGAATACAGCCAGCGGCATGACGATTCCAAACGGTATCTTCAACCCGATGTCCAGTATGAGAATGGATAGGAGGAAGGAGTGTGATTTGTGTGAGTATATCTCGGTGTTGTTGGGGTTCTCATAACCGGCGAAGAAATAGTACGCTTTCTTCAACGTCAGCCCGAGAGAACCTCCGAGGTCGGACTTTATCCAACCAAGAGCCTTCGATGTCCAGTAGGATGATATCTCGCCCGGCTTCATGGGTTTTCCCGTGTCGAACCTGGCGAGAGAATCGGTAACGAAAATGAATTCACGCCACGATATCCACCTGTCTGCTGGAAGCTCCGGCAAATTCAGCGCAAGACCGTCCGCCGACTCATTGTTGCCAATGTAGAAATTCACTCCCCCTTGATTCGATATCGGGATGAACTCCCTCGAAACCGAGTAATTGTGAATTGTTGTCGGAAGCATGGGCAGAAGCACAAGCAGCACGAAGATCGCGTTCTTCCCGATACGGTTCCCCATACTGAATTTGTTCATCGAAACAAAGAACAGCCAGAGCATGATGAAAGGCACGAGAACTATCGTATTCGGACGTGTGACGACTGACAATCCGAGAAGCAGTCCGCTGATGTACAGATAGCTATCCTTTCCATCCCTGTGGTACATCACCAGCAGGTAAACCGCCATCGTATTCAGGAAGATTATCAGGACAGGGAAGAGAAGCTGGGTGTCGAAAAAGACTATCGTGCCATAGAATGCCATAGTGAGCCCGGCGATTCGCCCGACCGTATCGCTGAACAGCATTGCGGCTATACGATAAACGATCACGCATGACAGCGACCCGACCACAATCCAGAACAACTTCGCGAAGAGAATGCTGCTGCCGGATATGAAATAGAGAAGCCCAAGTATCAGCGGATAGAGCGGCGCACGGAAGAACACTGTGTCCGGGAATATCTGCCCTCCGGCAATCTGCGTTGCCCAGATGTGATGCCACTGGGAATCGACGAGAGGGGCGTAAAACGTCGGATCATTCGCACGCAACCCGAACAGGACTATCAGTCGCACGATAAGAGCGACGGCGAAGATGGCGAGGGGCCACAATCGAATCTTGTTACTGTTTTTTGAGCGAGGTTTTGCCATAGCAATTCGGACATCAGGTTAGATCTTGGTGTGTTACCTACCCCTGATTCCTCCTCACTCTCGTGAACATCCAGAATATCGTTACCAGGATGGCGAAGGCGACCAGCGCTATTATCGCACCCGGAACCGGGCCGAATAGCGTGGTGAACTCATGCGACTCCGAGAAATGTTTGTATTTGTCGAGCAGTCCTATATAGTCAGCTCCGCCGAACAGGAACGCGATCATCACACCGATTATCGCGTCGCCCGCGACAAGTCCAGATCCGAAGAGTATTCCTTTTTCTTCTCTTCTCTTAAGCAGATCCTTCGGTGATGTCTTCTTGACCAGCATTGCTACCAGACCGCCGACCATAATCGGTGTCGACAATGACAACGGCAGGTAAAGCCCAATCGCGAATGGCAAACTACTGATTCCGAGAAGTTCCACAGCCGCCGCTATCATACAACCACCGACTATAAACTCCCACGGTAACTCGCCGCCCATTATGCCTTGGACGACAGTCGCCATCACGTTTGCCTGCGGCGCGAGCAGGGGGCTTGGATGCTCGGCCGACTGCACGAACCCGTAGGCGTCTGCCAGCAGAAACACCACGAATCCCATTATGAGCGCCGATGTCCCCAAACCGATGAATTCCATCCATTGCTGTTTTCTCGGTGTGGCACCCAGCAAAAATCCGGTCTTCAAATCCTGCGCGATATCACCCGACATGCAGACCGCTATGCAGACTATCGCTCCGATTGTCATCGCGGTAACCATGCCCTGCATTCCCGAAACACCGAATGATATCAGGATCAGGCATGTCACGAGTAGAGTTGCTATCGTCATCCCCGACACAGGGGAGGAGGATGAGCCTACAATTCCGACAATTCTCGCAGCAACCACCACGAAGAAGAACCCGAACAGGACCACCAGCACAATGCTCAACAGCGTCAAATCGAGTCCCGGCATCGCCCAGATCGCGAGTATGACTAACGCCGTCCCAACGAGCACCTGCCACATAGGCATATCAAGATCAGTTCGCGGTACATCGTCATTCCCTTTACCCCGGTGTACAAGCTGTTTGAAACCGACCGCAAAGGAGTGCGCTATTACGGGCAGTGCCTTTATCAGGCTGACAAATCCTCCGAGCGCAACCGCCCCGACTCCAAAGTACTTTATGAAGTAATTCCTGAGTTCGCTCGATCCCATCTCCGAGACAGGCATCGGAATGTAATCGGCCTGGAAGTTGGCGGCGAGGAATTTGATTGCCGGAGCCAGCCCGATATATCCGAGCACTGCACCCGATAGCATCAGGGCCGCAATTCGAGGACCTATGATATAGCCAACTCCGAGAAGCGCAGGAGTGGCATCGATTCCGAGTGTTGCACCATTGAGAGGCTTGCCCTTGAAGTCGAATCCGGGAGACTCAAGCCAGCACCTCGCACCCGACATAAGCACCTTGTAAAGGGCGCCGATTCCTATCCCGCTGAATACTGTTGACGCCTTGGAGCCGCCCTCATCACCAGCCACGATTATCTCGGCACAGGCTGTCCCCTCCGGGAATCTCAGCTTGTTGTGTTCGCGATGTACGAGATACTTGCGAAGAGGAATCATCATGAAGATACCCAATGCGCCCCCAAGAAGCGATATCGTGACAATATCCGCGCCGGTAAGCTGATAGAAATCGTCAAAGCCGGGGATAGTTTCTGACCAGATCAGGAACGCGGGAAGGGTGAATATCACACCGGCGACAAGGGACTCTCCTGCTGATCCAATGGTTTGAACCATGTTGTTCTCGAGTACGGTACCCCTTCCGAGTATTCCTCTCAAGATGGCCATCGAGATCACCGCGGCAGGTATTGAGGCCGAAACCGTCATTCCAAGCTTGAGACCGATGTAAGCGTTGGCCATCCCAAATATCATGGATATGAGGATGCCCAGTACAATCGATTTCGTTGTAATCTCTGGAACTGACTTGTCGGCAGGAATAAAAGGCTGGTACAGATCGCCCTCGTTCTGGACTTTCTCGTTGGCCACTGGTCCTCCTTCCAGATGCTGCAATTGTTGCCCAAAAGTAGTCCGGCGCAGAATCTGAGTCAAGCTAAAAGTCCCCTGACGAGCGTTCGGAGAGTGACGAAACTCCGATGTTTTAGTAGAACCGGCCTGTATGGTAGTGTAAATTCTGTGTAGGGAAAAGTTGGACAGCGAGAGGTTTCAACGCGCTACAATCAACTGATGCGCGACTCGTCTATGTTTTGTCTATATATTGGCTTACGGGCAAAGGAGGTACTTGCGCCACATTCATCCCGCATGAGATAAAAAGTGTAATGATTTTATGTGATGCCATGGAACCTTTGGGAATATGAATGTGTATCAGAATTGAGGCAACGGGAGATCTTGGTTAAACGAGATTCCCCCGAAGATTAGATTGGAGATTTAACATAGGAGTTGTCACAAGGAGGTGAAAACAAAAAGGCTTGACAGTAGCCGTGAACAAAGCTATACTGAATTAGAGAATAGTTCTACCACCCCCCCCTCCAGTAGTATTGTTCATATACCGGGCACGCCAATGTTGTTCCTGAGTCACTGGCATAGGAATTACACTATGGCTTTAAGTTCGAGAAAACCCAAACCAATTATCCCTGAGGAGGTGAATGCCTAATGAAGCGCGTAACTGTGATTGCCATCGTTACAATGTTCTTAATGATTCCGGCAGTTGTAAGCGCGGCTGACATGGGCAAGCGGGACGTTTTTAGAGTCGGTGAAGCTACCTGGATCACTGAGAATCAGGTGACGGTCCCGATCTCCGTAGTACATGATGAGAATCTTGTCGCTATGGATATCCCGCTGGAATGGTCAGACGGAGTCACCCTGACAAACGTCTCTTTTGACGAAACCAGGGTCGACTACTTCGATGCGAAGATTGCTAACATTGATGCGGAAAACAACAGGGTGCTAATCGGCCTGATTTCGATGGTCTATGCACCTAAAGATGCTCTTGAGCCCGGAGACGGCGTTATAGCGGAGTTGACCTTCACTATTAACGATGTTACTCTTGAGCAGTTCGAGCTCAACCCGTTCGAGGCTACCAACCCCGGCCACAAGCTCTCGCTTGTCTACAATGACTGGTCCGGAGGAAAGCCTGTCGTGGATCACGTGATTCCTGATCTGCAGGGAAATACCGTGGTTCTGAGCAAGAACCCGACTACAGCGGCCGTCATTCCGACGTCCTACAAGCTGTCGCAGAACTTCCCGAACCCGTTCAACCCATCGACCAATATCGCCTATTCTCTGAAGGCGTCAGGTCATGTTGAACTCAGTATCTTCAATATCCTTGGTCAGGAAGTTCGGCAGCTCGTCAATGAGCAGCAGAGTGCCGGTAATTATACTGCATTTTGGGATGGTCGTGACAATACTGGAACGACCGTTGCAAGTGGGGTGTATTTCTACCGCATCACTTCCGGTGACTTCAGCGACATCAAGAAAATGGTGATGATGAAGTAACCTTGCTCCGGAAAATGATCCTTTGTGAGCAAAGCAAAGCGCTCTCGGCCTGAAGGCTGGGAGCGCTTTCTATTGTGATGATGTGACGCTGTTAAGGGCTGATTCTCCTGAGCCGTCCTGACGAGGATATCCGTTTCTCCACTTCGGGATCTCCGACGTATCTCACACTTCCACTGCTGCTTATTCTGACGTTGAGGTAGTCTTTGACATTTACCGTGGCGCCTCCGGAGCTACTTAGCCTCACACGGGCTTCGTTACTCTCGAGGTTCTTGGCCATGTAATCTCCGACACTGCTCACGGATACCTGCTGTTCCTGCACATACCCGTCCGAAAGCCGGAGTTGTCCTGAGCTGCTCAGGTCGGCGTCAAGCGACTCGGCTTCCAATTGACGAATTCTGACATCTCCCGAGCTGGAGATCCTGATATCTGCCGATGAAACTTTGACTTCGTCCAGGTCTACATTCCCGGAACTGTTCACGTCAATAAGCAGGAACTCGCCGGTTACATTGCGCGCGTCAATGTCGCCCGCGCTGGATATACTGAGCTCGAGCGATTTCACATTCATATTTCCCAGCCTGAGATCCCCCGCACTCCCGATTGACGCTATGAACCGCTCTGTTGTCATGTCCGGAAGTTCTGCGTCACCTGCGCTGCCGAGGTGGATCTCTTCAAGCTCCTTCAGCGTGAGCCGATAAACGAGAGGTTCTTCGGGATCAAGGTTGTAACCACGCTCGGATGATATCTCAAGGGTTCTTCCATGCACATCGACTTCGATGTACTCGATGATGTTGTCCTCACCCTCGATGATGAGTTCCTCTTTGTCGCCGAACTCGACTATCAGGTAGCCGATCGTGTTCAACTCCACAGCTTCGATCCCGCTTACATCGCGGGATTCGCTGACTACATCGCCGGATCCCCTGACTCTCTTGCTTCGCCAGCCTCCCTCAGCGCTATACACGGATGTCAGCATCATCAGAACCGCGAGAAACATGCTTAACAATACTGTCCTCATTTCGTGCCTCCCGATCACATATTTCCTGATCTACCGCCTGATTGGGGCGATGTTCTAATTCCGCAGTAAGAAACTATCACTTATTCATTCTGTACGAGAACTTCTCCCGAATGTTTTCCAAAATTGAGGCTTTGTTCTTAATTGCGCCGATAGGCCAATGATGGAATGAAATGCTACCTTATACGATAATACTGCCTCTGGCAGACATCGCAGAGCTTCTCGCCCTTCTGGTCGATGTCGTACATATCGTCAGAGTAGTACATGATGCAACGGGGATTCTTGCAAAGCTTGAGCCCGAGAAGTCTCCCCAGATGTTTTGCGGATTCCTTGAGGATGCGTTTGAAGACCAGCCTCTCATCTTCCGGCAGACCATAGAATTCCTGCCTGATCCTGCTGTACGAGACTACCGCGCAGTTGGCGAGCCTGTCGCTGTCTCCGATCACATAAGCGCTGCCCGCGTCATAGAGATCCTCTTCGAGAATCCCCAGAATAATCTCTCGCTGGCTTGCCTTAAGAAGCTCCAGCTTCTGCATGATTACTGTTGAGAAGTACTGGTTCCTGATGAGATTATGCGCCTCCGTGGGGAGCTTCATTCCCTGTAGAATGTCGGAGGGGAGGGAGAACAGGGCAGACAGGCTGCTCGTAAGCTTGTTTATCTGGAAGAAGTCCACGTCTCCCAACGGAACGACCACTATCTTTGATCTATGCCTTCTCATTCTGCCGTGAAAAACCTGTCGTCTACGCCTCCGGGGCCGATAACGAGCCTGACCCTCTTGCCACATTTGGGACAGTATCCGACGTATCGGTCTCCCTGCCTTGATACATATACTCGCGAATACACGTTACAGCACTTGAATAGCACCCCGATGAATTTGCGGCCCTGACTTGAAGACTCGTTCTCATCTTTTTTCGTATTGTCCGGCACTCTCAACTCATCCTCTTGTACCGCTATTCTCGACCTCAATCTATCGAAGGCTGTTCGCCATTGTCTTTCATCTGGATGCTGCCCTGAGGTACTCCTCGATTATCGATACCCCGGCGGATGTTCCTATTCTCGAAGCTCCCGATTCAATCATACTCAAGGCGGACTTCAGGTCCCGAATGCCGCCGGCAGCCTTTATTCCAATGTGACTTCCCACTGTTCTGAACAACAACTCAACATCGGTAGTTAATGCGCTTCCGAAAAATCCGGTGGAAGTTTTTACGTAATTCGCCCCGGAATCGGCACATATCCGTGCGCACGAAATCTTTTCCGTCTCGTTCAGCATAGGGCACTCAATAATGACCTTGAGCACCGTTCTTCCGGATAGAGCACTGCGAACCGCGTGAACCTCCCGCTCGACCACCCGAAAGTCTCCCGACTTCACGGCTCCGATATTGATCACCATATCGATATCTTCTGCGCCGGCATTCTCGGCCTCCTCAGCCTCGAACACTTTGACCTCGGTAGTCGAAGCGCCAAGCGGAAAACCTACGACACTTCCAACGCGAACGCGGGATGACTTCAAATGCTCCTTCGCGCTCCTCACATTGGAGGGGTTGACCATTACGACGCTGAATCTGTACTTCCGTGCATTCGCGCAAAGCTGCTCCAAATCTTGAGATGTCACATTACTGCTAAGCATGGACTGGTCGATGTACGACGCCAGATCTAAAACCCTGCCCATTCGTCTCAGGCCTTCATCTTCTCTGCGTTGAGGATTTCCTGGATCAGTTCTTTGTAACGAGGATTCTGGAATTCCGTGTTCAGAAATCCATCTACAATCTCCGAAGCTCTCTGCTGAGAAGTTTGTTGCGATGACAGTACAAGGGCGTTTGCCGCAACACGCTGCCTGGCGGAGACGACAGGTTCCACGGACTCCCCGAATACGGCCCGTACGCCGGAGTACTTGTTCAACAGAACCGCAAGCTCCGAGCCTTTCTCCGATATGGCGACCCCTCTCGCCTTGGAATCATCACTGAGAAGTTGGGCAAAGCGAATCAGATCCTCGTCTGAGGACAGATCGGTGACTTCGAAGCCCGAACCATAGGTGTCGAGAAGTGTCTTCATCAAATCTTTGGAGAACCTGTCTGTCCAGACTACCAGCTTCTGAACAGGGGACTTCATCGGGTCAGAGTCCGGCCTGTCTGGTTCGGTGTCGTATACGACTTTGATTCCAAGCTCGTCGATCGTGTCCTTTGCCAGCGGCGTCATTATGTGAGTTGACGGAACCACGAGATCCTTGCCGGTTCTCTGCGCATCCAGAACCATCTGTTGTGTGATGAGCTCTGGCTTAGGCTGCTGACGGCGCCGAGGACGATCTTCCTCAATTGGAGCCACGGGGGATTGAGGCGATGGGTCTTTGCTTTGGCCAAATTCGCGATCAATAACTTCACGTACCACTCGGGCTATTTCTTCCAGCGATGGGGTCTGTTTCTCATTCATTTTCTATCGAATCCACAACTGCCACGATTGTCGTATCCGTGGCTGCTTCTCTTGTTCCTTCGGCGAGTTTGGAGGCACTTCCTCTAACCGTCAGGACCGTATCCCCAATGCCTGCATCTACGGTATCCAATGCCACCCTGTATCCCACTTCATCCCGCTGTCCTTTTTCCAGATTCTCAACGATCAGGAGCTTGTGCCCTGCGAGCGTGTGATACTTCCGCGTGGCCCATAGACATCCTGTCACCTTGCCAATCTCCATTGCAGAGTCTAACTCCGTTAGAGGCGAGTAACAATATCCGGCTCCAATTGCCGAATTGCCTCGACGCTAATACCACAAGTTAATTCATCGGAGAGGATTGTTCAACAGAAAACAGAAATTCAACACATCGGCGAATGGACGTGTTTCGGTGATGGCTCACCGAGAGGGTAGGGCAGTGATCCGAAGTCACGCAGAGCGTGACGGAGTGATCCTGCCGATTTCTTCGGTACGCGGAGCGAGTCGGCTGTAAACCGCGATCATAGATCGCGGCCACTCGGCCCCGCGCCGTCAGGAACCCTTGTTCGTACCGTTACATAGGTAACAGGTGTACCGGGACATGGGTAACAGTGTTCTGGCATATATTGACCGGAGAGTCGATAGATTCGGAGGGAGATATATGCCGTGGAGA
>Ga0272444_10004416_pt1 | contig 12415 bp, 8 predicted proteins | sample SSMForm13_FD_201033 | JGI IMG/M metagenome (GOLD analysis project Ga0272444, IMG submission 201033) | Marine sediment archaeal communities from Little Sippewissett salt marsh, Falmouth, MA, United States - SSM-Form-13 | ecosystem: Environmental > Aquatic > Marine > Wetlands > Sediment ... | reverse complement strand
GCCCGCGCCGCTGGTCGCGCCGACACCGGTCCCCGCCGGAGCGCCATGACATGACCGACCCGGATCGTCTCGTTCGCGCCATTAAAGAAAAGCTGCGCGCCCTCAACGGCGTCTGGCTGGCACACAACTACCAGAACGCGGAAATTCAGGCCAACGCCGAGTTGACCGGCGACAGCCTCGGCCTTTCGATGGAAGCGGCGAAGACCGAGGCCGATCTCATTTTATTCTGCGGCGTGCATTTCATGGCCGAATCGGCGGCGATCCTCAGTCCGCAAAAACGCGTGATTCTGCCGCGCCGCGACGCCGGTTGCCCGATGGCCGACATGATCACCGCCGAGCAACTCGCTGCGATCAAACCGAAAAAGCCCGACTACACGGTAGTAACTTACGTCAATTCAACCGCGGCGGTGAAGGCCGAGTCCGACGTTTGCTGCACCAGCGCCAATGCCGGACGCGTCGCCGACTCGATCGAGGGCGATAAAATCTACTTCGTACCCGATCAGAACCTTGCGCAATGGGTCGCCGCGCACACTGAAAAAACGGTGGAATGGTGGGACGGTTACTGCCCGACGCACCACCAACTCAGCGCCGCGCAGGTGCAGGCGGCCAAACAGCGCTACCCGGACGCGCCGGTGGTCGTGCATCCCGAATGCCGGCCGGAAGTCACCGCGCTGGCCGACGTGATCGCCTCGACCTCGGGCATGCTCGACTGGGCGAAAACGGCGAAGGTGAAACACGCGCTGATCGGCACCGAGAAGGGCATGGTCTATCCGCTGCAAAAAACCAATCCGGATATCGAGTACGTCGTCATCGACTCCGACACGCTGATTTGCCCCGATATGAAACTGACCACGCTGGCCGACGTGCTGCACGCGCTGGAGCATCCGGACGAGTTCACCATCACCGTCGACGAGGCGATTCGCCTGCGCGCCAAGAAGGCGCTCGATCGCATGTTGGCGATCCCGCGTAGCTGACTTTCCTTTAAACAGATGGATCAGACTTCGACGGCGGCGATTTTTGCGCGTCGGATGCGGTCGTTGATCACTTTGATCGTGTCTTCGGCGGTATCCAACCAACTTTCCATGCCGGGGCTGGGCATTTCGGCGAGGCGATCGCCCTCCAACATGCGGATGCGTTCGCCGATGACCGCCTGGCTGATCGGAATCGGGTGCAGTTTGCCGTAGTCGAAGATGTCGTAGCTGTAGCGGCTGGCGCCGAAGCGTCGCGCGAACAAAAACAGCCGGTTGTTGGTCGCCAGCATCACCTGTTCGACTTCGCCGCGCCGCCCGCAACCGGCCAGCACCAGCTCGTCTTGCGCCAACTGCACGTCGGCGAGATTCAATACTTCCTGGTAAGCGGCGTCGAGGTTGGCCTGCATACGGCCTTCAAGCACTTCCTGTCGCGTTTCGGAAATTTCCCGGCTGGTCAATTCGACGACTCCGCCGCGGCCCAACAGGCGCAGCATCACCAGCAACAGCGATACAACAACCAAAACAAGCGCAATAATCGTCAATACAGACATCGCATCAATCCATTGTTAAAGTCATTCGAACGCTGCTACCATACCCAAACCGGCGCGGCGGCGGCAAGTCCCAAATGCAACGGCACCGTTTTTCCTTATTAAAGATAAGCTAGTTTTTCGGTGTCAGTGGAATGTCCAACACGCGGCAAAACGAATCGGCAATCAGCAGAAAGCCGGCCGAATAGGCTTCGTAATAATCCCGGAACTCGTCGAGGAAACCCATCCAGAAGGTGAGAAAAAGCAAAGGTACGACGACCGCCAGCGCATGTCGCAGAAACAACGGTTTTTCTTTCCACTTGTAAAAGATGCCCAGCCCGAGCAGTGAAAAGGCGACGATACGGAAGTATTCGTACTGCTCCGTCCACAGGTACAGAATGTTGTGTTTGAAGAAATGCACTTCGAACTTCACGCCCGGGTTGTCGGCGAACGCCGCGCTGATAATCATCCGGATCACAATGAACGCGACGGCCATCCCCGCCAGGTGCAAACGTCGCGCGGTTTTGTCGTCGTCCTTGCGCATCTGCAACCAGTAGACCAGCGCCAGCAGAACCATCGTTTCTTTGTTGAACAACCCGATGATGTACACCGCGTAAAAGGCGGTCATGTTTCGGCGGGCCAACATGATCAGCCCCAGCGTGAAAAACATCAGGTTGGCAAAATCGTAGACGTAGCTGAAATAGCGGAACATCATCGGCAGCGCCGCCAGCGCAAAGAAAGGCAGAAACAGCACCACCCAATGCGACGTGTCGTAAATCTCCAGCACCAGCCAGCGCAGAGCGAAGGCGAAGCCGATTAAAAAGAGGTAACACACGATCATGCCGACCAGGTACTCGGTGTAAAACCCCGGCGACCACTTCCAGCGCTTGACTACGTCGTACAACGGCTTCGAATTTTTTTTGGCGAAACTCGTCAACGTCTCGGCGAACTTCGGACCGATTTCCGGTTCGATCACCGGCTTGAGCGCGTTGCTGATCGTGCGGATCACGGCGGGCACCAGCGCCCGCATTACGTAAGGGCGGTGAGCGGTGCCGTGCACCATCTCCAGGTAGGCGGCGCGGTCGTAACCCTCAATGCCGGGATTGGACAGCCACATGCAGTTGATCGGTACGGCGGCGACGGCGTACAGAACAAGAGCCGTTAGTATACGGATGGATCGCTTGGACAAAACTGGCCTCGCACCGCGGTTAGCTTAAGCTGCCGATAAAATATAGCATGAAAAAACAAAAAGAGGGAGAGGAAGAAAGCGACCGCTGCCGAAATTATAAGCCCAGGTCAGCCAACTCGCGGATCGCTGCTTCGATGTCGGCCGGACGCAGCACGACGGGCGTGGTCGCCTGGTCGAGGCCGGACGCGTAGGCCTTTTCGACGTCGATGTCGGCCACCGCCATTTTCTGCAACACCATCACAAGCGCGCCGGGTTGATTGGGCAATTCGAGCAGCAGTACTTCGCGCGAGTCGACATCGTAGCCGAAGTTGAGCAGCGCCTGCTTGGCGATGTCGGCTTCGTCGTCGACGATGATGGTGAAGTGCGCTTGCGGACCTTCCACCCAGGCCGAAAAAGCCCGGACGTTGATTTCCAGGTCGCTCAGCACGCCGAAGATTTCCGCGCCGACGCCGACCTCATTGCGCTGCGTAACCACCAATTCCTTGCGAACCATCGTTTTCATGCGCGCCTCCTTTAATCGTTCCCCGTTGCCATCATAAACCGCTTCGCTTCCGATTACCAAGCAGATAATGCAACGGTCATTTCAAGCTGCGCAGGTGGCTGGCCAGCTCGTCCACGGCCAACGGGCAAATGCGGCAGTGTGCGGGCCATTGCTCGGCGCCGAAAAAAGCGCGACGCAGCCGGCGGTAGAAATCGCCGTTCCAGATATCGCGCAATGGCGTCTGGTGCACGTTGCCGGCCGGGAAGCTGTAGCGTTCGTTGCGGAACACGGCGTTGCAGCAGGGCCAGACCTCACCGCTTGCGCGCACGGCGAACGTCTGTACCGGCATCGGGCAGCGTCCATCGTCCAACATCTCGAAGGGCAGCACGACGGCGACGTTGGTTTGCTTCGCTTTTTCTTTGAGCGCAGCCAAGGTGTCGCGCATGTGTTGCTCTTCGTGGTACGCGCTGAGCGTGTGCAGCGATTCGTCCCAGGCGACCAGGTGGTTGACCAGCAGCGTCTTGACGTTCAGGTCGGCGGCGAAGTCGAGCAGGTGCGGCAGCTCGGCAAGGTTCTCGCGGTCGACGACGACGGCGATGCCGCCTTCCGGCAACTTCACGCCGCGTTCGTATTTGGCGCGGTTGAGGTAGTCGAAAGTTTGTTCCGCCCGCGCCACGTCGAGCCCGCGCCGCCCGTGCAACGCGCCGGGTTCGACCGCGTCCATGCTGATGTTAACGATGGCGACGCCGAGTTCGATCAGCCGGTCGATCGCCGCTTCGTCCAGCGCCAGGCCGTTGGTCGTGATCTCGACGCGGCACCCGAAGCGCCTCGCCGTTTCGACCAAATTCCAGAAGACCGGGGCGATCAGCGGTTCGCCGTGACCGAAGGCGATGACCGTATCGGCAGTAGCCAGAAAAGGTTCGAGCGCGTCGATCGTTTCCTCGTTCAGGTCGGTCGGCGGATTGGCCTCTTCGTCCCAAAAATGCCGGGCGCAGATCGGGCACGACGCGTTGCAGCGGTTGGTCGGCTCGATAATCAATTGCGTCGGGTTGGATTCGAAGGACTCTCGCTGTTCGGTCACATCCTGCGCGTGCAATTCGCGGTTGCGCTTTTTGGCGGTGGCGTAATCCGTCACGGCAATAGCTCCAGCAAACCCAGGTCGCCCAACACTTTGCGCAGCCGCTCGATGCCTTCGTAGTTCGGACAGCGGCGGCAGACGTCGGTCCACAGCGGCGTGCCGTCGGCGAAGACGTAATCGGCGTGGCGGCCCATTGCGCGGGCGGCGAGGCGGGCGCGGTCGTAGGCGTCCGAGCGCCACCAGTCGGCGAAGGATTGCTCGGCGAGGTTGCCGATCGGGCGCGGTGCGCAGCAGAAGCTGAGGTTGCCGTCGGCCCAGGCGCGACCGAAAACCCAACCGGCCAGGCAGCCCAATTCGCGGTACCGCTCGCCGCTCCAGTCGGCTCCTTCGCCGTGACCGCCCACCTGGAAGTCGATGTTCTCCACCACTGCCACACCCGCCTTTTTGGCGATGGCGTGCGCTTCGGCCAGCGCGCTTTGCAGGCCGCGCAGGCGATCGTCGGGCAGAGCGAGATCGGTGTTGTAGGTTTCGATGGCCGCCAGTTGATAGCGCAGGTGATCGACGCCCAACTCGGCCGCGAGTTTGGCGAAGGCGACGACTTCATGGTCGTTGCGGTTGGTGATCACGTCGACCAACACCACGCGCGGCAGTTCGCTGTTTGCGGCGCGGCGCAGATCGAGCAAGCGCCTGACGTTGGCGACGATGCGCCCGTAGGCCTTGTCGCTCAGCTTGGTGTGCAGCCGGGCGAAGGTCTGCTCGCTTGACGCCGAAAGGCTGACGTACAGCATGTCGAGCTGGGCTTCGACGCAGGCGCGGGCGATGGTTTCATCCAGCCGGTTGCCGCCGGTGAACAGCGTCACCGACAGATTACGCTCTTTCAACGCGCGCACCATGTCGGCGATGCGCGGGTGCGCCAGCGGCTCACCCTTGCCCGAGAGCACAATGTCTTCCCTGGTTTCGAGCGCGGCCAGGTCGTCGGCCAACTGCACGAAGGTTTCCCAGGGCATCGTCGCGTCGCGGTCGGCGTCGGTCAGCCGGTGCGGATCGGTGCGCGCTTCGGCCAGCGGGCTGTGGAACCAGCAGTAGGCGCAGTCGGCTTCGCAGGCGTTGGTGACGTCGAGGTGGAAGGTGCGCGGGCCGACGAAGACCGTGCCGGTCAGCGCGCCCAACGCCCGCAGCAGTTCGGCTTCGTTGTCGGGGCGGGCGGCCGAGGCGAACTTCCACAACGCCGCGCGCCAGCCGGCGTCGTCGAGGTCGAGCAGCACGTTGTGCTTGGCGCACTCGGCTTTTGCCTGCTGCAACCGGTTCGGCCAACGACGGTGGATTTCGGTCAGCGGACGCGGATCGAGTTCACCCCAGGCGGGATCGACTTCGCGGCCGGTCGTTTTGCGGATCAGCGCCAGCATGTGGTCGAGTCGCGCCAGGTTGGCGATTGTCAGCGGAATGCGGATCGGGTCGCCGTCACCGAGTTGGTCCAGCGCCGTTTCGATGTCATTCCACGGCGTCGCATCGGCAAGCTCGTGCACCAGTGCGTTGTCACCGTGCAGGCTCAGCCCGTCTTCGCGCGCCGTTTCCACCGGCGGCGAGAAGGGCCGGGCCTTTTCGACGATGCCGTCGTGGTGGGTGCGGTAGATGTCTTCGATGGCCGGCAGCTCCGCGCCGTCGCGCGCCGCTTGCTCCATCGCGTCGAGCATCTTGGTTTCCGCTTCGCTGAGACCGCCGACCAGCCGCATGATGTGCTGGTTGTGACCGATGTTGTCGCAAATGCGGAAGCAGCCGGGCAGGTCGAAGTCGATGTCGTGGCCGATCATCTGCAGCCACGGGTCGTGGTAATCCAGGTGCAGCGTGTGACTGCGGAATTGCTTCATCCCGTCGCCGTACCAGACCGCGCGCAGGTCGTGCTCGGTCAGGTCGCCGACCGGCACGCGGTGCGCCTTGAGGCACGCGTGCACCTCGCCGACGGTGGTGACGCGGCTGTAGAACCAGCCCGCCGCGCAGGAGATCGAAGCGACGATGCCGTTGTCGAACACGCCCTTGGTCGCGTCGATGTTGGTCAGCCGCCGCACGAACAGTTCGGTGTGCACGAACGGCGGACCTTCTTTGTCGAGCTGCTCGACCAGCGCCAGCGTGCGTTCGATGCGGAGCTTGTCGAGGGTGAAGATGTTGGTGCGGCCGGGAATCGGATCGAACACCGCCAGCTCGACTTCCTCGGCGCCGACCTCGCGCCCGTGCTCGACCATCTGCGGAATCTGCTCGTAGTTGGCCGTGTTGATCACGTGGTAGATCTTGACCCGCGGTTTGTCGCCGCCGCTTTCCGTTTTGCGACGATGCAGCGCCTGCAGGTTTTCGGTGAGATGGCGGAAGGTCGCTTCGGTTTTGTTCGGATGCAGCCGCGCGTAGGTTTCACCGTCGGCGGCCCACAGCGAAACGACCAGCAGGTCGAGGCCGCAATCGACCAGCGCGTCGATCAACTCCGCGTCGGCGAGGGTGAAGTTGGTGTTGAGCGTCACGCTCAATCCGGCGTCTTTGGCCAGCTTGATCACTTCCAGCACGTCGGGGTGACATAGCGGTTCGCCGCCGCCGCCGAGAAACAACTCGCGTACGCGCAACTCGACCAGCGCCGGTATCAACTGGCGCACGAAAGGCAAATCGAGCGCGCCCTTGCGCAGGGTGTCGTAACGGTCGCCGTCGCGCAGAAACGGACTGCGCGCCCAACAGCCGACGCAGTTGTTGTTGCAGGCGTCGGTGAGGTCGAGCTGCACGATCTGCGGCCCGATCAGCGCCCGGTCGCCCAGGCGCATGCCCACCAGGCGCAACGCGGTATCCAGGTCGATCATTCCGCCCCCAGGTGCATGCACGGATCTTTTATATTGACCGAAGACGGAGCAAGTGCAAGAGCGGAGGTCATCGCACTGCACGATCAAAGTTTAATTCATCCGGTATAGTGGACGATATACAAGCCCATGAAGATGGGAATAAATAGGACGATAAATGAAGCGCTTGATACTAAGAACGAAAACGCTAACACAATCAGCCGCGGACGGTCGCGACGAAACTTGAAAAAAAGAATCGCAATAAGGATGGCGGCGACGACCGCAACAAACAGTAAGCCCATGATGTAGTGAGTCCAAAGCAGCCTGGCGGGAAATTCCAGCAACGTATTACAGTAGTAATTAAATCCTGGCATGTCGCTTTCATGTTCGTATTTGGCCATTGAAACGATAAAGGTGATCAATCCGCTGCTGATGATAAAAAAGTTCAAAATGAATAGAGTCATCGTCGCCGGGCTGGCCGGTTCGCGGTCGGGAGTAATCAGGGTAAAAGGTTTTTCCCAATGCATTGTATTCACCCGAACGATTGAATAGAGAATATCATATTCAGAGGAAGAATGATTAATGCATCTACAGCGGTAGAACGGGCAGGTAGTAGGAAATGAAGGTAAGGATCCAGGCGAAGAGCATGACGAGCACGAATGCCCACAGCGCCAGGCGACGGACGGAGTCGCGCCGGACGAAACCGAACAAACCGACGGCCGCGCCGAGCAGCAACGAGACGTACAGAATCGATGTGATCAGGTAATGGCTTTTCAGCCACGCAGCGGCGAGCATGACCCAATAGGTCAGCGGCGGCAGACAGCGCAGGTCGGAAAACGAGGCGAACATTTTACGGAAGGCCATACCGGTCGTCGCCAGCATCACGATGAACAAAGCGCTGAGGAACGCCGAAGCGGCGAACAGCAGCTTGCTGGATAAGCCGGCCGGGTCGGTCGGACGGGAATTCAATGTAAACGCTTTTTCCTTCATGTGTCGCACCCAATCAGTGACGTCATGAGGATAACAAAAACCGGCGGACACACCAATCCGGCGATCAATCGCGCAGTTTCACGCTGAGGGTCATGCCGTCGCCGATGGGCAGAATCGTGCTTTGCAGGCGCGGATCGGCAAAGATCAACTCGTTGTAGCGATGCACCGGCGCGGCGAATTCCACGAATTGACTTCGCTTGATATATTCCCCAAAATTTCGGAAAAGAAAAAATCAAACGAAATTTCGGGAGAAACGTTGGGCAGGATAGGGCGGGTGACATTAAAAAAAATCGTTTTCGCCGGTTTGCCTTTGCTCATCCTGTTGCTTGCGGTCACGGTTGGACTGAACTTCCTCGAACAGAAGCAGGTCATCGACACGGTGCGTAAGGACGACGGCGTCGTCTATTTCGCGGGCGATGTTTTCATGAAAAGCATCATTAACGATCAGGCTTTTTACCATTTGGAAATCAATCATCTCAATCAGTTTTTCCCGGTGAGAAAAAATAAAGACACCATTCGCATTATAACCACAGGCGCTTCTTTCGCGCTGGGACAGCCGTGGGTCTATTTGCTCCCGAACGGCGAGGGGTCGATTCCCGAATACATCAAAGCCGATTTGCAGGAGCGGTTTCCCAAACGGCATTTCGAGGTCATTAACGCTGCGCAGGAAGCGCAAAATTCTTTTCGCGTGAAACAGATCGTCGAGCAATTGTTGATGACTGACCCCGATATCATTTTGGTGATGATGGGCAACAACGAAGGGTATGTGCCTAAAACGCGATTCAACCAGTCGTTGCACAAATGGATCGTATACCGGTCGTTGAAAAAAACGTTGTTGTCCAAACCGCAGCTCAGCGAACGTTCGTATTTTGCGCCACAGGATGAGGACTATAAAAAAATCGAAAAGGGGTTTCAGGACAACGTGCGATCGATTGTCGAGATGGCCGGGTGTCATTCGGTCAGGCTCATTCTGACGGCGATGCCGATCAATCTAAGGTATTACGGCAACCAGCCGCCGTTGAACGACATTGATATACCATTTCCTGAAAACGACCCGCACATCGACGAAGGCGACCGGCTGCGGGAAAACGGGGAATACGAAAAGGCCATCGCGCAATACGCCAAAAGTCGGAACCAGGGCTTTGCGGCGAGGTTGATCGCTCAGTGTTACGAGGCGCTGGGCGATGCGGAGACGGCAAAAACGTATTACCGCATCTACACGCAACAGATACCGCTGAACCGCACGCGTCCGTCCTTCAACGATTTCATCCGGCGGATTTGCCGGGAACAAAACATCGCCTTGCTTGATTTGGAGCAGGCGATAGAAAGCCTGTCCCCGGACGGAATCGCCGATCCGGATCTGTTTATTGATTACTGTCACATGTCGAAGAAGGGCTATTTTCTGATGGGACGTGAAGCGGCGCGCGTGGTGGCCGAAAATCTTCCTATCCCGGAGGGCGAATACTTACGGAATCCCCAGCCTTCCTTAGATGATTTGTTGCGAAAAATGAATTGGAGCGTACAAGAAAAATGGTGAATAGCGGCACGATATTCCGGCGACAAAATCAGCTGCTTCGGGTAGCGGATTTCATCATATTGATTTGTTCTAGATGATTCAACCAATTGATGTTTTTTGATAATATGACACCTCAACAGTGTCATTTTGATTGAAATATGGGGCTTATTTCGGTTTGCGCCTGATGCATCTTGCATGCTACTATCGCTTATTCCGGCGACGGTGTGCGGCATTGTCACCGAGCCATTCTAAAGCCTTTGCTGGAATGCCTCAGGGGGAGCAGGGGCTTCATCTGGAATAGTCGAGGGGCATCCTGGGATCGCAGGCGGGAGGCCGTTATGCGCGCAACAATCAGGCGGATAGGGTATATTCTGGCGCTGGCGCCGGTCGTGTTGATCGTCGGTGGAGTGATTGCCGCCGAGGCTCGCGACGCGGGCATGATCGCCGCTTTTTCCACGCAACTCGAACAAGCGGAAGCGACCTCCATCGCCGAAGCGGTCGACGCCTATCGCATGACGACGAGCCGCCACGGCTTTTACACGGCCAATCCGCAACACTCCTTCAGCGTGTTAATCAATTCCAAACATTTGGCGATCAAACCCCTGGCCGGCTGCGAAGGCTGGAAAACGGCTTATCACGTCGCCGCGTTCGGACGCGGCGAAAAGCTGACGCCGTTGCCCAAACTTAACGGCCTGCACTTTCAACAGCAGGCCGAAGCGCTGGAAAACGTAGTGCAGATCCGGCGCGGGGCAAACGTAGAAACCTACACCAACGGCATCGAAGGACTGGAACATCGCCTGACGCTGGCGCAAGCGCCTGCAGGCGAGGGGCCGTTGCTGCTGCAACTGCCGACCCGCGGCGAATTGCTGCCGGTCGAAGGCGCGCTGGCCGACCAGCTTGTTTTTACCGCTGGCGAACACCGCGTGATTGCACTCGATCACCTGACCGCACGCGACGCGCAGGGGCGGGCGATTGACGTTTCGTTCGTCGTCGATGAAACCGACGTATACCTCGTTGTCGAAGACGCCGGCGCGGCGTATCCGCTCGACGTAGCGATGACCGTCGTTTCCACACCCGAGCGCGACGACCTGTTGGCCGCGGCCGCGGAAGAAGAAGTCGACTGCGCGTTGCCTTACAAAGATTTTATTGTCGACGAACAAGTCGAAGCGGTCGACGATGACGACGCCGCCGAGAACAATTGCTCGACGGCGATCTACACCGATATCCCCAACACCATTTACGACGACACCGATTGGGGCGGCCACAACTACCACGGCACCTGCGCTTCGACCAGCGGGCCGGACATGGTCTACTGGTACACCGGCACCGCCGGCCATACCTACGTCATCGACATGCGCGGCCATTGGGAATTCGAGGACACCGTGCTCTACGTGCGCTACGGCGATTGCGAAACGGGCACGGAAGTCGCGTGCAACGACGATTACGGCTCGTGGGATCATTCGCAGGTATCGTTCGTCGCCGCCAACGATGGCAACTACTACGTCTTTTGCGACGGCCGCTGGTGGGACGACGAAGGCGACTTCACCCTCGAACTCGGTTCCTGCCCTTACGTCGGCTGTTGGATCGACGAAGTGTGCTACGAGAACGGCGATACCAACCCGGCCAATCCGTGTCAGATCTGCGACGTCGGCGAATCGATGAGCAAGTGGACCGACAACGACGGCGCCTCTTGCGATGATGGCATCTGGTGCAACGGCGCCGACACCTGCGACGGTCGCTTCTGCCGCGAACACACCGGCGACCCGTGCACCGACGACGGCGTCTATTGCAACGGCGAAGAATCGTGCAACGAAGCGCTTGACCAGTGCGAAAGCTCGGGCAACCCGTGCCCTGATGACACGTTGTGGTGCAACGGTCTGGAATTTTGCGACGAAATCCACGACCAATGCACGACCACCGGCAACCCGTGCCCCGACGACGGCATCTTCTGCAACGGCACCGAATCCTGCGATGAAGCCGACGACCTTTGCGAGCATTCGGGCAATCCGTGTCCCAACGATGGCCTGTTCTGTAACGGCGTGGAATCGTGCGATGAGCAGGGCAACCAGTGCACGACCACCGGCAATCCGTGCCCCGACGACGGTTTGTATTGCAACGGCAGCGAAACCTGCGACGAAACCGACGACCTTTGCGAGCACACCGGTAACCCGTGCCCCAACGACGGCGTCTGGTGCAACGGCATCGAGTCGTGCAGCGAAAGCAACGACCAGTGCGTCACCACCGGCAACCCGTGCCCCGACGACAACCAGTTCTGCAACGGCAACGAAACCTGCAACGAAAGCCAGCAGACCTGCGGCCACACCGGCAATCCGTGCCCCGACGACGGCCAGTGGTGCAACGGCGTCGAAACCTGCAACGAATCGGCCGACCAATGCACGACCACCGGCAACCCGTGCCCCGACGACAACATCTTTTGCAACGGCACCGAAACTTGCAACGAAGGGCAGGATCTGTGCGAGCACTCGGGCGACCCCTGCTACAACGACGGACAGTTCTGCAACGGCATCGAATACTGCGACGAGTCCAACGATTCCTGCACGACCACCGGCAATCCGTGCCCCGACGATGCGATCTACTGCAACGGATCCGAGTTGTGCAACGAAGGCGAAGACCTCTGCTATCACTCGGGCGACCCCTGCACCGACGACGGCTTGTGGTGCAACGGCGTCGAGTATTGCAGCGAAACCAACCAGACCTGCGGCTCGACCGGCAACCCGTGTCCCGATGACGGCGTTTTCTGCAATGGCGTCGAAGCCTGCGACGAAGCCGTCGACCAGTGCTACTCCGGCGGCAATCCTTGCCTCGACGACGGCGCCTTCTGCAACGGGC
>Ga0272444_10004415_pt1 | contig 12416 bp, 13 predicted proteins | sample SSMForm13_FD_201033 | JGI IMG/M metagenome (GOLD analysis project Ga0272444, IMG submission 201033) | Marine sediment archaeal communities from Little Sippewissett salt marsh, Falmouth, MA, United States - SSM-Form-13 | ecosystem: Environmental > Aquatic > Marine > Wetlands > Sediment ... | reverse complement strand
GAGGTTCATTATGTAGAGCCTGTGTCTTCCCGTGTTTGAGAATCTGCACAGTATGTGTTGGCTCTTGACGGGCTGTCGCCCAAATCCCTTTTCCCTTGTTCTGAAACGTTCAAAGGCATTCCTGTTTGGACAACAGGCCGTTGATAAAGAAATCAGCTGAGGAGAAGACATGGACAGAGTCGTGAGATTATATGACTTGCCACCGGCAGGGTCACATTTAAAGAAGCTCGAGAAACAGGGGGTGACAGTTCGCGCCGCGATGGCATATGAGAAGACGCAGGTTGTCACATGGGTCGGCGACAAGTTCAGTACAGGATGGGCTGATGAGTGTTGCGTTGGTTTCAGTCATCACCCAATCTCATGTTTCATTGCGACGGAAAAGGGGGCGATTGTGGGTTTTGCCTGCTACGAAAGCACTTGCAAGAATTTTTTCGGCCCCATAGGCGTTGCAGAACACGCCAGGCGACGAGGTATTGGCAAAGCCCTGTTGCTTTCTTGCCTTCACGCAATGGCTGCCAGTGGCTACGCTTATGCCATCATCGGCGGCGGCGATGGGGCGCCAAAGTTCTACGCCGACACCGTTGGTGCCATAGAAATAGAGGGCTCTTCTCCCGGAATCTATCGCGACCGATTGAAAGATAAGGCACATCGTCAATTGGATTGATATACGGTGCTATACAACAGGCGGATGGGAGAGGCATGAAAACATGGGTGTGCCTGGAAGCTGTCACAGACCCTGAGCAAGCCCTGGCGTTGATACAAGAGCTGCGTCGAGTCGTAGGGCATTGGAAAGCAGGCATGCTCAATGAACGCAAAGGGCCTAGAGCGGTGAACGGGATCAAGTCCAGGAGGGCTGAATCCGTGGTCACGGAAAGCCAGATTCGAGAAACTGAAACCCTCAGTCGTAGGGGAGAGGACCGGACAAGGGTCGCATGAACTGGAGGCCCCGGATGAAAACGATTCGCCTGTTGATCATTCTGGCTATTGTTTTTCTTAGTGTGTCCTCACGAGCTGCAGAGCCTCAGACCATCGTCTTCCTCATGTGGAAGCCGAATCAACCTGAAGTCTGGGACCGTCTCATTGAACGTTTTCATCAGAAACACCCGAAAATCCGGATCCGAGTCCAAATTGCCCCCCATTCATCGACCGAGTCTCATGCCATCGTGACCCAGCGTTTGAAAAACAAAGACACGTCTGTGGATGTTTTTCTTATGGACGTCATTTGGCCCGCAGAATTTGCAAGCGCCGGGTGGGCGTTAGACCTGACGTCCAAATTCTCAAGAAAAGAGCAGGAAGCATTCTTGCCTGCCACCATTGCTGCAAATACTTACCATGGCAGAATATATGGCGTTCCTTATTATCTGGACGCAGGTCTTTTCTACTACCGAAAAGACTTGCTGGAAAAATATGAATTTGATCCTCCGAAATCCTGGCATGAGATGCTCGTTCAAGGAAGTGTTATACTCAAAGGAGAAGCCGATCCAACCCTCCGTATATACTCGGCACAGTTCAAGCAGTACGAGGGTTTGGTATGTGACATGTTGGAGTTCATCTGGTCTCATGGTGGCAGTATACTGGATCAGGATACCCGCAAAGTTCTGGTGGCCGAGCCTGCGTCTGTCCAAGCGGTGACCTTTGTTCGCGATCAAATCATTGGAAAGGCCGCTCCTCAAGGTGTTATCAATTACGAAGAGCCGGAATCGCTGGAATTGTTTATCCAAGGCAAGGCAGTATTCCACAGAAACTGGCCCTATGCCTGGATGGTAGCCAATGATCCTGAGAAGTCCAAGGTGGCGGGAAGGGTCGGTGTTGGAGCGCTTCCAGCCTTTCCCGGGCATGGTCCGGCCGCAGCCCTTGGAGGATGGCAGTTCGGCATTAGCCGATGGTCAAAACACGTGAAGGAGGCGTGGATATTCGTCGAATTCATGACCTCATTCGACAGCCAAAAAACCCTCGCCATACAGGCCGGATTAGCTCCCACGCGGGTTGCAATCTACGACGACCCGGCGGTGCAGGACAACATGCCTCATTGGAAGGACTTCCTCCCCGCTTTCAAAAGGGCGAGGCCTCGACCGGTTTCTCCTTTGTACCCGATGATCAGCCAGGAGCTGCAACGTTTTTTTAGCCGAGCTATTGCAGACAGCCAAACGGATGTCCAGAACCTGGCCGAAGCGACTTTGGCCAAGATCGAGAGGGTCGTCCAAATGGAGGCAGCAATTCCGAGGTGATTCCAAAGGACCGCAAGCTCTATCTGGCCCTCCTTGCGCCGACGCTATTGGTGCTCCTCGTGTTTATTGCAGCACCGATCACCCAATCGATCGTTTTCAGCTTTCATAGAATCATCATAGGACTGCCCCAGCTTCAGTCCCCTTTTATTGGTTTCGAGAACTACCAAGAACTCCTTCACGATTCAGTAGCGCGGCATTCGTTTTGGGTGACGTTGTTGTTTGTCTCCACGACCACGTTTTTTGAGCTTCTTCTGGGTCTACTTCTGGCCCTGTTAATCCATCATCGTTTTCCCGGCCGTGGGAGCCTGCGTGCGTGTGTGCTCATCCCCTGGGCGATCCCTACGGTGGTTTCCGCCCAGATGTGGCGCTTCCTGTTCAACGACGCCTACGGTATGATCAATTACGCCATCTTCGGTCATGGCGTAGCTCACTATGTCCCCTGGCTGGCTAAGCCCGGCACTGCTCTGTTCGCCATCATTCTGGCAGACATTTGGAAGACGTCGTCCTTTGCCGCACTATTGATACTGGCTGGTCTCCAGATCATTCCTGAAGAACTATATCAGGCTGCCAAAGTGGACGGAGCAGGTCTGTGGCGGCGGTTTTGGCACGTCACTTGGCCGCTGATTCGTCCGGCAGTCCTCGTGGCTCTTTTGTTCCGGACCATTGATGCCTTTCGGGTCTTTGATCTGGCTTTTGTGATGACCCAGGGAGGGCCGGCAGATGCAACCAACGTGCTCCAGCTTTACGGATATAAGAAAATGTTCATTGAGGGATGGATGGGATACGGATCGGCCATCTCGGTGAGTGTTTTCGTCATTGTCTTGGTCCTCGCCGTTGTCTACGTGCGCATGGCAGGGCGACGCCTACTGGAGGCGAGTCTATGAAGAAGGGCTGCCTAAAAAAGGGGGCTTTTGTTGTAGGTGTTCTCATGGCGGTTGCTTTCTCCTTGGTTCCGTTCTTGCTGTTCGTGTCATCGGCTTTCAAGACTCAGTCCCAGGTAACCGCCATCCCGCCACAGCTGTGGCCGTCTTTTGACCTAGACTTTTTTCATTCGGCAATTTTTCGTTATGATATTCTAAGTTATTTAGTCAATTCCATCATTGTGGCAGGTTCCACAACAGGGGTCACGGTCTTGTTGGGCACGCTGGCAGGTTACGCACTGGCTAGACTGCCTCGGCCATGGGCACATCTCAGCCTCATGTTGATCTTGGCTTGCGCCATGTTTCCCCAAATTGCCATCGTAGGGCCCGTTTGGCGGTTACTCCGGTGGCTGGGATGGCTCAATACCTATCAAGGATTGGTGCTCCCATATGTGGCCCTCACCCTACCTTTGACTGTTTGGATTTTGGCCCTTTTTTTCCGGGAGATCCCCGAGGAGCTAGAGGCTGCAGCACTAGTGGATGGTTGCTCCAGAATGGAGGCCCTTGTGAAAGTCATCGTACCGCTATCGGCTCCGGGACTATTTACAGCTGCCATTTTGACTTTCATCTATGCATGGAACGAGTTTTTTCTTGCTCTTTTGATTGTCACGGATCCTGCCAGACAAACGATGCCTGTAGGCATTGCCCTTTTTCAAGGAGAACATACGGTGCCCTGGGGAGAAATTGCTGCGGCTTCGTTCATTACGACTGCCCCTCTGGTTGTCATGGTCCTGCTTTTCCAGCGGCGCATTGTCACCGGACTATCTGCCGGAGCTATTAAGGGATGAACATATGGCTTCTTTGAGTTTGAATGGCGTCAGCAAGCGATTTGGGGACGTAACCGCATTATCCAATGTGAGTCTGCGTGTAGATGACGGACAGTTCTGCGTTCTCCTTGGTCCATCGGGCTGTGGTAAGAGCACGCTGCTACAAATCGTGGCCGGGCTAGATCGCCAAGATCAAGGTTCTGTCTTGCTGGACGGGGAGGTGGTGGATGAACTCGCGCCACGAGAACGGGACGTGGCCATGGTCTTTCAAAGCTACGCTCTTTATCCTCACATGACGGTATCTAAAAACCTGGGTTTCGGGCTTCGGATGCGAGGAATAGCCCATCCGGAAATACAACAGAAGGTTCAAGAGACGGCCCGTCTTCTTGGCATTGAACACCTCTTGGCCCGGAAACCCCGGCAGCTTTCAGGGGGCCAACGGCAAAGAGTGGCGATGGGCCGGGCCCTTGTCCGTCGTCCCAGACTATTTCTTCTTGACGAACCCCTAAGCAACTTAGATGCTCAGCTGCGGATCAACGTTCGTCTAGAGCTAAAAAGACTCCACAGGAAAATCAATACGACCATACTCTACGTCACTCATGATCAGGTGGAAGCGATGACGTTGGGTGACAAGGTTGTTGTCATGCGAGAGGGACGGGTGCACCAGATCGGCACACCCGAGACGATCTATGATCGGCCGTCAGACACATTTGTGGCGACCTTCGTCGGGTCGCCGATGATGAATCTTTTCCAAGGAGAAGTGATCCGAGAAGGTGAGTATCTGAAGTTTCGATGTGCTGACTTTTCACTCAATGTCAGCAATCTTGCTCAAGATCTGGCAGGAAAAACGGTGGAGGTCGGCGTGCGTCCCGAAGACATTGTGTTTGGGAAGAACAGAGAAGCTAAACTTCGCGCACGGGTAGAGATGCTAAGCAACACGGGAGCCGAAAAATTTGTCCATGCAAGGTTGGGAGAAGGTCCAATAACGGTTAGAGCTTCGAAAGATGCTGGATACGATGCGGGACAGATGATTTCTCTTTTTATTGATCCTGACAAGCTACACGTCTTTCATGAGGGCAAAAGGATCTGAGAGCTTGAACCCCCAGCAAATTTTGACGGCTAATTTGCTGTGGCTATGGCTATACTTTTACTGCATGGATTTTGCGAGTTGAAATGAAAACAGGTTTGGCATGATGTTTCGGCTTATGGGGCAATCCTGTAATTTGGAAGAAGTCTGGAAGTCATTTTAGGATATTATTGCAAGAAGGGTGTGTTTCAAGCATCTTGGCCAAATAGGCAGTTGGCTCAAAGTCCAGTTGGGCCCTACCCTTTGCCTTGCAGGTCATGGACGTCTTCTTACTTAGGGAACAGGATATTTTGCGGACATTTTGCTCTCTTTAGTAAAAGCCCAAAGTTTTGATCTATCTGCCCAATGCCCACATTCGGATACCAAGCCCGATGCTTGTTGTTCCTCCATGTTGAGCCCCTGACCAAGTATCAAGAATTCTAGCACTCAGGTTTTCCCCTTGACAACCCTGCACTGATAGTATATTGCTTTCAGTTGAAATCATTGGTGCTGTGACTATCTGTGTTGGAGCTACCCAACAAAGAAACCGCCTTCCCACCCTGTTCAGGTGGGGAAAGTGGTTCTTCGCCATACAGGCTGCCGAGTCGACACGTGGCTGAAATCTTTCAAGGCTTACATTGAGAGGAAAAAATATGAAAAAGGTAAAAAGGGGCGACACTGTGAGAGTTCATTATACGAGGAGACTTGCAGACGGCACTGTGCTTGACAGTTCTGAGAACCTGGCTCCCCTCCAGTTTGAGATAGGTGGCCAGCAAGTCATTGCCGGTCTTGAAACGGCAGTCCTTGGCATGACGCCAGGTGAGTCGAAATCTGCCACCATTTCTCCGGAGGAGGGATTCGGGCCATACCAGGGACAGAAGGTACGAACGGTTGATCGGAGAAAGTTGCCTGCAGACATGGAAATTGCGGTCGGACAGCAATTTGAGATGGTACGGACGGACGGCCAGAAGACCCCGGTCATCATCAAAGATGTCTCAGACAGCAGGGTGACGCTGGATGCCAACCATCCTTTGGCAGGCATGAACCTGTTCTTTGACATCAACCTCCTTTCTATCCTGTGAACCTTTCTGTATTCCACGGCTTCAAACAGTAAAATGAGATTGCCTAAAGGGGCTATTAAGTATGGGCAGCCACGAGGTAGCACCCTTCGTTCATCACACAAGATCCGGTTTGAAGTTTCTCTTAATATTTGATCAAACCGTGCTCCCGAAGATATTCGTGCGCCACCGCCTCTGGCTCCATCCGCTCAATGTCTACCTTGGCATTGAATCCCTGCCATACCTTTCGGCACTCAAACACATCCTCAGGCGTGGCTTTGCCCCCTCCCCCAGGAAACGTGGCTGTTAGCTGGTTTAAAATCCCCGCAATTTCTGGATGCCTGTTCAAGACCTCTCTCCGAACACATGGGGTTAAATCATAGGGTGGGAAAAAACGCTTATCATCCAAATAAACATGCCAGCCATGCTTAGCCACGGAGGCGTCCGTGCCGAATACCATGGCGACGTCAGCCTTCTTTTCTCGAAGACCGATGAGAGAAGTCCCAGGTGTTCCGGTTTTGAGATGGTCTCTGGCTACGTGAAAGTCGTAAAAGGCTTCCAGTGCGGCCATGCCATCTGGCCGTGTGGAAAATTCAAAATTGACAAAGGTGGTGATTTGGCCTTTCTCTGTCCGGTACAGTCCCGCCAGGTCGGAAAGGCTTTTGAGACGGTGTTGCTTCACAAACGCAGGCCAAGATGTCATGGCATAGGTGTTGTTGTTCCACAGAGGATTTAGCCAAACAAAGCCATTGCCGGCGTCTTTCTCTCTGACGAGGCTGTGGAGCGTGTGATTGTCCATGCCAGGTTCGTGCTTGCGCTTCAGGTAGACCATCCAGGCCGTTCCCGTGTAGTCAGCACAAATGTCAATGTGGCCGGATTCCATGCCTGCCCTCAGGGCCATGGATGTGAGGTCGGGCCTTAGCTTTACCTCAAACCCATGAGCTTCCAGCACCTCCTTCATGAGTGCCCCAATGATGTATTGTTCAGTGAAATTCTTGTTTCCTACGGTCACCCTCTTTTCAGCTGACTGTCCGGCAAGGGGGCTCAAGGCGACGAGAAAGCTGGTTACAAAACAGACAACAACGACCCGTGTCAAATCCATTGCTCACACCTCCCAGAACCTTGTCTTACAAACGTTTCAGAATTCGTGAGACCATTTGTATGCTTCTCGAAATTCAACGGTCCCGCATCAACTAAGCCGAAACGGCGACCCCTCTAGGTGTCATCCACTTCTCCACGCTCTGTAGCAGGAATCCCAGCAAGATGGCCATCGCCGCAGTGGGGGCTGCGCCCTGCAGGATGATCAACGCTTCTCGGGCAAACACCCCTGTCAACGTGATTTTTCCGAGGCCTGCCCCTCCGACCAGAACGGCCAGTTCGGCAGTCCCGACGGTGATGACGGTCGATATCCGGATGCCTGCCATGATAACCGGTCTCGCCAGAGGAAGCTCTATTCTTGTGGCGATTTGAAGTCTCGTCATTCCCATGCCGCGAGCCGCCTCAATGACCGCAGGATCGAGGCTTCGGATACTCGCATAGGTGTTTCGCACCACAGGAAGCACCCCGTAGATCACCAGGGCCACCACGGCTGAGCGAAAGCCGAATCCCAAAACAGGTGCCATGACGGCGATCACCGCCAAGCTGGGGATGGTCTGCCCAATACTTGCCCCCCCAATGACGGGCAGAACAAGCCTTTCAAAACCGGGGCGGGTAATCAGAATGCCTAACGGTACCCCAAGAGAAGTGGCAATCACAACGGCGACACAGACCATCTTCAGGTGGGCCCACCCGCTATAGAAAAGGTCACCAAAGGTAAAGACACGATAGACGCCAATTTGCTTCAGGCTTGTCACCCAAATCGTGATCCCCAGGAGCAGCGTCAAGAGGAGGACCAGTATCACCTCCCGTCTCATAGATGTGTCTCCCTTTTTGCCGCTTTTTTGATAGCAGCCTGGATGGTCTTGAAGGTGAGGACACCCTGCAGACGGTTGTGCTCGTCCACCACAGCCAATGCCAGGAGTTCGGGCCCAGAGGTGAGCATCAGGGACAAGGCTTCGCTGAGTGGCGTGTCGCCGGAGGCGACCATTGCCGAAGCTCTCAAAACGTCTCTAACGCCTCTGCCGCCTGCCAGGTCTGAGGCGCCCACCCAGCCGACAAATCTGCCGGTTTCATCCACAACGGCCAGCCAGCTCACGTCTTCGCCTTTCATTCGGCTCCTGGCCGTCTCTGCGGTATCGTTGACTCTGGCCGGTGGCGGCGTTTTCCGCATGACCTCTTTGGCGCGGAGCAGATGGAGACCTTTGAGGCCCCGATCAGCACCAACAAAACCTGCCACAAAGGCATCCTTGGGTCTAAATAACAAGTCCGCGGGAGGGCCATGTTGGACAAGCTGCCCCTGTCTCATCAGGGCAATTCTTTCTCCCATCTTGATGGCTTCGTAGATATCATGGGTCACGAAAACGATGGTTTTCCTAATTTCGTTCTGGATTCTCAGAAACTCATCCTGCAACTCTCCTCTTGTGATGGGATCAAGGGCCCCAAAGGGTTCATCCATCAGCAGAATCGGAGGATCTGCTCCCAAGGCACGAGCCACACCTACCCGTTGACGTTGTCCGCCAGAGAGCTCACGGGGATACTTGTCCATGAAATCATCGGGGTTCATTCGCAAAAGATCTAGGAGCTCCGTGGCCCGTTTCCTTTGTTTGGCCTTGTCCCAGCCCTTCAGCGCAGGCACCGTTCCGATGTTCTCCGCTACGGTCATGTGGGGGAAAAGTCCCACATCCTGAATCGCATAGCCGATGCTTCTTCTAAGCTCGTTTTCATCCAACTGAACCGTGTCTCTTCCGTCAACATATATGCGTCCCGACGTCCAGGGAATAAGCCGGTTAATCATCTTCATGGTCGTGGTCTTGCCGCAACCGGAAGGCCCAAGAAGTATGCAGAGTTCGCCTTTGGCTACCTCAAAGCTGACATCCGTCACAGCTTGAGTGCCATCGGGATAGACCTGGGTCACCTTTTCTAGACGGATCATCTTTGGCTCAGCCTCTCAGGCCTCGTGGGGTCATCCAACGTTCCAGTGCCGCCATAAAGCCATCTGCGAGCAATGCCAGGACAGAGACAAAAAACCCGCCAACAATGACCAGGTCCATCCGCGCGTTTCTCAGTCCCCGAAAGATCGGAACGCCAAGCCCTCCAGCACCAATCAGGGCGGCAATGGTGCAAATGCCAATCGTGAGGACCATGCTGTTTCTCAGTCCTGCCACAATCACGGGTAGGGCGAGGGGCAGTTTAACCTTGAAGAGCAACTGCCTTGGGCTCATTCCCAAGGCTTTTCCGGCTTCCATCATGGCCGGATCAACCTCCCGAATGGCCGTGTAGGTATTGCGAAGAATAGGCAACTGACCATATACGACCAAGGTGATGACAGCGGGCAAAAAACCTATGGCATTGAGGCCCAGGTGACTCAGCAGAAGCATAGAGAGTCCAAACAGTGCCAGGCTGGGCACAGTCATCAGTATCTCTGCCACGTAAAGAACTGCGTCTGCCAGCCGCTCCCGACCCTTTCCAGTGATGAAAATGCCGATGAGACATCCCCCGACGGCCCCAATCACCACGGCAACAAGGCTAATGACAATATGGTCAAAGATCCAGCCTGCGAGCAGGTCAGGGTGGCGTCGTGCAAATGCGTAGGCTTCTACCATACCCAGTAGCCCAAACTTTTCTCACGGGGAAAAAATAGTCTTGCCCCCACACGAATGTCCGTGTTAGTTAAGCGTTAATTGACAATATTTCGAATGAAACTTCTTAATAGACTATAGGCTGAAATGTCAAATACGAAGGAAGAAGCCTCGCACCTCAATGCTGTTGAGATGTTCCCGGACCTTGTAAAAGAGATCATCTACCAAATTCGACGACTGATTCAGGCGAGAGAACTCTACACTAAGGAGCTACACAAGAAGTATGCCGTGACCGCTGCTCAACTTAATTGTGTTCTGGCCTTAAAGGAGTTCGGCCCTTTGCGCCCTTCCCAGATTGCTAGGATTATTATGGTCAAGTCCAGCACGGTGACGGGAATCATAGACCGTTTGGAACAAAAGGGGCTCGTGGTTAGGTTGAGGGACTCTCCGGACCGCCGGGTGATTACGATCCAGTTGACCGCCGCGGGAAAGAGACTTGCCAACAACGCCCCTCCTCCGATTCAACAGAAGATCTTGGATGGCCTCAAAAGACTCTCAAAGAATGATATAAAGCGTATTGTAGCCAGTCTTAACATGCTCACACATATGTTGGACGTCCAGGACCTGGAAGTAGAATAAACGGCTCCCGTGGGCTATGCATCTCCGCACATTTCCCCTCTAGGCTTGTCGATGCCCTTTAAGCATCCCCCCTTTTTGGCCCTTCATATGGGAGCTGACACGTCAACACCAAGCAGAATACTAGCCCTCTGCAATTGAAGATTCCCTGCAGCGACTCGACTGCCTTCGGCCATGAGCAGATCGGCCTTGAGCTCACTGCCGAAAGGCTCGGGCCGAATGGAGTTTGTCGAAGTCAAGCTGCGGGGGATACGCTCGCTTTCGCGGTTCAATATTTTTGGGAAAACATTTTGATTTTATTCGCATTTTGAAAAGATAACAGCAGGTTCTAACAAAAACCTTGACATTGATCGCAGTCTGGATTATGGTTTCAGCTCAAATATTTTGAGATCATATCATATCAGCGAAATAATTCTAAAGAGCCACCCCCCCCCTTTCATCCCTTTTGAGTGACTCTAAAAATAGATGTACGACCGACATTGTCTGGAGGCGTACACGGCTGTTCGAACTGACATGGTTTTGTAGGGAGAATTTAGTGAACGAAAAACAGGTGGAAAAATCGAAGTCCTTGCTGGGCGAGGATGCCGTGGAAATGCTTCAACAAGCTCACCGGGACGCCTTATGGATACTGGAGAATCTGGGGGTGGGCTGCCAACAGCCAGAAATCCACCGGGTGTTTCAGCAATTTGAAGCCGATGGGCTGGCGGTGGTCTATGACGGCCGCGTGTTTGTAACCTCCGGTCTGGTTGAGCAGTGCCTTCAGCGGGCTCCTGGGGTGAGCAACTTCTTTGTGCCTAGGAACAGCTTTTTCATCGGCGGAACAGCCCCATACGTTTATGACGACCACAAGGGCGAGGGAGGGGGAACGCCCACGGCGGAGCTTGCCGAGCAAATCGCTCAGATTGCCCAGAGCCATGCGATTGTAGCCGGCATGGGACGAGGGATTAAGCTTAACAACGAGGTTGAGCAGATGAACATCATGGCCCAAAACTGCTCCAAACCCATCTATTTTGCGGTGACCTCGGATGCGGCGCTAGAACAAGCTAAAGCGCTTTACGAACAACGACAGAATATTATGATCGTCTTTTGTTTGACCCGCCCCCCTCTCGAAGTCAACGAGAACTTCTCAGACCACTTTGTCAAGGTGGTCAAAGCCGGTTTGCCCGTCTTTATCTCCGCCATGCCTATGGCCGGCATCAGTGCCCCTTATTGTTACAACGGCGTTTTGTCCATGACCCACGCTGAGGTCCTTTTCGGGATCTGTGCTGCGCAACTGCTTAATCCAGGGACAACATGCGTCCACGCTGGATTTCCGACCATTGCGGATCCGCGAATCGAATACAATCCGAATTACGGCCTTATCAGTCATAATTATCTGAACATTCTCATGACCCACCTGAATCTCATGCTGGATCTGCCCACATTCCAGAGCGCGGGCACCACCCATGAAGAACATCCCACAGAGCGGGCCTATGGGGATGCCAAGATGGGCCACGCCCTATGCCTGAAATACGGATTTCACATGATGCGCCATGCCTTTGCCTTTCTCCGCTATCTGATCGATTTCTCCATTGCCAAGTTGGAGAAGGCCATCAAAATTGCAGAAGAGGTCACGCCTGAGGATGCCCCTGAGGTAGAAAGCCCCACCTATGATGAAAGGGGCATGGAGTCCATCAAACGCATCGGATTGGGGATGTATATGGAAGATTCCCTTACGACGGCGAACCTGGGAAGGATCTTCGTTAATTAGAACGTAACCCAAGGAAGGATCGACAAATGTGTGGTTTAGCAGGATGTTTTGGCACCAAAGACGTTGTCACTATTAATCGTATGCTGGATGCTTTGCCCCACCGTGGCCCCAACGACAGGGGGCTCCACAGCCACGGCAATACTGTTTTGGGGCATACTCGACTATCCATAGTAGACGTGGCCCGTGGTCATCAGCCTATTTTGGTGAAAGGCGGAAGCTCAGGAGTTATCTGTAACGGCGAGATCTACAATTTTCAAAGACTTAGAGCCAAGCTCTCGGCTAAGCACCGGTTTATGACCAAATCGGATACTGAG
>Ga0272444_10004414_pt1 | contig 12417 bp, 15 predicted proteins | sample SSMForm13_FD_201033 | JGI IMG/M metagenome (GOLD analysis project Ga0272444, IMG submission 201033) | Marine sediment archaeal communities from Little Sippewissett salt marsh, Falmouth, MA, United States - SSM-Form-13 | ecosystem: Environmental > Aquatic > Marine > Wetlands > Sediment ... | reverse complement strand
AAGCAGCACACCATCCATGGTGCCCGGCTGTTCTCCAACCTGCAATCCGATTATGATGAAGCGGCAGCCATCATTGCGCTCAACCACCATGAAAAATGGAATGGAAGCGGTTATCCCGGCCATGTGGATCCGATCTCAGGTGCACCGCTGCCAGGTTATGAAAATCATGTGCTTGGCAAAAAGGGGGAGGAAATCCCTATTCTCGGTAGAATCGTGGCCATTGCCGATGTCTTCGATGCCCTCAGATCCCAACGATGTTACAAGGCCCCATGGGATGAACAGCGCAGCGTTGAGGCAATCATTCAGGGCGCCGGAACGTATTTTGATCCCGAGCTGGTAAAAATTTTTCTGGATCGTATGCCCGTCATTCGTACAATCCAAATACGCTATGCCGACAATAATGAGAATGACCCCGCTGAGTAAAATGGAACCTTTTTATGCAAATCACCAAACGTATCGCCCTAGTCGCCCATGATGAACGCAAACAGGATCTGCTGTCCTGGGTTCGCCGCAACAACGACATATTGGCCAAACACAATCTGTACGCCACCGGCACGACCGGGAAACTGCTGGCCGACCAGTGCGGCCTTTCCATTACCCGCATGAAAAGCGGGCCTTTGGGCGGAGACCAGATGCTAGGGGCCATGATCGCAAGGGGGGAGCTGGATATCCTTGTTTTTTTCTGGGATCCCATGTCAGCCCAACCCCACGACGTGGATGTCAAGGCACTGCTACGGATGTCGGTGCTTTACAATATTGCAACGGCCTGCAACCGGGCCACAGCCGATTTTTTAATCTCCAGCCCTGTTTTTAACCAACCCTATGAACAGGAACTCAAGGATTACGGGTCGTATATCCGCCGTAAAATTTAGTGCCCTTGTGCTTCTCACCTTGACCGTTAGTGCGTGGGCAGACCTGACCGGCAGATGGTCCTGTGATGACGGCGGCACCTACTATTTACGTCAGGAGGGCCGGCAGCTGTATTGGTACGCCGCCCCGCAGGGTTCCGACCCTGCCTGGGCAACGGTCTTTTCCGGGCGTATCTACGGCAAACGCATCAAGGGACGGTGGGCCGATGTGCCCAGAGGCCGGGCCACGGGCTCCGGTGAATTGGAATTGATCATTGAAAAGAATGGCGGCGTGTTGCAGTCAGCCAAGAACAGCAGCCGCTACAGAGGGACACAATGGATCCGGCAGGACCGGCAAACACAGTTACAGCATCCGTTGGAACGGCTACAGCCTTCCGATAAGGAGGAATGCGTCCAGTTCGATGCGTCTGCCATCCGCGTGCATCACATGGACGGGCGATGGAAACTCATCGATGGCAAGCACTGGCTTTACGATTTTGGTTCTGACCAGACCGCGGCGAACAAGGCCCTTGAGGTGATCAGGCACTATGCGATGAACCGAATGTGCGCGCTTGGCGCTTTGGGCCGGCCCTTTTATTGCTATTTGCTGGCCAAAGGCGGAAGCCCCTGGGGACCGATGGACGGTGAATCGTGCGTCGCCATTGATCCAGACCGCACAGTGGTCAGCAAGCGTCAGGATCGCTGGATCATCACATCCGGCAAGCGCCGGCTGTTCGATTTCGGAAAACGCCAAGCCGATGCCGAACAGGCGCTGGCCATTATCCGGCAACACGGTTTTACCCATCGCTGCCAGGTGGGACGAGCGAGTGCCAAATTCATTTACCTGCGACGCTGACGTTTATGTAATCCAGCAGTATCGTCTACATGAAATCATCGTCACATTCACCAATGGTTTGCCGAATGATGCCTGCCGGGAACCCCCGACCGGCCAGGAAACGATAGGCCCGCTGGTATCGCTTTACCGGATCCGCTTCCCTTTGCAAACGAAATCGTTTTTTTTCCAGCACGCACCGGGCATGTTGGACCTGGGCCATATCGTCCCCACAGCAGCGCAGGGCCTTGTCGATTGCGTCATCGTCCAGTCCTTTTTGCCCCAGGCTATACCGGATGCGCAAGATGCCATAGCCTTTACGCAGCAGATGATCCGCCATGATCCTGGCGGTCTTGGCATCGTCCAGGTATCCGAGCTCGTCCAGGCGGGCAATCGCCCGGTCGACATCACCTGCCCCAAAGCCTTTATGCCGCAATTTTCCCGCCAGTTCCCAGCGGGTGTGATCCCGCCGGGTCAATAGCCGAAACGCACTGTCCAGGGCGGATTGGCCGAATGTTGTCCTTGGTTGTCTGTTCTTTTGATGAGGCTTGTTTCTCACTGACAACTAAGCGGTTTGTGCAATCAGGTTTGAACCTGTCATTTCTTTCGGCTGCGGGATCCCCAACAGGGCCAGAAGCGTCGGCGCGATGTCACCCAATCGGCCCTCGTTAAGACGGGCGGCCTTGCGGTCATCATCCACCAGGATCAACCGCACCGGATTGGTGGTGTGAGCCGTGTAGGGTTTGCCGTCCGGTCCGGCCATTTTTTCCGAGTTGCCATGATCGGCGGTGACCAGGGCAACGCCCCCATGCGCCTGCAGTTTATCCAAAACCGTTGCCAGGCAACCGTCCACGGTCTCGCAGGCCTTGACGGCCGCGTCCATCACACCGGTGTGCCCCACCATGTCCATGTTGGCGAAATTCAGGACGATAAAATCGTATTGGCCTGAATCCAATCGGGCGACCACTTCCTCGGCCACCTGGGGAGCACTCATTTCCGGTTTTTGATCATAGGTGGCCACTTCCCTTGGAGATGGAATCAGGCAGCGATCTTCGTTTTCGAATGGTGCCTCTTCACCGCCGTTGAAAAAATAAGTCACATGGGCGTATTTTTCGGTCTCGGCAATGCGCAGCTGGCGCAGCCCCTGCCGGCTGATCACCTCCCCGATGATCATGGGCAGGTGCTGCGGACCGAACGCGATGGGCAGGTCAAAGGTCTCATCGTAGAGGGTCATGGTGGTATAACCGGTAAGCGCCGGTGTCGCCTGCCGCTCAAATCCGTCAAAACCTTTTTCAGTAAACGCCCGGGTGATCTCCCGGGCACGATCCGCGCGAAAATTAAAAAAGATGATGCCGTCCCCGTCTGCCACGGTTCCGACGGGTTTGCCGTTATTATCAACCATGGCCACCGGTTTGACAAACTCATCGGTTTCTCCCATCTCGTAGGCTGATCGGATGGCTGCCACCGGATCGGTTTGGGTGCGCCCCTCGCCTTCGGTGTACAGGCGATAGGCCTGCTGCACCCGCTCCCAGCGTTTGTCCCGATCCATGGCATAGAACCGGCCGCAAAGGGTGGCTACCCGGCCATAACCGATGGTCTGGATATGGTCCTGCACCGTTTGCACATAGCCCACGCCACTGTCCGGCGGCGTGTCCCGGCCATCAAGAATGGCGTGCACGAAAGTCTTGGGCACGCCCCGTTTGGCGGCCATGGAAATCAGGGCCAACAGGTGGGTCAACTGGCTGTGCACGCCACCGTCCGACACCAGCCCCATCAAATGCAGCGCCGTTCCCTTTTCTATGACCGCGTCCATAATCTTGCAGAGCTGTTCGTTTTCCAAAAACGAGCCCTCGTCAATGGCCTTGTCGATCCGCACCAGGTCCTGATAGACAACGCGTCCGGCACCGATATTCATATGCCCGACCTCGCTGTTGCCCATAATACCGGCTGGCAGGCCGACGTCCTCTCCGGAGCAACGCAGCTGGGTTGACGGATAAGTGGACAAAAGCCGATCCAGGCATGGTGTGTTGGCGACTTGGACGGCGTTGGTGGGTTCATCGGCACCGATCCCCCAGCCGTCGAGGATGATCAGCATGTGGGTTTTCTTGCTCATAACCATTCTCCCTGTAATGGTTGACAGATTATTCAATAAATACCGACTCGTCCACGTCTGTATCCTTAGTGTCTTCCGGATAATCATCCAGATGCCGAAGACTTTCGGTCTGGATTCGCCGGGCATCCGACCACAGGCTCTCCAGGTTGTAAAAACTGCGGGTTTCCTCAAAAAAGACATGGATGATAATATGGCCGTAGTCCATCAAGACCCAGTGTCCCTCTTTGATCCCGTCGACGCTCAGGGGCTTGATGCCCTGCTTTTTCAGATCGCGCTGGACGTGCTCGGCAATGGCGCTGACCTGGCGATTGGACGTTCCGTGGCAGATCAGGAAGGCATCGGCCAGGCTGGTCAAATGATGGACGTCCAACAAAACCGGATTGCGGGCCTTTTTCCCCAGGACCGCCTTAACGTAAATGTCCAGATCCGGATCAATTGTTTCATTCATCGATAAAGTTCCTTTTGTTCAATATAGGCGTCAACCAACGGCGGCACAAGACCGGTAAGGCCTTTTCCAGCCCGGATCCGATCACGCACCATGGTGGACGATACGGATAGCGGCTGGGTTTCCAACAAATAAATGGCCTGGCCGGCCAGCGTCTGCCAAACGTTTTCTTCTGCACTCAGCCGATAATCGGTTGACAACCGGGATTGGATATACCGGTCCATCTGCTCGATCGTGCCGACACCTTTTTCATCTGTGTCCCCACGGCGTGTCACCACCAATGGCCGAACGGCTTCGAGCAAAGATCGGGAATGCTTCCAGGTATGGATATCGAAAAATGCGTCCATGCCCATGATCAGAAACAAGTCGGCACCAGGGGTGATCTTAGCGGCAAAGGCATGCACCGTGTCGATGGTATAGGAAGCGCCTTTGCGCTGGATCTCAATCTCGGACAGATGCAGGCGGGGATCATCGGGCAGGGCCAATTGGATCATCCTTAGCCGGTCGGCGGCCGGTGCCAAATAGACCGGCTGCTTGTGGGGCGGCGTCCGGCAGGGAATAACATAAAGGCATTCCAGGGCAAAACGCGCCAGGACCTTTTGGGCCACCATCAAATGGCCGTTGTGAATCGGATTGAAGGTTCCGCCGAAAAGTCCTGCGCGCATATATACTTCCGAATATTTGGTTATTCTCGGATCTGACCGTCGCCCAAGACGACGAATTTCTGGGTGGTCAGCTCTTCGAGTCCCATGGGACCAAAAGCATGCAGTTTGGAGGTACTGATCCCCATTTCGGCGCCCAACCCCAGCTGGCCGCCGTCGTTGAAACGGGTGGAGGCATTGACCAGCACCACGGAAGCATCCACTTCCCGTAAAAACCGATGCGCCCGTTTGTAATCGGTGGTCACGATGGCCTCCGTATGGTTCGAGCCATAGCGTGCAATGTGGTCCATGGCGGCCTCCATGGTATCGACCACCTTCACCGCCAGTCGCAGATCCAGGTACTCCTCCGGCCAATCCGCATCCGTGGCCGGCTTGATGTCCGGTAAGAGGGCGCAGGTATTGGCGCAGCCCCGCAGTTCCACACCGGCTTGGGCAAACCGTTTGGCCATGACGGGCAGAAAATCACCGGCAACCGCTTCATGGACCAACAGGGTTTCCATGGCATTGCATACCCCGGGACGCTGGACCTTGGCATTGAAGGCGATCTCTTCGGCCATGGCCATGTCCGAAGGCGCATCCACATACACGTGGCAAACCCCCTTGTAATGTTTGAGCACGGGAATCTTGGAATGCTCAACCACAAACCGGATCAACCCCTCTCCGCCCCGGGGAATGATCAGGTCCACACATTCCTCCTGGGCCAGCAGCACATTGATCGCCGCCCGGTCTTCGGTGGGCACCACCTGGGCCGCCTGGGCGGGCAGGCCCACGGTATTTAGCGCCTCACCGATGATATCAGCCAGGGCGCGGTTGGAGTGCAGCGCTTCAGAGCCGCCACGCAGGATCACGGCATTGCCGGATTTCAAACACAAGCCGGCTGCGTCAATGGTCACATTGGGACGGGATTCGTAAATGATACCGATGACGCCCAAGGGAATACGCATTTTCGATACCCGCAGACCGTTGGGCCGGATACGGGTCGGCCCCATGGTCCCCACCGGGTCTGTGTAGGCGGCCACTTCCCTTAAGCCCTCGGCCATGGACGCGATGGTTTTTTCGGAAACGGTCAATCGATCCACCATGGCCGCCGACAAACCAGCCGCCTCGGCCCGCTCAAGATCCTTGCGGTTTTCCTCAAAAATCACCGGGGCTCTTTTTTCGAGCAGGTCGGCCATGGTTAAAAGCGCCTGGTTCTTTTGATCCGTGCTGCTGCGGCTGATCACGCCGGCAGCGGTTTTGGCATCCTGGGCCATTTGCCGGATGGTTTGTTCGATATCCATACGCGCTCCTTTTGATAAGCGTTTTTATTCCAAAAACGGCCACCCCACCACGTCAGTGACAACTTGTTTTTGTATATGGGCTGACATTGGCAAAACGCTTCTTATTGAAAATTTAAAAAATGAGACCAGGGGCCTTACATTAATCGGAGGCATTCACCGCTAAGGTTGATCGAGCTGCCCGGTAATCACCAGGTTATCCCGATGAATCACTTCATCATAGGTTTTTTGGCCCAGGCGCGCCTTGATCTGGTTACTTCTGGCCCCCATGATGCGTCGAATATCCTCAGCGCTGTAGTTGACCAAGCCGTTGCCCAGGTATTGTTGATCCTGGCTGACCACCGCCACGGCAGCGCCTGCGGTAAACCGCCCCTGGACATCGACAATACCGCTAGGCAGCAGGCTTTTGCCGTTGCTGAGCAGTGCTTTGGCCGCCCCTGCATCGATGGTAAGAGTCCCCTGCGTTTTGGCGGTATAGCCGATCCAGCACTTCTTGCGATTCAGCTTTTGCGCCCGGGGAACAAAATAGGTCCCGACGGATTCTCCGGCGGCCAGCTGCAAGAGCACGTTTTTGCGATACCCTTTGGCAATCACCATGGGGATCCCCGATCCGGTCACTTTCCGGGCCGCCTTGATCTTGCTCAGCATGCCGCCGGTGCCAAGCGCGCCGGGGATGTCACCGGCATATTTTTCGATACTCTTGCTGTAGGTGGTCACCTGCTGGATCAACTGGGCATCGTCATGGACGCGCGGGTCTTTATCGTAAAGGCCATCGATATCCGTTAAATTGATAAAAATATCGGCATCCAGTTGCAGGGCGATCATGGCCGCCAGGTTGTCATTATCGCCCAACTTGATCTCCTCGACCATGATCGTGTCGTTTTCATTGATAATCGGCACCACCTGCCAATCCAGCAGGGTGTTCATGGTATTCCTGGCATTCAGGTAGCGTTTGCGGCTGGTCAGATCGTCGCTGGTCAGCAGAATCTGGGCCACCCTGCGGTCAAAACGGGCAAAGGCTTTTTCCCACTCCAAAATCAAACCGGCCTGGCCAACGGCGGCAATGGCCTGACGTTTGGGAATCGCGTCGGGCCGTTTGGCGAATCCCATTTTTTTCATACCCGAGGCCATGGCGCCCGATGAAACGAGGATGATTTCAATCCCCTGGGTCATTAATTCACAAATCTGGCTGCTGATCGAAACAATGGCGTCAATGTTCAAACCGGCCTTGGCCGTCAGCACATTGCTGCCAACTTTAACAACGGCTCTGGTAATGGTATTATGCGTCTTCTTCGGCTTGCACTTCATCAAGTTGATCCAACAGATTACACAAGGTTTGCATCAGTTCATCAAGCCCTTGGCCGGTAGCAGCGGAAATACGCATGAGCGATTGATTGCCATACGCTTCCTGGAAAAGCGCGGCCGCGTCGTCCGCCCAGTCCACATCCATTTTATTCAGCACCACGAGTTGGCGCTTGCCGGCCAAAAGCGGACTATATTCGTTCAGTTCCCGATTGATCGTCTCAAAATGCTTCAGCGGATGGTCCGCATCGATTGCGGCCACGTCCACCAGGTGCACAAGCAGGCGGGTACGCTCCAGATGGCGCAGAAACTGAATCCCCAGCCCCGAGCCTGTGTGGGCGCCTTCAATCAGCCCGGGAATATCGGCAACCACGAAAGGCTCCCGCTGACCCAAACGAACCACGCCCAAATTGGGTTTCAAGGTGGTAAACGGATAATCGGCAATCTTTGGCCTGGCCGAAGAAATGGCCGAAATCAGAGTCGATTTGCCAGCGTTGGGCAACCCCACGAGGCCCACATCGGCAAGCAGCTTCAATTCCAAATGCAGCCGCAGCGTCTGCCCCGGTTCACCCGGCTGGGCAAAACGCGGGGTGCGATTGGTGGACGACTTGAACCGGGCATTACCTAGCCCGCCACGGCCACCTTGCGCAACGACAAAGACCTCGTCGGTGTCGACGAGGTCTTTGATAATCTGTCCGGTGTCGGCGTCGCGCACCAGCGTTCCTGGTGGCAACTCAATAATCAGCGATTCACCGCTTTTTCCGGTGCAATTGCGCCCTTGCCCGCCGGCTCCGTTCTTGGCTTTGTAAAGCTTCTGGTACTGAAGATGATAAAGGGTACGCCGCTTGGTCGTCGTTTTTAGAACGACGTCTCCGCCACGCCCGCCATCACCGCCGTCCGGCCCGCCTTTGGGAATATATTTTTCACGCCGTAGACTGACACATCCGGCGCCACCGTTCCCCGACTGGACGGTGATCCATACATCGTCAATAAACTTCACGCGGTATAGACGCTGACCTGTTTGCGGTCTCGTCCTTTTCTTTCATAGGTAACAATGCCGTCGATCAGGGCAAACAGCGTATAATCCTTGCCCATTCCAACATTGTTGCCGGGATGAATCTTGGTGCCCACCTGGCGAACCAGGATGTTTCCGGCAAGTACTTCCTGCCCGCCGAAGCGTTTGATCCCCCGGCGCTGGGCGTTGCTGTCGCGACCGTTTTTCGAACTACCGGCTGCTTTTTTATGTGCCATGGTTGTCTCCTTGATAACAAAGGGGATGCCGGCCCGATCAAGCGGTTGCCGCGGCGCCCCCCTGGCAGATACGTTATGGAAAAATTACGCCTCGATGCGGTCAATACGAACAGCCGTGTACGGCTGGCGATGCCCCTGTTTGCGGCGATAGCGTTTTCTGCGTTTGTATTTGAAAACAATTATTTTCTTGCTTTTGCCCTGGTCCACGATCTGACCGTGTACGGTGACCCCGTCGACCTCGGGCTGGCCGATCTTGACATTCTCGCCATCGGACAATAAAAGAACCTTGTCAAAGGCAACCGTTGCCCCCACATCACCGTTGATCTTCTCAACCCTGAGGACGTCTCCCTCGGCGACCTTATATTGCTTACCGCCTGTGGCAACCACTGCGTACATGTTTTGTTCCTCCTGTACAACCGGATATATTTTCCTGAATCCAAAAAATAAGAAATATGAAGGTTTCCCCGAATGTTGTCAAGAAAAATCTGATGCAGGCCCCATTGGCAAAAATTATGGACAAGGAACGACAAGGCCTTATAGTAAACTGAACGCATTACTTAGGACCAACCATGAACAGGAAAGTTGCCGTGAACAGTCGTGATCATAAAATAAAAATCATCAGCGCGGGTCACGCAGCACCCGCCCCCATCTCCCTTATCGGCGAAGAACCCCTTTCCATACGGGTTCAAGGGATGCCTTACGCCGTGGTCATGCGCACGCCGGGCGATGAAAAAGCCCATGTGGCCGGATTTTGTCTTGGAGAAGGCATTGTCGACCAGCCCGGTGACATCACCAACATCGCCTTTTGCGATGGTGAAGACACCAACGTGGTCACCGTTACCCTGACCGCTGACAGGCGCACCCGCATCGCCGATCACCTGGATCGGCGGACCTATATCAGCCAGACCTCCTGTGGCATCTGCGGCAAATCCATTGTCGACGACCTGGTTCAGGCCTTGACGCCGGTGCCTGATGGTGATCCGCTGGATGCCCAGCGCGCCCTGGATCGGCTGATTCACCTGGGCGATCACCAGCCCCTGCGCGCCAAAACCCGCGCCGCCCATGCGGCCGCCATCTACGACCGCGATTTGGAGCGGCTCTCCATTGCCGAGGATGTGGGCCGCCACAACGCCCTGGACAAATCCATCGGCATGTTGTTCATGGACAATCGGCTAAGCCAGGCGCACCTGTTGACCCTCTCGTCACGCATCAGCTATGAGCTGGTCCAAAAAGCCGCCCGCGCAAGGATTCCCGTCATCCTGGCGGTCTCCCGGCCAACGGCCCTGGCTGTGCAACTGGCCACGGCACTGAACATGACCCTGGCATCGCTGGGTAAAAACGACGATCTGATGGTCTATTGTCATGCCTGGCGCCTGGACGGGTCCCGCAAACCAACGACCCAAAGATGACGAGTGAACTGGCAACACGCCTCAACCAGCCCCTTGCCATCGGACAAACCGTGATTGATCGGCGCCTGGTGCTGGCGCCCATGACCTTTCTGGGGCATGTGGCTTTTCGTGAACTGATGGCCGGCTTTGGCGGCTACGGTCTGCTGTTCGGCGAAATGTGCAGTGCCCGACGCATCCCCAACGAAATTCACGCCGGCTCGGCGTATTTCCGTTGGCGGTCGGCGGAACGTCAGCACCTGGTCATGCAGATCGTGGGTAATGAGCCATCGATCATGGCAACAGCGGCCCGAATCATCGAAGACAATGGGCTGTTTGGCGTGGACCTGAATTTCGGCTGTTCGGTAGCTACCATCTGCAAGCACCAGGGCGGTGCGGCCTTGCTGAAAACACCGGATCAGGCGGTGCGTATCGTCGAGGCGGTCAGAGGCGCCGTATCCATCCCATTGTTCGTCAAATTCCGCACAGGCTGGACGGATGATCCGACAATTGCCGTGGACTTGGCCAAACGATTCGCTTCAGCCGGTGCCGATGCCCTGACGTTTCATCCCCGTGTCGCGCCGGATCGACGATCACGGCCACCCCGCTGGGATTATATCCGACAGGTCAAGGCGGTCGTGGACATCCCGGTGTTCGGCAACGGCGATGTATTTGACGAAAAAGACTGCCTGCGCATGCTGCAGACCACCGGTTGTGACGGCGTGGCCATCGGCCGCATGGCCATTGCCCAGCCCTGGTTGATGGCCCGCATGACGGGCACCCCGCTGCCTGAACAGGATTTGTACCGCCACACGGCCATGACCCTTTTAGCGCTGATGGAGCGGCATTTCGACCCCAAACGTGCCCTCAGTCGGTATCAAAAATTCGCACTTTACTTTTGCGCCAACTTCAAATTTGCCCACAGCATTTACAATCGTATTCGCAATGCACCGGATCTGGAAACCATCAGAGTCGAACTCAATACTTTTTTCGATCGCAATCCGGAAAAGGTACGGCGTCCCAACATGAATTTCTTCCAGTAAAACAGCGTTAGCCGGCGTAGACATTATAGGCCAGCTTGATAATCGTGGCCGCCACAACCACCAAAAAAAAGACGCGCACAAAACCGGTCCCCCGCTGGATGACCAACCGGGATCCCCAAAAAGCGCCCAGCATCTGCCCACATCCCATGAGCAGACCTGCCGAAAAAACGACATTGCCACCGATGCAAAAGCCTACCAAGGCCACGATGTTGCTGGTAAAATTCAATATTTTGGTATTCGCGGTCGCCTTCTTGAGGTTAAGCCCCAGCACCAACACCAGAGCGATGGTCCAGAAAGAGCCTGTGCCCGGCCCGAAAAAACCGTCGTAAAATCCCAGCACCATGCCGGCCAGGCCAAAAAAAATCGGTGCGCGCATCAAGGACCGCCGGTCAATGCGTCCCAAGTCCGGAGAACAAAGGGTATAAACAAAAACGGCAACCAACAGAATCAGGATGACATGGCGTAAAAAATTGGCAGAGAGCACCTGCACAATCACCGTTCCGCATAGGGCTCCCAGGGCGGTAAAAACAATGCCCATGAAAACGTCCCGAAAGCTGACCAACCCCTTACGGGAATAATTGACAGCAGCCGTCAGGCTTCCAAAGGAGCCCTGCAGTTTGTTGGTACCCAAGGCCAGGTGGGGCGGCATGCCGGTGGCCATTAGCGCCGGCAGCGAAATAATCCCTCCACCACCGGCAATTGAATCCACAAATCCGGCGAATAATCCGGCCAGCCAAAGAAAAAAAAGGGTGGAAAACGAAACAGGGTCCATGGGCCAATGTGTATCCTTTGCAGTGGTCGATCATCAACAGCCTTAGCCGATCCGTCCGGCTCGATGGGATGACAGGCCAAGTGCGCGTAAATAATGGTTTCGAAAAATAGGGTCAATCATAAAATACGATTAATTTCTGGCAGGTTCCTATACCCAGATATTGACGATCCAGCCCAGCGATGGATCACCCACAAAAATCCCGCTTTTGTCGTACACCAGTCCTGCATCCGCTTCGGGCGCAGCCGGCCGCTGCGCATACACCGCATGCGTCGTGGGTCTGGCACGTTGGCGATGACTAAAAATTGTTTCGGCGTTACTGGTGCGGATCCGTTCCGGTGTGTAATAAGGCACGGGCACCAACGCAGCAGGGTCAGACATACGACTGCTTTCCCATGAGGGGAGCATCCCCATCCATAATCGACCCGTTGGTTTGATACCAGGCAACCACGGGTCAACGGTTTCAACCGGCCATCAGACCCATCTATGC
>Ga0272444_10004413_pt1 | contig 12419 bp, 19 predicted proteins | sample SSMForm13_FD_201033 | JGI IMG/M metagenome (GOLD analysis project Ga0272444, IMG submission 201033) | Marine sediment archaeal communities from Little Sippewissett salt marsh, Falmouth, MA, United States - SSM-Form-13 | ecosystem: Environmental > Aquatic > Marine > Wetlands > Sediment ... | reverse complement strand
GGCGCGGCCTTTGGGCTGATGCTCTCGAGCTGCGCACTTCCGCCGACCCTGACTCCCGACGTGGCCGTCTTGAAGATCGCGCCGACACAGTGCGGGGCCGCGAACAATCCCAAGCGGATCAAGGAGTTCGTCGATTCCGAGATGGGGAAGGAGATCCATCGGATCCGCGACGCCGAACTCATCGTGCTGGGCACCGTGAGCCGAGTCGCGCCGGAGCTGCATGAGCAGGGCGTCCGCACCGTGGTCACCGTTTCAGTCGAGCGGTGCATCAAGGGCCCTTGCGCCGACACGACCAGCTTCTACGTGCCCGGTGCCGACCTCGGCGATCGTTCGCTTGACCCGCACCCGGCGCTCACCTTCAGGCCCGGAGATCGAGCCGTGCTGCTGCTGGGGGGTCTTAACGACCGGAGCACCGGGGAAGATCTGCCCGAGGTCCGCCCGCCGCTGCGCTACACCGTGGACCACGAGGGGCAGGTGGTCCGCAAGCGGATACCGGTCGAGCAGTTCATCGCGGAACTGACAGAGATCCTGTAGCCACCCGACCGGCGCCCGCGGCCGACGGGCCGGCCAGCCACGCGCCTGCGCACCCGTCGCGCCGGCTCAGCGCCCGTGGCTGATGCGCGAGGCGCCGGCCCACCTTGAGGATGACGTGACGACGACACCGATGGAGGAGGCCGATGCGGCGGAGGTGAGCAGACTCCTCGTGTCGTCGTACGAGTTCCTTGGGGAGCGGGAGGGACTCTCCCCGGAGCAGACGCGCTTCCTGGTGTCACGGCGGGGCTCGCTCGAATGCGTGCGTCGCGAGTCGCGGTCTCAGCAGTACCTTATCGCCCGCGACGCCGGAGGGATCGTGGGAGTGGTCGCAGTCTCCGGCGACACCATCACGAAGCTGTACGTGAGTCCGAAGCACACGGGCGAAGGTATCGGTCGCTCCCTGTACGAGGCCGCGGAGTCACTGATCCGAAACGGGGGCCACGCACGGGTGGCGCTCGGCGCGTTCCCGACGGCGGTGCCGTTCTACGTCCGCATGGGGTTGTCGGTGGTGGGACACAAGGAAGCAGCCGGCGCGCTCGAGGGACTGACCGTGGCTCTGATGCACAAGGAGCTGGAGCACGGGGCGGCCTGAATGGCGCGCGGGACTGACGGGGCTCGCGTGGGGAGGTATGAGATCGAAATGCGATACGTCGACTTCCGGGACTCGATCTGTCGTGAGCTTCGACGCAACCGCAAGGGACTGACGTGGCCGGAGCTCAGGGAACGACTGGATCTGCCGTACGAGAGCCCGTGCTCGGAATGGGTCGGCCGCATGGAGAAGGAAAACGGACTGACGAGGACACCGGGATCCGGGCGAGCATACGTGTGGAGACTGACGCCGCCAACCCAGCGCGGCTCGAAGTCCTCGTGACCATTCGCGCTGAGGAAAGCCCGGGGGGTGCGCACTGATTCGATCTGCCAGGGCCGGCGACATCGACAGGCTCCTCGAGCTGTCCGGACGGCTCTACTCGGAGGACGGTGACGTACCGTTCGATAGAGAGCGCGCATCGAGCGCTCTCCGGACGCTCGTGGACGACGAGGAGCTTGGCGTCGTGTTGGTGGCCGCCGAGCACGAGGCCGTCGTGGGCTATCTCGTGCTGGTATGGGGATTCAGTCCGGAATCCGGCGGCCGAGACGCCTTCGTGGATGAGCTGTACGTTGCCCCGGAGCAACGGTCCCGCGGCCTCGGCACCGCGATGATCGAGGCGGCGGAGGCGGCATGCGCGACAAGGCGAGCGCGGGCCCTCCATCTCGTGGTAGAGGGAGCGAACGCCGGCGCGCAGAGGCTGTACCGTCGCCTGGGATTCACCGGACGAGAGGTGTTCCTCCTGACCAAGCAACTGCCCTGAGGGGCAAGCCGCCTGGCCGGCGCCTCGGGCCGCGAGGACCCTCTGTGGAACGTGTGGTAGTCATCGGCACAAGCTGCTGCGGCAAGACGACCCTGGCGCGCCGAGTTGCGGAGGCCGTCGAGGCCCCGCACATCGAGCTCGATGCAGTAAACTGGGGACCGAACTGGAGCGAGGCGCCCCATGAGGAGTTCCGCGCGACAGTCCGGCAGAGGATCGAGGGACCCCGCTGGGTGGTCGACGGCAACTACTCCAGGGTGCAGGACATCGTGTGGTCTCGAGCGACCGATGCCATCTGGCTCAATTACCCATTTCACGTCGTCTTCGGCCGGGCCGTCGCGCGCACCGTCCGCCGCGTGCTCACGCACGAGCTGCTTTTCAACGACAATCGTGAGTCGTTCCGAAATGCGTTCCTCAGCCGCGACTCAATCCTGTGGTGGGTCATCACGACGTTCCAGCGCCGCAGGCGGGAGTACCGGACGCTGTTCGGCGGTGACGCCTTCCCGCAAGTGAGCCTCACGGAGCTTCGGCGACCGCGGGACGCGGAACTGCTGGTTCGCGACCTTCGCGGCGCACGGCGGGGCAGTCGAGATGGCGGTTGACGCCCCGGCCCGGTGAGAGGTATCATCCTCTGAGGAATAGCGGCCAGGACGAGCACCGAAACTAGGAACTGGCCATGTGATCGCGCTGCCGGGCATCTCGAACAGGCGGAGACCTGCCCGGCGGCTTTGCGTTCTGGAGCGGCTCGCCCGCCCCTCGGAGAACTGCGGAGGTGGCATCGATGGGCAATGCCCTCGTGACCCTTGTGCGGCGATGTCTGCCGGCCGCGTCTCACTACTACCTCTACTCCCGGGCGGCCAGGCGACTCGGGGATGCCTCACGCGAACGCCGGGAGCTGTTCGCACAGCTGGTGGAGGGAAGCGCCGGGGCCGATTGCCTTCAGATCGGGGTGCGCGGATCCAAGTTCGCTCCCCACTGGGTGAGCGTGGATCTGCACGACCGCTCGCAGCAGATCGATCACAACTACGACATCCAGGATCTCCGCTTCCCGGACGGGTCGTTCGACATCGCCGTGTGCAACGCAGTCCTCGAGCACGTCGAGTCCCCGGCGCGTGCGATCGGGGAGCTGTCGCGCGTACTCAGGCCCGGTGGGCGCATCTGGGTGGAGGTCCCGTTCAACCAGCCGTACCATGCCGCGCCCAACGACTTCTGGCGGACGACACCCGCCGGGCTCCGGATCTGGATGGGAGAGTTCGCGGAGATAGCGTCGGGCTTCTTCAGGATCTACAGGTGTTCGATCTACACGGGCGTCTTCTACTATGGAAGGAAGCCCGGAGTCGAGCCGGCCTAGCCGAAGCGCGCGGCCGACGGGCCCAAATCCCCGAGGAAGCGTGCTCCGAAGGTGGTTGGTCGTTGCCCTGTGCGGCCGTGACGCCCGGCTGTGCGCGCGTCCACAGCCCCTTCCCCGCAGTGATTGGCGCGGCAGTCGGGGCGACGGCCGGAGCGATTATCGGGACCGCTAAAGGCAGCCGAGACATCCACGTTGTCAGCGACGAGAACCGGTAGAGGGAACTCGATGCCCCCAACACCGTACCCGGAGCTGAACGCCGTCCTTCGTCACTTGGTGTCGGGCGTCCGGGCCGCCCTCGATGACGCGTTTGTCGGAGCCTACCTGCAGGGTTCGTTTGCGGCGGGTGGCTTCGACCTCGACAGCGACGTCGACTTCATCGTCGCCACGGAGCACGAGCTGACGAAGGACGAGGTCGAGGCCCTGCAGGCCGTGCACGGGCGCACCTACGACCTCGATTGCGAATGGGCGCAGCATCTCGAGGGATCCTACTTCCCGAGGGACACCCTGCGGCGTCTCGACCGGCGGGGCAGGCCGCTGTGGTATCTCGAACACGGAGACCGGGCGCTCACCCTCTCCGAGCACTGCAACACCGCCGTCGTGCGCTGGGTCGTCCGCGAGCACGGGGTGACGTTGGCCGGACCCAACCCATCGGGGCTCGTGGATCCGGTACCAGTCGACGCACTCCGTGAGGAGATCCTGGAGACCATTCGCGACTGGGGGCAGGAGATCCTATCTGAGCCCGAGCGCTTCAGCAACCGGTTCTATCAGTCGTTCATCGTCCTCAGTTACTGCCGCATGTTGCACGACCTTCACACGGGGCGCATCCAGTCCAAGCGCGCCGGCGCCGAGTGGGCGAAGGGCGTGCTCGATCCGTCGTGGGCTGGGTTGATCGATCGAACGTGGGACGGGCGCCCAAATCCGGCCGTCTCCGTGCGACAGCCCGCCGACCCCGGGGAGTTCGACAGGACCTTGGACTTCGTCCGGCACGTGATCGAGGCCGCCCCGCGGTTCCTGCCGGGAGCGGAGACCTGCGGAGACTCGCCGGGCGCGGACGTCGAGGGGAGGAGTGACGCGACGGGCGGATCGCCCGACTAGCGCGAGCGGCCGACCGGCCGACTCGCCGCGAAGGAGACCAAGATCGAGCATCTGCTGCTCACGGGGCTGCTCGTGACTCTGGTCGTTCCCGCGTTCGCGGGCGGCAACCCGGATGTCCGCATCTACATCGACGTCGATCCTCCCAACTACGTCTCCGAGTACTCGCCGGCGCCGTACGAGGAGTTCGACGCTTACGTGTGCATCGATCAGCTGTCCGAGGGAATGATGAGCGTCGCCCTCCGGATGGAGGATCCGATGGTCGCCTGCCCGGGCGTCTTCGCGTCCGCGGACCGGACGCATCTGCTTCCTTCGACGGACCCTCCTCTGGAACCACCTTGGAACGGAAACGGCATCTTCGCCGTTTCGGACTACTGGTACAACGATGATCCGGTGGTGGTGGGCGCGATCCAGCTCGCCTACCTCGGCGGCTCATGCTGCCTCCGGCTCCTCGAACACGGCATCTGCCCCAAGTGGGTCGTCGACTGCTCAAACGAACGCGAGGTCGACCTCTACTGCGTCCTGGCGCACGGCAGCGTCGGCGGCGCGCCGTGTCCGGAGGGGGATTGCTCGCAGGTGCCGGTCGAAAGAACATCCTGGGGCACGATCAAGAGCCTTCACAGGTGACGGGCCCGCCGCAGCAGCCTGACCAGGGAAGTGGAGTAGCAGGCCGGCCGCGGCGACACCGGTCGGGGCCGGAATGAGGACCGCCGCACTCCTGATCCTCGCTGTGATCGTGGCCGGCTGTGGGTCCGGTGAGCGATCAGCGGTGCACCCCGACGGATCGGACGTCCGGCTGACGTGCTCCATGGCCGGCCGGAGCTTCCAGATGGGACAGGAACTACCTCCAGCTGAACTGACGATTACGAGCACGACCGATCGGCCCGTCGATCTGATCGGCCCGACCCTGAGTGTCATCTCCTGCACGCTTTTGCAGCCGGACGGCACGCCGGTCGAGCTGCGCTTGGCCATGCCCACCGGGCGAGACCCGGCCGACATGCCGAAGGTAAGGCTTGGGCCGGGAACGAGCATCGACCTCACGCCCGCCGGCATCTGGTACTATCGGGACGGAATCGGGTACGAGCCCTACGTCTTCGAACGTCCGGGGACCTACGAGATCCACTGCCGGTATGAGGAAGCCAGATCCAACACCCTGGCGCTCGAGGTGCACCGTGAGCCGTCCCGAGCGGGCAATCGCCCTGAGGAGGGATGACGAACACTCCGGTCCCCGGGGATTCGGTGGTAGGATTGGGGGAACGGGCAGTAGCGGTCACCGCGAGAGGACCCAGGAGGCAGGTTGACGATGCCGAACACGGACAGGGACTGGGAGTCTCTGGGAGAGGCCGAACCGTATTGGGCGGTCATCACGCACGAGAAGTACCGTCGACAGAACCTGACCGAGGAGGCCCTCGACGAGTTCTATGAGACCGGCGAGAAGTACGCGGATCTGCTGCTCCAGACCGTACGGGATCGCGTGGACCCCGGCTTCGCGCCGGAGAGGGTCCTCGACTTCGGATGCGGGGTCGGCAGGGTCGCGATCCCGCTCGCCAAGCGGTGCGAGCTGGTCGTCGGGGTCGACGTGTCGCCCGGCATGCTGGCCGAGGCGCGCGCGAGATGCTCGTCGCTCGGCATCTCCAACGCCCGGTTCGTCAGGGCCGACGACTCGCTCAGCGGCATCGTGAAGACGTTCGATCTGATCCACGCCTTCATCGTGATGCAGCACGTCCCGCCGCGGAGGGGCATGGTGATAGTACGCGGTCTGATCGACCACCTCACGGAGCGGGGCGTCGGCGTGCTCCACTTCGGATACGGGGAGAAGCAGAGACCTCCGCCCGGAGCGGGAACGCCGCTGGCCGGCAGGATCAAGCACCGCCTCCGGCGGGCGGCACGAGGTGTGGCGGGACCGCTCGTGTCTCGAATCCGGCCACGAGTGGACAGGAGCGGCCCGGCCCCGATCCGGAGCTACTCCTACGACCTGAACGCCATCTTCAGGACCGTACAGGAGGCCGGCGCTCGTCGCGTCCACGTGGAGTACACCAATCACGCAGGTCTCTACGGAGTGATCCTGTTCTTCCGGCTGGCACGGGACGGGACGTACATCGCCTAGTTCCTGTCGACATCGCGGGGAGAGGTCGCGGACGATGCGCGTTTCGTCGGCTGATCGCCCCGGTTATCACTCAGCGCCGCCGTGCGCGTGAGGGATCAACCAACATGACACCACGCACGCTCAGTGCCCACCCGCTCAGGGTGGACTCGGATCTCGTCGGCCTGCCGCTCGCTTCGCCGATCAGGCGTTTGCTGGCCTTCCTCCTCGACGGCGCGCTCCTGTTCTTCCCGTCGGTCGCCGTCGCCGGTGCGGCAGCGGCCCTTTCGCTCTGGTTCACCGACCCCGCCGCCCTGCGTGCCATCACGACGCTGTTCAGTGGAGCCCCCCAGGAGCAGGCCCGGCTCACGGAGAGCCTGGGGGCGCTCGCACCGGTCCTCGTGCGCCTCCAGGCACCCGGCCTGCCGCCCGCCGTCGCTCTGGCAGTGGAGGAATCCGACCTCGTGCGCGCGGGAGAGCTTCTCTCCGACTACTCGATCGACATCTCGCTGTCGCCCGGCTCGGACGCCAGCGTCCTGGCGCCGGGCCACATCCTCGTTGAGGCCGACCGGCTCGTCCCGAGGGGCCTCCAATCGGCCGCGATGTTCGGCATGGCCGCCCTGTATTTCACGTTCTTCACATCGCGCAGGCGAGCCGCCACGATCGGGAAGTGGCTCCTGGGAATCCGCGTGAGGAGACTCGACGGCCGTCCGTTGACCTGGCGGGAGAGCTTCGAGCGGTTCGGCGGGTACCTCGCGAGTCTGGGGACCTTCGGATTGGGGCTCCTCGACTTCTGGCGGGATCCGAACCGCAGACTGGCACACGATCGAATCGCAGGCACCGTCGTCTTGAGAGGGCGTCGGTGACGATCCCTGAGGGGGGACGATCGGATGAAACGCTGGACGGTTCTGGCTCTCGTGTTCGTCGCGGGGTGCGCTGCGTCGCCGGCTCCCGATGCGGCAGACGCGCCGGTGGAATCCTGGGAACCGGTCGCCGTCAACGAATTCAACGCGCGGATCGACAGCGCCGTGGCCAGCGACGCCGCCTGGCCTTCGAGCCCGCTCTCGATCGCCCTCGAGTTTCTCGGCGGCGACGCGGGCGCGCGCCGCTTCACTGTTGATCAGCGGAGAAACCGGGCCGAGGCGGCGGACACCACGGTCATCGTGATCGTACGAGACGGACTGTTGGACGACTCCGTCCGCGGAGACCGGCATCGGATCGTGCTCCGCAGGCTCGCGGACCGGACGTGGCGCGTACAAGAGGTTCTGCGCGCGTTCCGCTGTCAGCGTGGCCACCACCTGGACGCCTACAGCTCGGAGTGGTGTCCGTGATCATGTGAGAGCGGGTAGGCAGCCGGAGGCAGGCAGGATCGCGCGGGGGGCGAATGGGATCGTCGGAACGGGCGGGATCGCCACCGGTTTCGCCCGCGCCGCACAGCGCCTCATGTCGGGCCGCGCGACGGCGTGCAGAGCGACGCGGGCCAGGGGCGAGTGGGCCTTGAACGAAAACACGAGCAGCGTGTACGATGTTGCCTCACTTGACCGACCGGCTTCGACGGGCGTCCAGACTCCGGAGGCTACATGGCGACGGGACCATCGATGAAGCAACGCGCCGGATCACGCGCGGCCGGCATCCTCGTGTCGCTCGCGGCGATCGTGGTTACGCTCCTGATCACGGAGGCCGTCTTCAGGTTCACCCACGCCTTCGGCGCCCGCCTGTCGTGGTCCGAACCGGACCCGACCATCGGATATCGCTTCACGCCGGGGCGACCTTACTGGAACTTCTCTGAGAACGACCATGCCGTCGAGGGAAGAATCAACAGCTTCGGCTGGAGAGATCGGCCGAGGACCATCGAGAAGCCTCCGGGAGCGTACCGTGTCGCCTTTCTGGGCGACAGCTTCGTCGAGGCCTTTCAAGTGGAGTCCGACTCCACGTTTGTCGCGCTCGCGGAGGACCGGCTCACCGCGCGACTCGGCCGCACCGTTGAGATCATGAACTTCGGCCGCTCGGGTGCCACTCAGACCGACGAGTACCTCGTGCTCCAGAGCGACGTCATGAGATTCTCCCCCGACCTCGTGGCCGTTCTCTTCAACCCGGGAAACGACATCGACGACGTGTCGCGCGGCACAACCGACCGGCTCCGGCCATTCTACGAACTCACACCGGACGGGGATCTCCTGCTGGACACCAGCTTCAATGTGGGCCGCGGATATCGGGTGCGGGCCGCGATCAATGATCTCAAGCAGAGATCGGCCCTGATCTCGCTGCTTACAGAGCGCTACAACATCTTCCAGCGGGCCCGCCGCGCGAGGGAAGCGACCCCTTTGCAGGAAGGCCTTCCGAGACGCCTCAGCTTGTGTACATCGGATCCCGACTCGATCTTCGTGCGGAACTACAGGCTGAACAAAGTCCTCATCCGCGAGATGGCGGACTACTGCCGGGAACGGGGGGTGCGCTTCCTGCTCGTTTGCGGCGACACGGTCTACGAGCCCGAGCGGATTCGCGAGACCGCGGCGCTCGACCCGACGTTCGATCCCGGCTTCTTCGAGGTGGACCTGGCCGAGCTGGCGGACTCGCTCGGGGTCGGCTACCTGGGGCTGCAGACGCCCTTCAGGGAGCACGCGGGAGCCGGAGGGGGTTCGCTCCACTGGAGCCACTACAACTACGACGGGCACCGCGTGGTGGCGCGGGTTCTGAGCAACAAGCTGGCAGAGATCATCTCGGAAGGCGCCTAAGGCCTCGGCGACGACGGTACTGCACCTTGATCGGGAGCGGTGCCGACACCACGAGGCCGTCCAGCGGAACTGCGGAGGCCATGAAGACACTCAGGCGTGAGAGAGCCCCGCGGTACACCCGGGATGCGGGCATCACCTCGTACCTCCTGGCGTCCCCGCGAACCGGCGGGGCGGAGCGCCTGACGACGACGCTCGTGGAGATCGAGCCGGGCGGAGAACAGCGGATCCACCGCCATCCGCCGGAGCAGGTGTACTTCATTCTGGACGGGTCGGGCCTGATGAGCGTCGGGAGCGAGACGGAGGCGGTGGCCGCCGGAGACTGCATCCTCGTGCCCTCGGACGCGCCGCACGGTCTCCGCAACACCGGCGACGTTGCTCTCCGCTACTTCAGCGCCGCTGCTCCGTCGTTCACGGCGGAGCAGCTGGAGCGGTGGTGGCCCCTCAAGAGCGCGGAGTAGACGCGGGGAGCCCGGCCGTCGCCCGCGATCGAGGGGCTCCGAGGAGGGCAGTGATGAGACTGATCGACGTCGCCCGTGACACCGAGCCCACGTTCCTGAGATGTCTGCACGACGAGAGGCCCGACGATCCGCGCGTCGTCCGCCTTCGCCGTCGGTGGTTCGATGCACACCGCGACCTCGGGCTCCGCGCCAAGGTGCTCGTCCTCGACACGGGCGAGGTGGCCGGCCTGTGTCAGTACGCGCCCATCGAGCACACGCACATCGTCGGGGAGGACCTCCTCGTCATCCTCTGCATCTGGGTCCACGGCTACGACCATCACATCGGCAACCGCCAGGGGAACGGGTACGGACGCCACATCCTCGAGTCGATCGAGAAGGACGCTCGCGACTCCGGCGCGGCCGGCCTGGTCGCGTGGGGCATGGACTTCCCGTACTGGAACCCCGTCTCGTTCTACGAGCACATGGGCTACTCGCGTGTCGACAAGAGCGGGATGGCCGTGCTCGTGTGGAAGGCGTTCCGGGACTCGGCCTCGCCTCCGCAGTTCCTGCGACAGGCCCGGCGACCTGAGAGCGAGTCCGACAAGGTCTCGCTGACGGTCTTCCTCAACGGCTGGTGCATGGGGGCGTGCGCGCAGTGCGTGACGGCGCGCGAGGCGGTGGAAGGACTCGAGGACATCGTCGACTACCTCGAGGTGGACACCTCGGATCAAGAGGCTCTTCGCTCGTGGGGCATCTCCGACGGGATCTACGTCGAGGGCGAGCCCTACAGGCCCTACGAACCACCGTGCAGCAGCGCCGTCCTCCGACGGGACCTGATCGAACTGGCGGAGCGCAGACGGGAAGGCGGCCGGCGATGACGACGTCACCCGCAAGGTCGCGGTTTCTCCGACTCACCGCCATCCTGTTCGTCGTGATGGCGGTCGTCAGCTGGTGGATTCTGATCGAGGACGGGCCCAGCCCGGCCAGGCTGATCGCCGCGATCGCCGCCACGGTCGGTGCCGCCGTGCAGATCGTCGTCCGGGTGAAGGGCCCGGGAGACAGGCGTGGTCGTGGGTGATGTCTTGTGGCTCATTCCCGGCCGTGTGGCCGGGCGGCCCGGCCCGACCTACGTGCCGTGGTTCCCTGCCCACCTCAAGGCCGCCGGATTCGACGCCGTGCTCAACCTCTCGGAACACGCGCCTTCAGAGCGGGAGCTCGCGGCCGCCGGGCTCGCGGTCGTCTGGATCCCGCACCACGAAGCCGGTAAGAGGCAACGGGGGCGCCGGGCCGACTCGCGAGGCGCCCGAGTGACCGCCCCGAACGGCCGCCGCCCCGCGCGGCGAACTCACGAGCCCGGCGGGGAGGCCCGTCCGCGGTCACTCCGAAATGCACTTGAAACGGGAATCCGCCTCGCAGTAGCATCTTGGCGCAGACGCGGGACGAGCCCGCGCGGGGAGTGGGCCCGGCGGCTAGCGCGCGGGCCGCGGCCTCCAGCGAAAGGACCCGGCGAGGACGTACGTCGGCACGAGGTGCAGGATCGAGTGGATGGACGGCCAGGTCCCGCTCGAATCGAGAGCGGGCAGACGAAGGAGGAGTGCGATGCCGAGGAAGCGGACGACCCATCGCAGCAGGTCTGGCACGAAGCTGTACGCGGTCAGGGACTCGAAGGGCCGATTCGTCGACATCCAGACCTACAAGCGGGCCCACGGCGCGGACATCAAGCGCAAGAGCAAGGCGGAGACCGCCAAGAAGAAGGCCAAGAAGGCGGGCACGGCAAAGAAGAAGACCACGACGAAGAAGAAGTAGCGCGGAGCGCCCGAGGGCTCCCGACCTTCACAGCCGGCGGAGCGCCGTCCGACCGCCCGCCGTTGAGGTTGCCATCGGCCGCGCGGCGCGCCGGCCCGGCGGTGCGACCCCGCGGCGGGAGGTGTCGTGAAGTACTGGCTCGTGTGTTGCGATCCCGCGCGGTACCCCATGGACGACCGCCTCCGCAATCCGGACCCAAGGATGACGTGGCGCGTCACCCGCTACCATGACGACATGGCGGCGGGCGACCTCGCATTCGTGTGGCTGACCGGGAACGAGAGCGGCCTCTGCGCCGCGCTGCACGTGGTGTCGTCCGCGGAGGTGGTCGACCGCCTAGAGCCCTCGGACGTCGACTGCGTCGACGTGGAGATCGGTCCGCTCTACGTCGTGGAGGCGGCCGTGGTCGCGCGCGGGTTCTTCCTCTCCGCGCGCTCGCTTCGTGCGGAGCCCGCGCTCGCTGAGATGTCGGTCTTCAGCGAGACGCGGCACGCGACCGAGTATCACCTGTCACGCCTCGAGGCACTCAAGATCCTGGAGCTGATGGCTGCCCGGCAGTTCGCCGGCGCGCGCGGCTGACGACCGGCGGCGGTTCGGCCGCCTTGGCCGAGTCGTTGCCGCCCGGGGCAGCTCCGTGCCTCCGCCGAACCGGGAGGCCCCGTGGACAAGACGACGCTGGACTACTCACGCTACTTCTGGCAGGGCGAGAAGGTGAGGCTCTGCCCCGTACGGGTGGAACACGCCGAGCGAGCCTTCATCGATTCCCTCGACAGCCCGTCCCGGCGGCTCCTGCAGCTCGGAATCGAGCTCCCGACGTCGGTCGAGCTGCTCAAGGAGTCTCTGGAGAAGTGGGTCGGCTGCAAGGACGCCGGCGGCGCCATCATCTTCACCATCGAGACCCTTGACGGGGAGGACGTCGGGGGGATCTCGTACCACACCAGGAATCGGAAGAACGGCGTCTTCAGCTTTGGGGTGATCGTCGCCCGCGCCCACAGGGGGAACGGTTACGCCGAGGACGCCGTGCGCATCCTGCTGCGC
>Ga0272444_10004411_pt1 | contig 12425 bp, 11 predicted proteins | sample SSMForm13_FD_201033 | JGI IMG/M metagenome (GOLD analysis project Ga0272444, IMG submission 201033) | Marine sediment archaeal communities from Little Sippewissett salt marsh, Falmouth, MA, United States - SSM-Form-13 | ecosystem: Environmental > Aquatic > Marine > Wetlands > Sediment ... | reverse complement strand
GCGAATTCGATGGTGGTCCTCCCGAGCATTTCACTCGAAAGGGGAAGAGCGGCCAGGTCTTCTGGGCGGAGGAGTGCTGGAGCGTTCACACGCTTGCCTATTGGCAGCACCATTGGGGGCGAAGCAAGCTTATCGACATCGAGGTCGCAGACACGCTCCCGAACGGCGGCGAGCTGTGGCTCCAATCAGAGCGGGCGTTCGACGCGGCCGGCACGGCGCATTTTCCCTCCGACCTCGATGCGCTGGAGGCCGACAAAGGCGAATACCTTGGATTGCACAGAATTGTCGCAAGGCGAAGGGAGGTGAGAACTAATGAATAGCAGTAATGCAGTGGCTGTAGATGAAACCAGCACGTTACAGGGGCGCGTATTCAAGAAGTCCGTCGGGACGTATTTCGTGCAAGTTGATGGCCGAACGGTCGTCTGCTCGATCTCGAACAGGCTGCGGAAACAGCTGGTCTATCCGCTCGCGGACCCGTCGTCCAGAAGGCGCAGCGTCGATGCCGTGAAGGGAATCAGGATGGTCGATCCCGTCGCTATCGGTGATATCGTCGCCTTCGTTCCCGCCGGAGACGGCTCTGGCGTGATCAAGGAGGTCCTTCCGCGAACGAAGAAATTCAGCAGGAGAGCTGCTGGAGACAGACCGATTGAACAGGTCGTCGTCGCGAATGTCGATCGAATAATCACTGTGATTGCCGCTGCCCATCCTGCGCCTAAGTGGAACCTGCTCGACCGTTATCTCGCTGATGCTGAATCGGCTGAGCTCGACGCCGTCATCTGCATCACCAAGATGGACCTTGCGGAAGCGGATCGCCTCAACCGTGAGCTCGGAGTATTCGAGAAGATCGGGTACACGGTGCTGCGGACGTGCGCTTTGACGGGCGAGGGCATGGATGAGTTCAAGGAGCTACTGAGAGGGAACGTGTCGGTCCTTGTGGGGAAATCAGGCGTGGGCAAGACGACGCTCCTGAATGCCGTCCAGCCCGAGCTTGGGCTGCGCGTGAAGGAAGTGAGCACAAGCACCGACAAAGGCAAACATACGACCAGCCATCTGGAGATGTTCGCGCTCGATTTCGGCGGCAGCGTCATCGACACCCCCGGAATGCGCGAGTTCGGCCTGTATGGCGACTCGGGCGTCGAGCTCGCCTCGCTCTTCCGTGAGATGCGGCCCTATCTGGGGCAGTGCCGCTTTGGCGCGAGCTGCTCCCACACGCACGAGCCTGATTGCGCCATCAAAGAGGCCGTCGAGGCGGGTGACATCTCAGAGCGGCGATACAAGAGCTTCGTCCGGATGAGTGGCCAGGTATGAACTGGCGGGCTTGGTGTGGGGCGGGCTTTCCAGCCTGCCTGTTCAGGTGGCAGTTGCCAGTGTAGGCCGGGCTTTCCAGCCTGCCTGTTCAGTTGGCGGTTGCCAGTGTAGGCCGGGCTTTCCAGCCTGCCTGTTCAGTTGGCGGTTGGCGGTTGGCGGTTGGCAGTTGGCGGTTGGCAGTTGGCGGTTGCCAGTGTGGGGCGGGCTTTCCAGCCTGCCTGTTCAGTTGGCGGTTCCCAGTGTAGGGCGGGCTTTCCAGCCTGCCTGCTCAGTTGGCAGTTGGCGGTGTAGGGCGGGCTTTCCAGCCTGCCTGTTCAGTTGGCAGTTGGCGGTGTAGGGCGGGCTTTCCAGCCTGCCTTCATGCAAGTGTGCAGAGATTCGATGGCGGCGGTACAGTGCCGCCACATCCCTGAAAGGGATGCACAAAAGTAGCCGTGGGTGGCAGCCCACGGAATCAAACCGACCAACAAACCCAAAACCGCCCTGACGGGGCGGGACGATAGATACCCGCGAGTTTGCAGGGCCAGGTGGTTCTGTTCGGCCCCTACATGGCAGAGGATCCGTTGTTGGGTTGCCGGTTACCTCGCGTTTCACACAGGGCTACAATTGTTGTCCCCTTTCAGGGGATTCGGTGGGCTCAACGACCTGTTCCCCAAACGTCTCGATATGAAACGCAATAGCAGAGCGCACGTCCCTGAGCGCCTCGTCATAAGTATCACCCTGACCCACGACCACACCGTTGATCCCTAAAGGGTATGCGACGTATCCGTCCGGGTGCTTTTCCACAATGGTTTTGATGACTTTCATGTCGCTTTCCTGAATACTGCTCTCTCTTGCCGTCCCAGCTTAGAGAATAGACAAGCGTGCCATTGCATTATCCGCAGGCGGTGGCAAGGAGGCAAGCTCTCGTTGAGGTTTGTCCATGGGGAGGTTCTGGCGAATAAACTCAGTGTGATATGATGCGATTTAACCGTTAGAACTTGAGACAGTCCATAATCACGCAGGCAAAGGAGACCACGAATGGCTGAAACCGACCCCGTCATTTTCATTGCATCAACATGCTACGATCTAGCCGACATTAGGGCCGAGCTGAAAGCTGATCTCGAGAAGGACCGGTTCATCGTGCGCTTGTCGGAATATTGGGATTCTGATTTCCAGGTCGATCCCCGGTCGAATAGCATACAGTCGTGCCTGAAAAACCTCGAGACCAGCGACACGGTGCTGTTCATCTTTGACCGCCGATATGGACCGCCCATTCCCGGTGACAAGAACAAGAGATCCGCGACTCACATCGAATACGACCATGCCAGAGAGAAAGGCATCCCATCACTCTACTTCGTCCGGGGTCGCACGTGGGATCAGCTCTTTCTCTGGTCCGAGGATCGCGAAGGCTATAAGCCCAGATATGTCGAAGAAACCCGGCATGTGGACCTTTTTGAACTCATCGCCGAGGTGCGGACACTGAATCTCAAAGACCCCAAGAACAATTGGATCGAGCCCTTCAAAGATAGTGTTGAGCTGCGCCGGATCGCGCAGAATATGCTCTATAAACTCCATCCCGCATACGCCGGAGCGAGGGCAAAGACTAGGGACAGAGTCGTGAGACTCACCTTCACTAACGTGTTTACAGGAGGTATCCGTGAAGAAAAGCGCGCCTCGCTGAAGTTCAAAGTGTTAAACGCTGGTCTGAATCTGGCTGTGGACATCCGAGTTCGAGTTGAGGAAACGAATCGTGGGATTGAGGGCTTATCTCGGCACCTCGAGGTTCTCGACCCCGGCGAAAAGACCCAAGATATCGACTGGAAGATCCCCAGGGGAATCGAGGATTGCAGATTGGTCTGTGAGTACAGCAATCTCTGGAGTGATTCCTTTGAGGTGACAGCGCCGCTTACTCAACCTACTCGAATAGCTGCGTATTCCAAAGGCAAGGAGGAGTTCAGAGTCTTGGAGGCGCGCTGACCGACCTTTGGCCGAAGATGACGATGAAGCCCCTGTTCTGCCTACGCGATCAGCAGCAGGCTACTCAGCGGCAGCGCGACGATACGGGGGTCGGGAATCTCCACGTCGTCGAGCATGGTGACGAGGATGCCGAACGTTGCGTTGTAGATGGGCCTCTTCATGAAGGCCCTCAACCCCGCCGTGTCTCGGTGGGGGTCGATCGTTCTGCGATACTTGACCTCCAGCGGAATCCTCATCGCGCCGATCGTGAGTATGAAGTCGATTTCTGGGTCTGACGGGCCGCGCACCGGGTAATGGTCCAGCCCGAGGCCTATTATGCTCCCCAGGTAGTATCCGACGATGCTCTCGGCGATGTGGCCTCCGATGTCGGACAGGTGAGGATGCCGTTCGAGCTCATCCGGGACGAGCGGGACGACCTCCTGAAGCCAACTTGCGCGCAGCGCGTGATCGCAGAGGCATATCTTGGGACCGGCCTTCCTGCCCCTGGTGCGCGTCGTCAGCGAGGGGACGAGCCTCAGAAGCAGCGAGCGGTCCAGGAACTCCAGATGTGCCAGAGTTCGCTCCGCATCGACGTTGGTTTTCAGGGCCTGGCTGATCACCTTGACGAACGTCGTCGGGCCTGGCGTCTGGCCGGCGTAGGTGCAAGCCAGGCGAAACACCTCTTCCAGCTGCCGATGGTCGAGCGGGCCGAGGGTGCGGTCGAAGCTCATGTCGTGCTGCAGGACGCGTCGGACAACGGTCTCGTTCAGGTATTCGGCCATCTCGGGCCAGGGCATGTCGAAATTCACCAGCGATTCGGGATAGCCTCCGCGCTCGGAGAAGTCGGCGAACGCCAGGTCACGAGCCTCTTCGTGGCTTCGTCCGTGCGCGACTGCCTGTTTCCAGAACTCGACCTTCATGAGCTCTGCTATACCGTTATCAGGCATCAACGGCGGAATAATCCCGTGGCCCCTGAGTTCGGCTATCTCACGAAGCGAAAGCGTGCCGAGATCGAGCGTTGCTATCCGACCGGCGAGGCTCTCGCGGCCCATTTCAATGCGAAGTGCCGAGCTCCCTGTGATCAGAACTCGAACGTTGAAGTGATCGACGAGCGCCTTCAGCTGCCCCGACCACAAATGCAGGTTCTGGACCTCGTCGAGAAAGATATAGGCCCGCTTCCCATCAAGTGCTGCTTCGGTGAATGTGCAGCCTAGAATATTATTCTCATACCAGAAGCAGAGCGTCAGGATCACATTCGTGATGCCCTCGATGCTCACACCCGGCTCACTCTCGATCTCATCGAACTGGACACGGAAGATCCGCTTTCCGTCAAAGCCCTCTTCCGCGAGCAGCTCGTGAATGACCTGCTCCTGAATCGTCGTTTTGCCGACACGCCTGGGACCACGCAAAGCCACGATAGGAGCGATACCGTTCTCGAGGCGTCGCTTCACTGAGCGCAAAGCAGCCCTTCTGAATACCGGCACCGGTTCCGCCGGCTTGCCCTCCCACCATGGATTGCTCTTGCGTAAGAAATCACCCAGAGATGGAGGCAATTGAGTCTTCTGACGATCACCCATCATCGCGTTCTCTCGATATACAAGTTTACGACCCCAGCTCGTAGCTCTGTCGGAGTCGATTACACAAGCGAATATACAGAACGGCACTCAATGCGCCAACGGCGCCGGTTTGGGAGGAGATGTCATTCCTGAGAGACTCGACCCAATCTACGCAATGGGCACTGTCTAAGCCTATTCGCCTTTCGCCCTTTTCGCCTTTTCACCCGTTTTCCCGGCCGGGGGAACTCCTGCTGCCAAACGCTTGACCTTCTCCACATAACCAGCGATGTCGCACTTGCGCTTCAGGCCCGAGGCGGACATATAGCGGACCATGCCGAAGATGGGGCGTTCCTTCCAGGGTCTGTCGTGCATCCCGAATAGCCAGGCGACGCCCGTGAACGAGTTTGCGTCCCGACCATCGAGGAAGTACTTGTTGTTCAGGTGTAGCGCCGTATCAAACGCCTGGCGAGGCGTCTCGGACCACTCCAGTATCTTCTTGCCCCAATACATCCTCATGTAGTTGTGCATGAAGCCGGTGACCTTCATCTCGGTCATGGCGGCGTTCCAATATGTGTCATGCGTCTGTGCCGCGTCCAACCGCTCGACGTCATAGATGGCCTCGCGTGGGTCACGCGAATGCTTCGCGAGCGTCTTCCTCGCCCAGTCGGGAAGACAGTCGAATGTGTCGTAATTGGGCGTGAAGTTGACGAAGTTCATCGCCAGCTCGCGCCTGACGATCAGTTGCTCCAAGAACGCATCCTTCGCGGATTGAGGCGCCGTCTTGCAGTTTACGACCTCATCTGCCAGCCAAAGCGGTGAGACCTGACCGAAATGAAGGTACATACTGATATGCGAGATGTCGTCAGTCTGAGGTTGATTGCTGTTTGCATCGTAGCTCTCGAGGCTAGTATTCAAGAAGTCTTGAAAGCGCCTCTTCGCCTCAGATGTGCCACCTTTGAAGAGTTCCGAGACCGAGCCAACCTCTCGTGCTACTTCCAGCCGCTTTACGACCTCTTTCGAGTCCGATAGGTCGATCCCATCGACATCCATATCGAGCGATGATTGGATCGGTCGTATTGACTCGACGAGCGCCAAATAATCGGGCAGCAACCGATTGATCTTGGGCCTGATCGTCCTTGCGGCGTATTCGGTTTTGCTGGATGCGGCGTCAACGGGAACAACAACGTCGCTTTCCACCTGGATCACCTTGCATTGAGCGGACTTTGCCACCTTCTGCCGCCATTGCTTCTGATGTCCAAGATAGCCTCGATCGCATACGATCAGCGATGCGTCTTCACCGAGTCCAGACGCAACGTCTGGCGGATTGCCTAGCCGGACGAGCATCTTGATGCCTCGCTCATGAAGAGCAGCTTGGGTCTCCTTCAGACCCTCGAGCATGAACGCATAATGCCGCAGGTTGGCCTCGGGATAGTCTGGTATGAGACCGAATGCGACCAGCAATGGCTGACCCAGTCGATTCGCCTGCTCGACCGCGAATTCGAGCGCGTGGTTCCATTCCGCACGCTGCGACTGCTGCATCCAGTAGAGCACGTATGAGCCGCTGATCATTGGCAGACCGTTGAGGTCATCGATCCGCTCCGGCTGGATACTCAAGTCTGTCACAACTGGCCTCCTCGGCGAGGCTGTTATTAACTTACACGTGCTCGATGTCGGTGTGGTCCGATATCTCCGAATTGGTCGTGCAGATGTCGAGCATCGAGATCTTGTGGACATCGTCATTGCCCGTCAACCTGGCGAACGTCTTTAGCTCCTGGGTTGAGACCCTGAGGAAGTTCGAGAGCCTTCTGGCGGACTCGTCTATCTCGAGGCGCTGCGTTAGGTTTGGGTCGTGCGTCGTTATGCCGACTGGACAGTTCCCAGTCCCGCAGATTCTGTGCTGCTGACATCCACATGCCATCAGCGCGGCAGTGCCGATCGCGATGGCATCGGCGCCTAAGGCAATCGCCTTCGCGAAGTCCGACGAGATACGCAATCCGCCTGTTATCAAGAGCGAGACATCCCTCGCGCCCTTCTCGTCCAAGAACTTCCTCGCGCGATATAGCGCGAAGATGCACGGGATCGAAGTAGAATCCTTGACGAACTTCGGGGCAGAGCCTGTCGCACCAGCACGACCGTCGATTGTCACGAAGTCCGGCTCCGCATATAGAGCGACCTCCAGGTCCGCCTCGATATTCCCCGCAGCGAGCTTAACGCCTATCGGTTTCCCGCCCGATTTGTCTCTCAGCATGTTGATTTTCTTCCTGAGGTCATCCCTGTTCCTTATATCGTGGAACCGGGAGGGGCTAACGATATCTGACCCTTGCGGACGGCCTCTTAGCGTAGCTATCTCATCGGTAACCTTGGCCGCGGGCAGATGGCCGCCCATCCCCGGCTTCGCGGACTGGCCTATCTTGATCTCGATGGCGTCCGCCCTTTTCAGGTTCTCCTCGGTGACGCTGTATTCATTGGGCACGTATTCGAAGATGAACTTGTGGGCATTTTCTATCGATTCAGGGAGGATGCCACCCTCGCCGGAACACATGGCCGTCCCAGCTAAGGCACTTCCCTTAGCAAGCGCCGTTATCACCCGCTTCGACAACGCGCCAAAGGACATGTGTGTCACGTAAACCGGCGTCTCGATTACCAGTGGCTTATCCGCCCTGGGACCAATTGTAGTCTCTGCGTTGACGAGGTCGTCTTCGTTAAGAGGGATCTTTGCGAGCTGGGCGCCCTTTACCAAGATGTCGTCCCACGACACAACCGGCTTCCTCGATCTCATTGGCTCGTGTATGGACTCACCGGTTCTCGCTATCTCATGGATGTCCGCCATGCGGGTCTCCAGCGAGTCGGATTGTCGCCGCCATTCCGAGAGGTAGTCGTCGGGACTCACGCTGCCCGTACGTTGCGGCTCGCTGGGCTCTAAAGGATCCTCCTGTTGAGGCTGTTGCCCCTGAAGGCTGAAATACGACCTGGGGGATTCACAGATGGGGCATAGCCAATCACTCGGCTGGTCAGCCCATTTCTTGCCTTCCTTCTCCTCATCGAAGAGGTGGCTGCATACGCTGCATTCATATATCGCCATATCTCAATACTCCTATCTGTAAAACATGCTCGATGCGCCCGGAGTCAGGCACACATTCGGCCCCTAAACAGGCCAAGTCAGCAACGCAATACTCATTGTATCCGCGATGTGGATTCCGTTAGAAGAAGGAAATGTCCTCAGGCTCGTAATACTCCTTCGAATGCTTGCAGCACGGGCACTTCGGCGGAGGCTCACTCCCGTTATACACGAAACCGCACACGCTGCATTTCCAGTTGACCGGCTCATCCCGCTTGTAGAGGGTCCCGCTCTCCAGCATCTCGAGGAGCTTCTTGTAGCGGTCCCGGTGGTGCTTCTCGATCTTCGCTATTTGCCGGAAGAGATTGGCTGCCGCCATGTTCCCCTCCTCCTCCGCCTCCTTCGCGAACGTCGGATACATCTCGGTCGTCTCGTAATGTTCGCCGTCAATGGCCTCGTGCAGGTTCTCCACCGTATCACCGATGCCATTCAGCAGTTTGAACTCGTCCTTCGCGTGCTGCTTCTCGTTCTCCGCCGACTCCTCAAAAGCCTTGGCAATATAGTGGTAACCCGCTTTTCTCGCCACACTCGCGAAGTACGTGTATTTGTTCCGCGCCTGCGACTCGCCGGCAAATGCGGCTTTCAAGTTCTCTTCAGTCTTTCCCATTTGGTTCTCCCATCTCGTTAGTCTTAGGATTTGGACTCTGCTTCCCACGTTGTAGTCTTGAGAACAGTCGCCGGTTAGAAATGGTTCTCAACCACCTCTGCCCGGAAGAGAGAGACCATCAAGCGCCGATCTTCTTGAGCAGCCAGGCCATGTTCTGGCCGAGCGTTCTCATGGTCTTCACTCCCTCCTCATCTTCGTGAATGTCGCCGATGTTGCGGCCTATGCCGAAGTTCCAGTAGATCGAGCCCGGCACGACCATCTGGCTAATCAGGAAGAAGTGGTTGAGCGTGTCGAACGTATGAATCTGCCCGCCTCTTCGGACGGCGATTACAGCCGCGCCTACCTTGTGCTTCAGCAGACTGCCATTCGCTCTCGTGACGAATCCAGCCCTGTCGATCAGCGCCTTCATTTCGGATGTTACGTCAGTGAAGTAGGTGGGCGAACCCAAGATTATCCCATCAGCCTCAACCATCTTCTCGATGTATTGGTTGACCTTATCAGTCTCGATAACGCAGCGCCTGTTCTTCTTCCGGTAACACTCGTAGCACGCGGTGCACCCTCGCAGCGCCTTGCCCGCAAGCTGCACCATCTCCGTCTCGATGCCTCCCTTATTCAGCTCCTCAAAGACGTAGTTGATGAGAAGCGCTGTGTTCCCGTCCTTACGAGGACTGCCATTAAACGCTACAACCTTCATGCGATTGCTCCCTCTTATGTTCAACCGAAAAAAGCGTATCCAACTAGATACTCGATCCTAACTGCTGAGCTCGGGCAAGGCAAGCTACTCTCAGCGATCTTGCCAACTTAAAACCTCAATTCGATCCATGTTGATCAAAGTATCGACCTAATATACCCTTATGCTCGGCTATTAGTTTATTCACAAAACGATGGAGGACACACCATGATGAGACGGAGAGCGTTCATCTTCTGGTCGCTTATCGCGGGATTGATGCTGACCAGTTGTTCGGCGGTACTTGCCGATGAGGTGCACCTTGTGAATGGTGACCGCGTCACGGGCGATGTCAAGACGATGGAGGGTGGCGTCCTGACGCTCTTAACTGCCTATGCCGGCGAAGTCAAGGTGAACTGGGCAGAGGTTAGCTGCCTCACCACGGACGCACCGCACAAGTTTGTGCTAAACGATGGTCAGGTCCTGTTCGGGCAGGCGCAGTGCGCGACCGCGGGGACTATCAGGATCGTCGGTGACGTCGTTGGGGAGTCGCAAGGGATACCTGTGTCGGAGTTCGGCGCCATCAATCCATCCCCACCGGCGCCGGCCGTGAAATACACGGGCTCCCTCGCCGCGGGATACACGCAGACGGATGGCAACACCGAGACGATGGCCGCCAACGCATCGGCGCGGTTCGTGGCGAGGTCGAAGCGGCAGCGGTTCACGCTGAAGGGCAAGTTCAACTACGGTGAGACGGACAGGGTGATGACCTCACGCAACGCTGCGGGCAGCCTCAAATATGACTTCTTTGTAACGAAGAGGCTTTACACGTACGCGCACGCTCTGTTCGAAGGTGATCATTTCGCCGATCTAAATCTCCGAAGCACACTCGGCGGAGGCGTCGGCTATCAGATATTGGACACAGACCGGCTCGCGTTCTCGCTCGAGGCCGGGCCGTCATACGTAAACGACGATTTCGAGGTCGCGCCCGACGATGATTACACGGCGGGTCGTTGGGGGGCTGATTTCAGCGCGAAGATAATCCCTGGCCGGATCAAGTTCTTCCATTCACACGAGGGCTACTACAGCTTCGAAGACGAATCGGTCTATATCACGAGCGAGACCGGGCTGCTGCTGACCATCGTCGATAATTTCTTCGCGCACGCGGGCGTGGATTACGCTTACGACAGCCACCCAGTCGAGGGTAACGAGAGATATGACGTGACCTACAAGTTCGGACTGGGCTACGAGTTCGATCTATAGGGGCTGCAAACCGAATCAAGGGCTTGGGACTCGCCACACAACCAAACAATTGAGGGAGGGAAATGACTGATTTCAGCAGTGCTATATCAATGATCAAAGAATATCTGGCGGTTTATGGTCTGAAAGTCATCGGCGCGGCGGCGATACTGCTCTTGGGTTGGTGGGCGGCCAAGATAATCCGCAAGATCGTGAGACGCCTGATGGTCAAGGGCAAGGTCGATGAGACGCTCATCGGCTTCGTTACAAATCTTGTCTATGTAGCGCTTCTGGCCTTTGTGGTTGTAGCAGCGATGGGCAAACTGGGCATCCAGACCACCTCGTTTATCGCCGTCCTGGGCGCCGCCGGCCTGGCCGTTGGCCTTGCGTTGCAGGGCTCACTATCGAACTTCGCGGCCGGCGTGCTAATGGTCATCTTCAAGCCCTTCAAGGTCGGTGATTATGTCGATGCGGCCGGGAAATCGGGCGTTGTGGAATCGATCAAGATATTCACCACCACGTTGAAGACACTGGATAACAAGCTGGTCATAATCCCGAACGCCAAGGTCACGGGAGACAGCATCGTCAACTACACCGCGAAGGATACGCGGCGCGTGGACCTGGTGATCGGCGTCAGCTATTCTGACAACCTCGACAAGGTCAAAAAGGCCATTGAGGCGGTGTTGGCGGTGGACGAGCGCATCCTGAAGGACCCCGCGCCGACGATCGCAGTGCTCGAGCTCGCGGACAGCAGCGTGAACTTCGTCGTCCGGCCCTGGACGAAGACCGAGCATTACTGGGACGTCTATTTCGACACTATCAAGGCCATTAAGGAGCGATTCGACGCTGACGGGATCAGCATCCCCTTCCCGCAGACGGATGTTCACATCATCAGCAAGGGAAACGTCACCGCTCAGGCGGGGTAGATGCAGTTTGGAGTGCGGGGCGCTCGCACCGCTTTCAGTCGCCGCGGCCTGACGCGGCGAGCAAGGCGTCATTGTGGATTGTGGATTATCGAGCGGTGTAGGACGGCCTTTCCAGGCTGTCGGGTGTAGGACGGGCCGCCTCATTGCGGATTGGGGATTGCGGATTGAAAGCCCCGAAGGGGCGCAACGTGGGTAGCCCCAGGCAAGGCAACGCCGCAGCCTGGGGTAAATGGACATAATCTAATATGGGTGGTGGGTGGGCAGAGGTTACATCAATCCACTGCGGAAGACCGATGAATTGGGGATCATACAATGATGGAACCACTGCCTGCTGAATCCCTCGAGAAGCTCCGTCGCCTCGAGAAGGCTTACCTCGCGGAAACCGAACCAACCCGCCAGTCCGGCTTCCTCGGAGGCGAGGCGCGGTGGAGGCCGGAGCGGGAGCTAATCCTAAAGGCCGTCGATGCGGACGGCGATTTCCTGGACATCGGCTGTGCGAACGGCTACCTGCTGGAGTGTCTCACTAAATGGGCGCTCGAGAAGGGGATCAGCCTGACGCCGTTCGGCGTCGATCAAGGCGCGGGACTGATCGAGCTAGCCCGGAAGCGCCTCCCCCAATTCGCCTCAAACTTCTGGGCCGCAAACGCGTGGGATTGGGTCCCGCCTCGCCGGTTCCGCTACGTCTATACTATGACCGACCTCGTCCCCGAGCGCCTGCTGAAGGACTACCTCCTTCGCGTGAAGGACCAATTCATCGAGGAGGGCGGCCGGCTAATCGTCGGCGGCTACGGCAGCTATTCCAGAAACCAGCCTGCCCCCGACATCACCGCGATTCTCAGAGGCTTCGGCTTTCCCGTGGCCGGCTCCGCCACCTGCGGTCATCTACCAATCTCTCACGCCGCGTGGGTGGGTTTGAAGCAACTTCTGATCAAGAGGGAATGACGGGAAGCTGGAATTCGCTAAGCTGCCCGGGAGGCTGTAGCTCGCTGGCACGTTTCCGGGTCACCCGTCGAAGCAAGCCCTTGCAGTTGGCGGCCCCCAGCACGTCCCGTCCAATGATTCGCAG
>Ga0272444_10004410_pt1 | contig 12428 bp, 14 predicted proteins | sample SSMForm13_FD_201033 | JGI IMG/M metagenome (GOLD analysis project Ga0272444, IMG submission 201033) | Marine sediment archaeal communities from Little Sippewissett salt marsh, Falmouth, MA, United States - SSM-Form-13 | ecosystem: Environmental > Aquatic > Marine > Wetlands > Sediment ... | reverse complement strand
GTAGCGTTTCTATTTGATGGAAATATAAAGGTCATCGAGGACAATGATGACGGCATTGTGCCGTCGTGCGTAGGAATCGGAAACGACGGCAATATTTTCGTCGGAGTCGAGGCCAGAAATCAGGCGGTAGCGGCTCCGGAAAGGACCGTGATGTCCGTGAAACGGCGCATGGGCATGGACCAGGCCCTGCGCCTGGGAGAACATGAATTTACGCCGCAGGAAATTTCCGCTTTCATTCTCAAAGCTCTCAGGGAACGTGCCGAGAAAGCCATTGGAAAGCCGGTGGGAAAAGCCGTTATCACGGTGCCGGCCTATTTCACAGACTCCCAGCGCCAAGCAACCCGAGAGGCCGGGGAAATCGCGGGCATCGAGGTGGTTAGAATCATCAATGAGCCTACGGCCGCGGCCCTAGCCTATGAAAGCAGGAACCCGGAAACCCGGAAGATTCTCATCTACGACCTGGGCGGCGGCACCTTCGATGTTTCCATTGTCAACATCGAGGAAGGCGTGGTAGAGGTGCTGTCCAGCACAGGCAACAATCATCTGGGGGGAGACGATTTCGATCAGAAAATCGTGGATTGGCTACTGGACCATATCGAAAATAAACTTCATCTGTCGGCGACCGCCAACCCCGTTCTCATGAACAGGTTGAAGCGGGCGGCAGAGTTCGCAAAGATCGAGTTGTCATCTGCCCCTTTCTCCTTGATAGAAGAAGATCACATCGGCAAAAAAGGAGCGAGGGACATTCACCTTGCCTTGGAGCTGTCTCGAAACGATTTCGAAGAGATGATCGAACCGTATCTGGAACAAACCATGGAATCGGTTAACAAGGCGCTGGAAGACGCGGGCATTCTGCCATCCGCCATCGATAAGGTCATTCTGGTGGGCGGCTCCACCCGGATTCCCCGTATATCTCAAATGCTGGAGAATAAAATCGAACTTTTGCCGCACAGCGAAATCGATCCAGACCTGTGCGTGGCCATTGGCGCGGGAATGCAGGCGGGGAGGGAAATGGGACAGGATGACTCGGGCATTCTACTCGATATCACGCCTTATACCTTCGGCACTTCCGCCCTGGGCACGGTGAACGGGAAACCGAATTCCAACATGTTCGTTCCTTTGATTCGAAGAAACACCAAGCTGCCGGCCCGCAAAAGCGAAGTGTTTTACACCGTGTATGATTACCAGGAGGCCGTAGACGTGCAGGTTTTCCAAGGGGAAGCCGTGGACGCTTTAGACAATATCAAGCTCGGCAACTGGATGTTTGAACTCACGAAAGCTCCGTCCAACAGCGAAATCGTGTTACATTTCGACCTGGATTTGAATGGTATCCTGAAAATCAGGGCCGTGGAAAAGAAAACGGGCAAAGAGATCAACGGCACAATCGAAAATGCCATCTCCCGTTTCACGGAAAGCGAACTGAATCAGACACGGGATAAAATAGACGGTCTATGGTCCACCGGTCGGGAGGACGAAGATAAAGATGCGGCTGAAGACGCAGTGCATGCCGAGCCCCCCCCGGATCTCCTACCGCCTCATATCGAGGATCTCATGGAGCGGGCGGAGGACGCGCTCTCTGTTGCCGCGGAGGATGACCAGAACGATATCATCAACCTGATCGAGGATATCCGGGACGCGGTCAAGGAAGAAAGAATGGAGGATGCCGACAAGTACGGACAAGAGCTGGATGACATTCTCTTTTATATCGGATAGGAAAGGGGGGGGGGAAGCCACATGGACCGATGCCCCACCTGCCGCGCAGAAACTAAAGGCAACCGCCACTGCCGAAGGTGCAAAACCGATCTGAGACCGCTGTGGGATATAGAGGAACAGACCTCGTCACATTTTGAAGCGGCTCGGGCCGCTTACGAGTCAGGCGACTACGATGCCATGTTTTTCCACGCCAGAAGATCCTTTTCCCTGCACCGCTTCCCCGCTAATCGCCGGCTTCTGGCAATCGCTGCCCTGCTCGTGAGCCGGCGGAGCATGGCCCTTTCGTTGTGGAAACAGGCCGCCAACCCTTCATCGTGCAGGATACCATGATGCCGGTTGGTTCTATGGGGACGGAGCCGTTTTCTAATCTCTCCTGCACCAACCCGACCCCGGGTTTTAGATACTTGTCTTCGCGCAGATCAGGTTCCAACGACGTCCGTTTGATGGTCTGCAGTTCGATCTCCTTTACGGCTCTTAAGATTTTTCGGGGGTGCAAATTGATGGTCAAGGCAGCCACGGCCGGGATCGAAAGGCTCGCCGGCAATGCCCGGCCTCGAGGCCGAGGGCGCCCGTCAAGCCTGCTGTTTGACAGGCTCGTAGCGCAGCGTCGGGCTGGCGCCGGTATGAATGACATCCTCGTCGATGATGCACTCTTCGACATTTTCGATGGAGGGCAGTTCATACATGATGTCGAGCAGGCGGGTCTCTAAAACGGCCCGCAGGCCCCGGGCTCCGGCCCTCCGTTGGACGGCTGCAGCGGCAACCGCTCCTAAAGCTTCCGTGGTAAATCTGAGCCGCACCCCCTCGAGGGCCATCAGCCGCTTAAATTGATTGATCAAGGCGTTGTGGGGTTCGATCAAAACCCGTACCAGGGCCGATTCATCGAGTTCCGCAAGGGTCGCAACCACCGGCAGGCGCCCCAAAAATTCGGGGATCAGACCGAATTGGATCAGATCCTGCGGCTGAACCAGGTCCAGCACACCGTCGCAAGGGCCGCCTGGTTTGCTGGGGCGGGCCCCGAATCCTACCCGCCTGTCGGCGATCCGGCCTCTGATGATCTCTTCGATACCGCTGAAGGTGCCGCCGCAAATGAACAACATATGGCTCGTATCGACCGGGATCGTTTCTTGCCGGACTAATTTGCGATGGTTGCGGGGAGAAATTTCGGCGATGGTGCCCTCCAACAGCTTGAGCAGCGCCTGCTGCACCCCCTCTCCGGATACATCCCGGCTGCCCGAGGGCAAACGGTCCCTGACGGCGATTTTATCGATTTCATCGATATAGACAATCCCGCGTTGAGCCCGCTTGACATCGTCGTCCGCATTTTGCAGGGCGCTTCGAACGATACTTTCGACATCTTCTCCGACATATCCGGCCTCCGTCAATCGGGTGGCATCGGCGACGGTAAAGGGCACGTTCAACAGCCTTGCCAGGGTCTTGGCCAGCAGGGTTTTGCCGCATCCGGTAGGACCGATCAGCAAGATGTTGCTCTTTTCAATCTCGATGGGATCGGCCTCGGCCAGCAGGGAAATGCGTTTATAATGATTGTAGACCGCCACGGAAAGCGCCTTTTTAGCCAATTCCTGCTCGATGACGTATGCGTCCAGGGCCTGTTTGATCTCCTTGGGAGTCGGCACGCTGAAGAGTTCGGCAGAATCCTTGCGCTGTTCCCGGGCCAGAATTTCCCCGCAGACCTCGATACATTCATCACAGATATACACCGCCGGTCCGGCAATCAGTTTGCCGACCTCTCCCTGATGCTTGCCACAAAAAGAGCAGAAATATTTCTCGATCTTATTGTCGTCGCGGATCATCGGATATCCTCGTATGCTCAGCCGTACTTCCCCGTATCGAGTGCAACATTGAAAATTTGACAGATTTCCACCTACCGCCGCTGGAAGACAGCCGGCCGCCGGATGCATCACCCATTCGGCCAAACCGATGCGGGTGAGCAAAGCGGCATGAAACAAACCCGACGGCTGGATCGTCCCGATGAACACAGCAAGCGCTCAACCGAGCTTGCCGACGCCGCGTGACGCTGCTGACCTCAGGCGAACTTACCCATCCTATCGGCAATTTAATTTAAATCTTTAGTCGTGAAGCAGGGAATAACCGGACCGGACGATCATGGCCCTGCGGATGCGCTGCTTGGGAGAGAAAAACGAACACGGGGGCGGGGGTAAGGTTGCTGTCGCGGCCCCCAGGGGTTCTGCTCCGCAAAGGCAGACCCCCTGGGGGGACGGCTTGAACGACCGGAACATCTTCAGTTGATGAAGCCACAGATGTCAAGCGACGGTCGTTTCGGAGCCGGACGAGGGGTGCGGGCGACTGCCACTCCGAAAAAAAAGGGGCGGCCGTCTCTATGCTTTTACATAGACCCCCTTCTTTTCCGATTTGATCAACCCTCTTTTCTTGGCCTTGTAGATCACATTGGCGATTTTCTTGGCATCGTATCCCGTCTTGGTTTTGAGCTGGCTGACATTGACGCCCTTGCGGCTGCGGCTGATAATTCCCAATACCGAACCAAAGGCCGTTGTTTTGTCAGACGGATTGGCCGCTTTCTTGGCAACCGCGGTCTTCTTGCGGGCTGCGCTCTTGGGCGCATCCTCCACGGTTTCTAAAGAATCGACCAATGTTCTAATTTTTTTGGTGATGGCATCTAGTTGTCTGTTGACCGATAGAAGATCCTTTTTGAATTTCTTCATTCTCCACATCCTCCTTTTGCATCGGTTTGCCGAGAGACAAGTTTGAAATTCCTTCCACCCTGAAGCAAAAACGCAGCCGCCGTGGGTTGCTGCGAACGGACCAGCAGTCGGCGCCCTGCCGTCGCCCAAAAAAAGACAGGATCTTTCTCCACGTATAACAGGAGACAACGAATGTCAAGAAGACGATCGTTTGACTTCCGAATGCTGCCGAGTATGGAGAAGGGTCCGGCGGACGACGCAACCCTTGCGCGGGTTGAAACAATTGACAGGATTGCCGCATTGGGTTATGATTGCCTGACTTTTCCGTTGTTTTCCTCATTCTACACATCTGACCATACTATTTAATCTGCGTAAAGCGCAAGGCTCGGCCGACCGTTGAACGGCCCGTCGGGGAGAAGGGGAATGATTCTAGATATCGGATTTGAAACCATGCCGCGGGAAGATCTCGAGGCGATTCAATTACGACGCCTGAGCGCGACCCTGGAAAGGGTCTATTCCTATGTACCCCACTACCGCAAGCAGTTTGACGCCATCGGCCTCGCACCTTTGGACATCAAGACGCTGGACGACCTGAAAAAGCTGCCCTTCACCACCAAGGAAGATTTACGCAACAACTACCCCTACGGCATGTTTGCGGCGCCGATGGAGAATATCGTGCGGGTCCATGCATCCTCCGGCACGACGGGCAAGCCCACGGTGGTCGGCTATACCGCCCGGGACATCCGCACCTGGGCCGAATTGATGGCCCGCGCCCTGGCCGCCGGCGGCGCGACCCGCGAAGATATCATCCACAACGCCTATGGCTACGGCCTCTTTACCGGCGGGTTGGGGGTTCACTACGGCGCCGAAAAACTGGGCGCTTCGGTCATCCCGATTTCAGGCGGCAATTCCAAACGCCAAATCGTCATCATGCTCGATTTCGGTCCCACCATTTTGACGTCGACTCCCTCTTACGCGCTCCATTTGGCCGAAATCGCGGAAGAGATGGGGGTCTCCTTCAAAGATTTGAAGTTCAAATTCGGCATATTCGGCGCCGAACCCTGGTCGGAGAACATGCGGTCCGAAATCGAACACAAGCTCGATTTGACCGCCGTCGATATCTACGGATTGAGTGAAGTGATCGGGCCCGGAGTGGCCAACGAATGCCACGAGGCCAAAAACGGGCTGCACATTTTCGAAGATCATTTCATTCCCGAAATCATCGATCCCGTCAGCGGTGAAACATTGCCCTACGGCTCGACCGGAGAGCTGGTGTTTACAACCATCACCAAAGAGGCGTTTCCGGTCATTCGCTATCGCACCCGCGACATCACCTCCCTGAATCCCGAACCCTGCATTTGCGGACGCACCCATATTCGCATGAATCGGGTCATGGGGCGCACGGACGACATGCTGATCATCCGCGGCATCAATGTATTTCCCTCTCAGATCGAGAGCGTCCTGATGCAAGTGGCCGAAGTTGAACCCCACTACCAATTGATTGTCGATCGCAAGGGCAACCTCGATGTGCTGACAGTCATGGTAGAAGTTGGCGAACGGTTCTTCTCGGATGAAGTCAAGCATCTGCAAAAACTGGAAGGCAAGATTGTAAAGGCCATCAAGGACTATCTGGGCGTCTCGGCGCGGGTCAAGCTGGCCGAGCCGAAATCGATCGCCCGAAGTGAGGGCAAGGCTGACCGGGTCATCGACAACCGGCGGCTTTAGGCGGATGCGGCATTTGAGTGACTGTCTTTGTCCCCGCCAGTTCGGGCGGGGACAACTTTTTTTAAACCGGGAATTGAAAGGAGAGACCCATGATGTGTAGACGAAGGATTCTGTGTATCGCCATCGCATTGACCACCCTCATCGCCACGAGCGGCCCGGCGGCCGCGTTTAAAGTCGGAGCAGTATTTTCAGTTACGGGTCGCGCATCCTTTTTAGGGGACCCGGAGAAGAAAACGGCCGAATTGATCGCCGATCAGATCAATCAGGCCGGCGGCATCAACGGGCAGCCACTCGAGCTGATCGTCTATGACGACGAGGGCGACGCCACCAAATGCAATCTGCATGTCAAGAAATTGATCAGCCGCGACAGGGTCTGCGCGGTGATCGGACCTTCCCTGAGCGGATTGTCTCTGGCGGTTCTGCCGTTGGCCGAAAAACACAAGGTGCCGCTGGTCTCCTGTGCGGCCAGCTATAAAATCGTCAACAATGAAAAAACCGGCAAACCGTATCATTGGGTCTTTAAGACCCCCCAGAGCGACAGCATGGCGGTGGAAGCGATCTACTCCCATCTGACCCGACAAAACATCAACAAAATTGCCGTCATGAGCGTCACCTCGGGATTCGGCGCCAGCGGGCGGGCGGAACTGTTGCGTCTGGCGCCCGAATACGGTATGACCATCGTGGCCGATGAAAAATACGGGCCCAAAGACACCGATATGACCGCACAGTTGACCAAAATCAAGGGCAAGGCCCCGCAGGCCATCGTCAACTGGTCCATCGGACCGACCCAGGTGGTTGTGCTGCGCAACTGGCGCGATCTGGGCATGGGGGCGGTGCCGTTTTACCAGAGCCACGGTTTCGGCAGCCGCAAAAATATCAAACTGGCCGCCGGCGCGGCGGAAGGCGTTTTTTGCCCCTTGGGGGCCTGCAATATCGCCCAACTGCTGCCGGCTTCAGATCCACAAAAAAAGGCCACCATGGACTACCTTGAAAGCTACCGGGCCAAATACAACGAACCCCTCAGCTCGTTCGGCGGACATGCCTGGGATGCCCTCCACATGGTAGCGGACGCTTTAAAAGCAGTCGGCTGTGACCGTGCCGCCCTGCGCAGCCACATCGAAAACATGAAGGGCTTCGTCGGTCAGCATGGAGTCTTCAATTTTTCCGCCGAAGATCACAACGGCCTGACCAAGGATGCTTTTCGGATGGTTGTCGTAAAAGACGGCGACTGGGCTCTGGCCGATTAGCCGCGGCCCCAGGCAGCGACATGCTCAGACAGCAGCCCCATCGCAACAACATTCGTCGTGAGGGTGGTTTTCGTGCCACCCTCATTTTTTAACAGGCCGTATGATGGACGATATCTCCCTGGCCGGACAGCTGTTTCAATACGTGATCACCGGAATTACCGTGGGCAGCATCTATGCCATGGTGGCTCTGGGCTTTAGCATCATTTATAACGTCACCGAGATCATCAATTTTGCCCAGGGCGAATTCGTCATGCTGGGCGGCATGGTGATGGTGGCCTTTCAGATGAGTATGGGTCTGCCCCTGTTGCTGGCTTTTCCGACCACCGTCGCGGCGGTCACCGGCATAGGCATTTTGATGGATCGGCTGGCCATCCGCCCCATCCGCCGGCCGACGGTCATGACCCTGATCATCGCCACCATTGCGGCGTCGATTCTCATAAAGGGAGCGGCCATGATCGTGTGGGGCAAAGATCCCCTCGATCTGCCCGCCTTTTCCGGTCGCAATCCGATCCACCTGTTCGGAGCCGTCATCCAGCCCCAGTATTTCTGGGTCATCGGATTCATGCTCCTGACGGTGATCGGATTGACCTTTTTCTTCAACCGCACGATCATCGGCAAGGCCATGAGCGCCTGCGCCGCCAACCCAGACGCCGCCAGTCTGGTCGGCATCAACGTCAAATGGATGATCCTGCTGGCCTTTGCCCTTTCGGCCGCCATCGGCGCCGTGGCGGGCATCGTGGTGACCCCCGTGGCGCTGATGGAGTATGACCGCGGCGCCATGCTGGCGGTCAAGGCGTTCGGCGCCGCCATCCTCGGGGGGCTGGGCAGCTTTCCCGGCGCAATTTTGGGCGGCCTGATCATGGGCATCATCGAATCGCTGGGGGCCGGGCTGATCTCTTCGGGTTACAAGGACGCCTTCGCCCTGATCGTATTGCTGGCCGTACTGTTTTTCAAACCCAGCGGTATTTTAGGCAACATCGAAATCAGCAAAATCAAAAGGTTTTAGCCATGCTGCGCATCGGCAAACTTCCGATTGCCATATTAGCCGGGGTCATCATCATGTTCCCTTGGGTGGCGCGCCATGTCACCCTGATCGAACATTATACCGATATAATGGTTTTTGCGGGCATCTACTCCCTGATCACCATCGGTCTGAGCCTGCTGATGGGATATGCCGGCCAGATTTCCCTCGGCCATGCGGCCTTTTTCGGCATCGGCGCATACAGTTCGGCCATACTGACCGCCCGCTTCGGAATGAATCCCTGGGGCTGCATGCTGATCGGAGCGCTGCTGGCCGCCGTCATGGCCCTGCTGATTGGAACCCCTTCCCTCAAATTGAAGGGACATTACCTGGCCATGGCCACCCTGGCCTTCGGCATCATCGTCTTCATCGTCTTTAACGAAGAAACCGAATGGACCGGCGGTCCCGACGGCATGAGCGGAATTCCGGGTCTTGCGCTGGCGGGTCTTGCGCTGGATACGGTCGAAAAATACTATTATCTGGTCTGGACGATCGTTCTGGGGGTGTTCATTTTTACCTGCAACATCATCCAATCGCGAAGCGGCCGCGCCCTGCGCGCGATTCATGTCAGCGAGGCGGCCGCCAGCGCCATGGGCGTCAATGTGGCGCGCTTTAAAGTGATGGTCTTCATCTATTCGGCCATGCTGGCCTCCCTGGCCGGAAGCCTTTACGCCCATTACCTGAATTTTATCAATCCGTCCACCTTCGACCTGTTTTTCGCCATCAAACTGCTGATCATGATTTCACTGGGGGGCACCCACAGTATTTGGGGGGCGATCATCGGCGCCCTCCTGGTGGCCTTCCTGAGTTTTGAATGGCTGCATTTTTTCGAGGAATTTGAAATCCTGGTATACGGCGCCGTTTTACTGTTGATCACCATATTTCTGCCCGAGGGACTGGCGGGTCTCCCTAAAATCGTCCATGGTTGGTTCAGAAAGTAGCACCCCAATGACAGCACAGCCAGAGCACCCCATTCTGACGTTGGAAGGGATCGTCAAAGTCTTCGGCGGATTGACAGCGCTTTACAAACCGGACTGCAGCATTCCGGCGGGAACCATCCGTTCGATCATCGGTCCCAACGGCGCAGGCAAAACCACCCTGTTCAATATCATCACCGGCGTTTTGCCCCCCACCACAGGCGCCGTAAGCTTCAAGGGCCGGCGCATCGAGCGTCTCAAACCTCACACAATCGCACGGCAGGGCATATCCCGCACCTTTCAAACCGTCGAACTGTTCACCAACATGACGGTGCTCGAAAACGTCATGCTGGGCCGCCATCCGCGTTCCCGCTGTTCGATGCTGGCCTCGGGGTTGCGCCTGCCGAACTCCCGCAAGGAAGAGGCCCGGATCGAATCCAAGGCCAGGGATATTCTGAAATTCATCGGACTGGCGCCCAAATTCGATCAGCCGGCCGGCGGGCTGCCCTTGGGGGAACAAAAAATCCTTGAAATCGGGCGCGCCCTGGCAACGGAACCCGAACTCATCTGTCTGGACGAACCGGCTGCCGGCCTCAACGAAACCGAAACCCACGTGGCCTCGTCCCTGATCAGAGCGATCAGAGAAAGGGGGATCACGGTTCTGCTGGTCGAGCACGACATGCGGGTCGTCATGAATATTTCGGACGAGATCATGGTTCTCAATCACGGCCAGAAAATCGCCGAAGGACCGCCCGAGGAGATTCGCGACGATCCCAAGGTCATCGAAGCCTACTTGGGAGACGAGGACCGGCATGCTTAGGACCGAGGATTTAAAAGCCTATTATCAGCGCATTCAGGCCCTCAAGGGCGTTTCGATTCGGATTCCCCGGGGCCAAATCGTTTCCGTCATCGGCTCCAACGGCGCCGGCAAATCGACCCTGCTCAAGTCGATTTCCGGTCTGCTCGGCGCCAAGACCGGAGGCATCCATTACCGGGGGCAAAACATCATCGGCCTGCCAGCCCACCGCATCGTGGGGCTGGGCATATCACAAGTGCCCGAAGGCAGGCAGCTGTTTTCCCATCTGAGCGTCCGGGACAATATTCATCTCGGGGCCTATCTTTACTATAAGCGCCGCAATCGCCTCGAAATCCGGGAGCAGCTCGAGCAGACCTATCAGCTGTTTCCGGTTTTGAAGAAGCGTGCCGCGCAGATTGCCGGCACCCTCTCGGGAGGCGAACAGCAGATGCTGGCCATCGCCCGGGCCTTTATGAGCCGGCCGGCCCTGCTGCTGCTGGACGAACCCTCCATGGGCATTGCGCCGCTCATCGTCAGGGAGATATTCGACGTGATCGAGCGCTTGAACCGCTCCGGGACGACGATACTGCTGGTCGAACAAAACGCCCGGGCCGCCATCAAACGGGCCCACTACAGCTATGTTATGGAACGGGGCGAAATCGTACTCGAAGGATTGCCCCAGGAACTGTTGAACAATCGCAAAGTCAAAGAGGTCTATTTGGGTGGATAACAAGATGGGCGTCCGTCACGGCCGACCGGATGGTTCCAAAGAACCGACGGGACGGCGCGAGGCGCGGGGGGCCGATGCAATCCAACGCCAGGCGCCCCGGGTCTTCGACTGCTACCACACCCCCGCCCTGCGTGCCGTGTTTGAGCGCATGCTGGCCCTGGCCGTCGATATCGAAGGCCAGGTGAAATCCGATCTCGACCATCGCCCGGACGTCCATCCGTCCGAAGGGATATTGTCCCGTCTGGGAGAGCTGCGGGCCGTTTACGACCGTTTTCTGCAGGAGGTCATCTCCCGGGAGGGCTTGACCGTCGCCTGCCGCAAGGGGTGTCCCGCCTGCTGCCACGTGCTGCCCTGCGGTTTGGAACCGCTCGAGGTCATGGAGATTTATGAACGGATCCGAACCTGGCCGGACTATGCGGATATCATGAGGGGATGCGCAGCGGCCATGGGTGCCTTTCAGACCCTGATCAACAAATCCTCCGGCGGCCCGTCCACACAGGCATACACCCGGGCCCTGGCCGACTTTGCCCTGCTGCGCCTGCCCTGCGTTTTTCTGGATCGGCAGCGGGGAACCTGCCGCATCTACGATATCCGGCCCCTGATCTGCAGATCGGTGTTCAGCCTTTCGGATCCGGCCCGCTGCGATCCGGCCCATTCGGCCTTTGCGTCCCGACAAATTGAAGTCATCGAACCGGTGGACGAAATCAATTTGATCCTGATACGGATCAATGCCGCGATCAGCCGGGCCCTCGGGTTCCGTTTTCCGGACATCCTGCAGCAGGCCCTGCTGCTCTGGGATCGGCTGCAAACCGGCCGAATGCGCGCAAACCCGTCCGCCGATTGATCGCCCGATGGATTGCCCCAAACGGGCACCCCGCCATGGACAGCCGCTGCAGCCGGGCCATCGTTTTTTGCGGAGCCTGCACCGGGGCCATGGTGTGCGCCCGGGGGCGCTTTGCGACGGGTGTTATGGTCCCGCATGCCCCCGCAACCGGCTACTTCAACAGCGGTCGCACCCTGCGGTCGTCGATGACGATGTCGATGCGCTCCGGCGTCTCCGCCTGCAGACAGACCGTTGCCCGCCCGCCGCCCGCAAGCTGCGGATACGTGCTGCGCAGGCGGGCAAAGTCGAAGGTCTCCAAAGCCCTTTTGAGCATCTCGATCTCCGCCTCCAGCATGGTCCGGCCGGCCGCATCACGAAAATAGGCCGTCAGGCAGCGGTCGTATCGCCGCCGGCTGGCCGTCTCGATGCAGTGCCGGCGAAGATCCAGTGTGATGGTAGTCAAATCTCCTCCTTCTATGGCAGCCCCCCGCCGCATGGGTTGCGCAGTCTGAATAAAACCGAGTTGTCGGCCTATCGAGGCGGGGCATTCCTGCGCTCAGACAACCGGTCCATTTGAAGCCCCCCGCAAGCTGGTTCGAGAGGCCCCGCGACGGCTGGAAGCAATGCTCACCCGGCGTTGTCGTGCGCCCTGCGGCCGAGTAATTTTAATTGACAAAAGGCACTCAGGGTGAAAAAAAGACTGCGGGGTTTAGTGCTCCACTATAAAAAAATGGAAAGGAGGGACGAACCATGTATGTCCCGCGCTATATGT
>Ga0272444_10004409_pt1 | contig 12429 bp, 10 predicted proteins | sample SSMForm13_FD_201033 | JGI IMG/M metagenome (GOLD analysis project Ga0272444, IMG submission 201033) | Marine sediment archaeal communities from Little Sippewissett salt marsh, Falmouth, MA, United States - SSM-Form-13 | ecosystem: Environmental > Aquatic > Marine > Wetlands > Sediment ... | reverse complement strand
TAACACACTGGAGCTTCACAGTGGCGAAGAGTTGATCGCTCGCTTCGAACCGGCCTCCTTTCCAAGGTAGGAGGACTCCCGCATTCCAGACAGTATAGATGCCAACTCTCTATTACGCAGGCGCTCAGTGGTCACGACACAGATATCTTTTGCAAATCTGTCGTCGGACGAAGGATGGCTAGAGTTGCACTAAATGCTATATAGGCAACAATTTTGAACGACCAGAATTTTTCAGGTAGGCTTTGTAAACCTGGGTTCTTTTCCGAAAAGAGGAGTCAGTCTGATATTTGATGTTCGCCCAGAGAATGCTTGACATGTGCATATATATGTACATACAATAAACCGGTGTGTTTGAATGGGATGAATCTAAGGCCAGAGAGAATAAGGTCAAGCACGGGATCTCGTTGGCCGATACATTCGCAGTTTTCGAAGATCCAAACGCCGTGACGATGGAGGATTTTCAGGAAGGCGAGCAACGCTATGTCACCATTGGAATGGACGCCTTTGGCCGCGTACTGATAGTGGTCTACACATGGCGGGGGGAGAACATTCGCATCATTTCCGCACGCAAGGCCGTGCGTTACGAGGTGAGACAATATGAAGGCGAAATATGATTTCACTAAAGGTAAGCGGGGTGCCGTTCTTCCCACCTCTGGGAAAAAAGTTCGGATTACCATTCGACTTGATCGTGACATTATCGACTGGTTCCGGTCCAAGGTGGAGGAACAAGGCGGGGGCAACTACCAGACAATGCTCAATGATGCCCTCCGAACACACATGGAACATCAGGAGCAACCACTCGAAGAAGTTCTTCGCCGTGTCGTCCGAGAGGAACTGCAAGCAACCCAATAGTGGAAATGGCGAACCTAACAGAGTGGGGACGTCAACCCAGTGGAGAGGTCCTCAAATAAGTAACCCTCGTTTCGCACCTCATGAATGCTGACCTTGATATTCTGGACATATCACACGCACCGTATGGCCTAGCTGATTGTTTGATCTTGCAAGGTAACCTTCTGGAAGATCAGTATTTTTCTGATATTCTAGACAGATCTACAATCGGAACCTGTGATTCGAGAGTATCTCTTGGTAAGTATCTCTGAGGGGCAATCTTTCTGTACGATCATCCCCCAATCATGCCTAAAGACGGGGGAAGGATAGGTAAAAATTGGTAAGAATGGTGAAAATCAGCGGGTGAGAATTCAAGGGGTTGTGGCAAGTTGCCGTAACCCCTTTCTATTCTATTGCCATGGTGCTAAGCCCCATGGCCCTGTTACAAAAGCGCGAGCCTCATGAAGGGAGAACGTATTTTTTCCCTTTTCGAACGAGGGCATTCTCTTTTTCCATCTGTTTGAGATGTTCTCCTACGGTACCTCTCCGAATCCCAGTATTTCGGTGGATCTGTGTGACAGTGGCCGCGTGGTTCTCTTTCAGCCAGTCAAGGACAGCCTGTTTTACCTGCTGATATTTGCTGTCACTGCGCCGAAATCGGTGGGGGGCAATCTCGGCCCTAGGTTCACCTGCCTCGCCAAGGGACAAGAAAGGTTCATAGTCAGAAACAGGGTCTTTGGAGAGGATGTAGAAATCAACGTCGTGAATGATGTAATGGGTGAGGGCCAAGGCCCGCCTCTGTTCAGAGAACTGCAACGATTTTGTCAACTGACCAACCAGCGCGTAATCGTCCTTGTAGACACGCTCGCCAGTGGTTTCCTCCCAGGCCCAGAGAGTCGATTCTGTTGGGATGCATCCATCAGCAGACAAGATATCTCGGATCCACTCTAGGGCCATGGCGACTTCCACTCCCTCTGAAGGGCGAAACCCTCCCAAGACAACGGCAATGTCGCAGTCTTTGGCGCGATGACCGCCGTGGTCAAGGCCTCCATAGGAGACGACCACAGGGTCTAACTCAGGATATTCCTTTTCCAGAAAGCCCTTAAGATATCCCTTTATGGTCGTTTCAGAGGCGACAAAGAAGTATCTGTGCTCCTTTCCCTGCTCCCGCAGCAGGTCCTGGATGAACTCCTTGACCTTTTGTGCCTTCTCTCCTTGGCTCTTGCCCGGCAAATCAATCTCCCCATTCTGGGTGACCCTGATTCGCCCAAAAGGCTTTATGTCCAAGGTCATCTGTTCAAGCTGAATGTCTTGCAGTTTCTTTTCCACCAGCTGATCTTCCGGCATGGTGGCATCGAAAAAAGCGTGGGCAGGGAGCTTCGAGAGATTGTAGGCCCTTGGGTTTGGAAAGTGGACTAAAAGGGAACCGTTCTTCCTCTCAACAACCACGCCCAGCCGTATAGCATGTTCAAGCCATTGCAAATAGTCTTCGACCCTGCCCACATCACGAAGGGCCTCCGGGATAGACAGTTGTGAATGGTGAAATGATTTCTTCCAGTTCTTTACCATGGCATTAGAAAACCTGAATGTGGCGTTTACAGGCGGCGTGATGGCAGTGTCATCGCACTTGGTGATCTTTTTAAAAAGCTGGTCCACGTGACCAATGGCCTTACCAGCCTTGTCAAAGGGAGACAAGAACTCCGTCGATTTCGTCAAGAACTCCTTGGTCTTTGCCTCGTCAAGGATAAGCGGCTGATAACACCTTGAAAAAAGAAAGTCTTCGGCAAGTGCAAAAACATCTCTTTCCACTGCGTTTTTTTCTTCATCAACCCCCTGTTTGAACCATTTGCAGACATTCGGGTCTTCATAGAAGGGGGCATATTCATAATGGGTGGCGACAATGATTCTGGAAAGGGGGGCACGCTCCTGATGGGAGATAAATCTGCAGTATGCCTTCTTTTCGCAATCCTCGCATGTATCTTTGTTGAAGGTCCAATGATGGCGATACCCAGCAACGAGCTCCTCATAATAGGGACACTCCTTTTCATTTAAGCTATCTACATAGTAGACTTCCTTTTGAAGAAGCTCCCTCTTAAGGTCCCTCTTTAGAAAACCGTTCTCGTAGTCGAAGTGCTTCCAATATTTAAGACCTTTTTTCTGTGCGATTCTGATTTTGAGGTATCGTACGATTTCCTGACAAAGCCTGTGTGTAGGCATGAATATGATAGCGGACAGGGCCTCATTTTCCACCAAGGCTTCTGGCAGGGCATAAACCTTGCCCAGGCCCATGGGTCCGTCTACAAAGAGGGCCTTTTCCTTTGCAACCCTCTTTGTCCAGCCCAGGGCCTTGTTCCTGTCCCTTTCAAGGGCGATCTCCGTGCATATGGGATATATGACGGGTCGAACAGCGTCTTGAAAGTGTTGCCATATGGTTTCTTCGAATCCAACCTGTGTGGAAAGGTGCTCAAGCGTTTCTGTTGGGTCATATTCTGACAACCATAGGTTCCGCTCCAAGGCCTCCTGAAAGAGGTTTTCGTCGAAATCAGCATCGCCTCTTTCCACAAGGCGGCTTCTCACAGCCTCTCTTAGAGATTCTCCAGCCGTTTCTTTCAGTATCTCAATCCACGCAATGCTTTTCTCTCCAAGTTGCTTTGGATCACCCTCGCTCCATTTGGGAGAGACGCCTTCCTCATCTATTTCCACTCGCGATATCCTGCTGGGACTCAGGCACACCAGCAGGTTTCGGAACCTGGGAGTGTCTGGATAGAGCCTCCTGAGTTGAATCTCTCCTGTCTCATTCTCTTTTTCCTGCTTTCTCTCTACGTCTCCTGGTATCATCATTAAGTAGGGAACGCCCGGCGTTGTATAGAGCGCATAGGAATCAGAGGGGTAACGATTCACTAAGTCCACATAGCCAATCGTCTCATCTTCCCAGGCCGGGATAGACTTGAATTTTAGAAAATCGTGTTCATCGGCCATCCGTTCGCGCTGAATGAACTGCTCCCACGTATTGGCTGCCGGGTTTGAGTTGGGGACAATGATGAAATCTCGAAGATCGACTAGAGGATTATCTCTGGGAAGGGGTTTGAGGCTGGTCTTTTTGCACTTGCGACATGTGATGCCTTGATAGATGAAATTTCCACAATCGGCATAGACAACACCCCAAAGTCGTAAAAGGTCTTTGAACTCTTCTTGCCCATAGGCTTGTTGGCACTCTGGGTTTTCACAGATAAAAGGGAAAACGTCTTCACGGACCTTAGGGTCAAACATACGCTACCTCACGTCGTGCCGCGGCTGCAAATTCAGCCGTGTGACGCAGTGCTTGGGGCTTGTTGATGGATTAGCGATATGTTACCTTAAATTGACTAAAAGTTCAAGTATGATGGTCCCGTAAAAAGTCTTTTGCGAACGACTGTTAGCGTTTTGGGAGAACAGCGGTCACGAGGTTTAGCGTTAAAAAATGCTAACTGTTTTAGGCCCTTAGGCAGAGTCTTAGCATTTTAGCTGAGCGTCTCGGCTGCGCCCAACATGCTTACGGAGAGAGGAAAATGAATTTTTTACGACTTCAGCAAATAGTTATACAAAGAAAAATGGAGGGGGCAGCGTTTCATGGAATGAACCGGTATGCCCCATGAGCCGAGGGGTCCGTTAAAGGATTCGGAATCTACTTTTAAGCGTTTTATTGAGGCCTTGGGTGCTGTTGGCGATGTCAGTCGGAGTGAGAAGATTCAGATATTTGCTCTATGGCAGAAGATGATTTTGTGGTAGCGTCACGGGGCATTTCATGAGACGAGATTTTTTTCTAATCGTTGGTCACGAGGGCCGCAAGAAGAGACGAAAGAGAGCGAAACCTGCCACCAGGCAGGAGGTTGAGCTTAACTTAGATCTTCTTCAGGAGAGTCCTTGTTTGCGCTGCGAGCTGTTTGTTGAGGACAAGTCCTGCCCTCATCGGAAGGGGTGTGGTAAGCTCGATGAATTTCAAAGGGTTGCAGCCTCTCACCGAACGCTGTCCAAGTTCCAGGACATCTGGTCCATTGCCAAGATCTGAACCGAGGCCCCAGCCCCTTTTTTTTGTGAATCTGAAGTGGCTCGAAGGCCAGCCCGTGCCCATCGGTGCATGACCTTTGAGAGGTTGGGTTCTGCCTGCGTTCTCCATTCAAGCGTGAGGTTCTTTTCATGAGCAAAGCCGCACAAGGGTTCTTGGAGACCCTACACTAGCCCATGGGCCGGTATCTTCTGAAGCGACTCATCCTGCTTGTTCCCACGGTACTTGGCGTGCTGACCCTGGTCTTTCTCTTCCGTCCTCTCATACCTGGGGATCCCATCGATTTCATGCTGGGCGAGACGGCCCAGCCTGCCGATCGTGCCTCGTTGCGGCACGCTTTCCACCTGGACCGTCCTCTCCACGAGCAGTACCTTATCTTTCTGAGGCAAGCCCTTTGCGGTGATTTGGGACAGTCCATTCATGCGCGCAGGCCTGTGAAAAGGATGATCGCCGAACGTATCCCTGCAACGGTGGAACTCACCTTGGCAGCTGCCTTGGTGGCTGTGCTCATTGCCGTGCCCGCAGGGGTCCTGTCGGCCCTGCACAAGGATTCGTGGGTGGACAATGGCGCCATGTTGTTTGCCATGTTAGGGGTCGCTATGCCCAATTTTTGGCTAGGCCCTCTTCTGATCATGTTCTTTTCCATATACTTGGGCTGGTTTCCAGTCTCTGGCCACGGAGGGCTTGCCCATCTCGTGTTGCCTGCCCTGACACTGGGTACAGCCATGGCGGCCATTTTGACCCGTATGACCCGCTCCAGCATGCTTGAGGTCCTAAAGGAAGACTATATTACGACGGCTCGGGCAAAGGGGCTCTCAGAGAGGGTGGTCATATGGAAACACGCTTTCCGCAATGGCTGTATCCCCATTCTGACCCTGGTGGGATTGCAGTTGGGAGGCCTGTTGGCCGGCTCCATCATTACAGAGACGATCTTTTCATGGCCCGGCATCGGGCGCTTAACCATTACGGCCATTTATTCAAGAGATTATCCCCTGCTCCAGGGTTGTGTCATCACGATTAGCTTCACCTACATCCTCATCAATCTGTTGACGGATCTCGCTTATGGATTGAGCGATTCCAGGATACGTCTTGGCAGAGAGCCTGTAGCGTAGAGGGTCCCAAATGTTTTGGCCTAAGTCTTTCAATGTCAGAAATCGTCTCGTCCTTTTGGGCCTCGTCATTATTGTGATCATGATCCTTGCTGCTCTCCTTGCCCCCCTTCTTACGCCTTATGACCCGTTCTTGCATCACCTGGATGAGGGCCTTAGTCGTCCTAGTTGGTCCCATCCCCTAGGCCAGGACAGATTCGGTCGCGACATTCTTGCCCGCATGCTCTATGGGGCCCGCATTTCCCTTTGGGTCGGGGTGTCTACGGCCCTGGTTTCTCTTATGATCGGGATGATGATTGGAGCCGCTGCCGGTTTTTTGGGCGGGGCCTTTGATGAGATCCTGACCCGGGTCATCGATATCCTCTTGGCCTTTCCCGGCATTCTCCTGGCCTTGGTCCTGATGGCGCTCTTGGGTCCCAGCTTGAACAACGTGATATTGGCGCTCTGTCTTGTGGGCTGGGTGGGATATGCTCGCCTTGCCCGTGCCCAAGTGCTGTCCATCCGGGAGCGAACGTACATCACTGCGGCCCGCTCCATTGGTGCCACGCAAAAAAGGATCATTTGCTCTCACATTTTGCCCAACATATTGCCCCCCCTGTTGGTGGAGGCCACATTTGGCATCGGCGGGGCCATTGTCGGGGAGGCGGGCCTTTCTTTTTTGGGCTTTGGGGTCCAGCCGCCTACGCCGAGTTGGGGAGCCATGCTAAACGAGGGTCGGCAGTTCCTCCTGATTGCACCCCACCTGACGACCTTTCCCGGGCTTGCGATCATGCTGGTGGTGCTTGGCTTCAACTTCTTTGGAGATGGGCTGCGGGATATGTTAGATCCTCGATTGTAACCGAGAGTGGGGGCCAAACCGAATCAAGCCCACTCTAACTGTGGAAGGGGACAGGCCATGCATCGGGCAGACACTCTTACGAATGAGCAACTGGCGGGCCAGAGCCTGATGGTTGGATTCGAAGGGCCGCGATTGGACGATGACCTGCGATCTATGATAGGCCAAATGCACGTGGGCGGCCTTATCCTGTTTAAACGAAATGTATCTGATCCCGATGGGTTGGCAGAGCTTTGTGGGGAAGTGCAGGCCCTTTCACTGAGAACAGGTCATCCTCCCCTCATGATTTCTGTTGATCAGGAAGGCGGCTCGGTGGCTCGGCTGGGGCCTCCCTTCACGGTCTTCCCGGGAAACCGGGTTATAGGGAAAGCCAAATCTCCAAATGCCGCCAGAGCCTTTGGGAGCACCACGGCACGGGAACTGAAGCACGTGGGGATTACTATGAATCTTGCACCCGTACTGGACGTGACTGAGCAGAAGGGCGATTGCCCTGTCATGGCAGATAGGGTCTTTGGGGATGATCCGAAACTGGCAGCAGACCTGGGCAGGGTCGTGATTGAGGCACTGCAGCAAGGCGGGGTCGCCGCCACGGCCAAGCATTTTCCAGGGATGGGGCGGGCAGTGGCCGATCCTCACAACGACGTTGCCCACATTGATACAGAAAAGCACGTTCTGGAATCGAGGGATCTGGTTCCATTTCAGTCCGCCATAGAAAGCGGTGTGGAAGTGGTGATGCTATCCCATATGGTGTACGATGCCCTTGATCCCCTGTGGCCTGCTAGTTTGTCGTCAGTCATCGCCAAAGACCTGTTGAGGAAGACCATGGGTTTTAAGGGGGTCACCATCACCGATGATCTGGACATGGGGGCTATTGATAGGCACTTTGACGCGGGGACTGTTGTGAGACGGATCTGTGATGCGGACATTGACATTGCCTTGATATGCCGTGATCGGGCCAGGATGGAGACTGCCTATGAGGCCCTGTTGGCGGCCATGGGGGAGTCGCCTGAGAGGCGGAGAAGGAGAGTCCTGTCTGTTCAACGTCTTCTAGACCTAAAAGGGCGTTACGCCCCTCAACAGGTGGTTTGTTGACAGGGATGCCATATTTTTCTATAGTGCCCAAGGTTGATCGGCAGCTAGGGGGATATTGCCGTCCTCGTCCGCCAGAAGCAGTGCGAAACAGGGTCAGTTCATAACGCAGGGCTTGTGTTAGAGTGTTTCAGGAGAAGTCCATGTACCGCGAGAACTACATCAATTCGCTCCGAACGGAAGTGGTGGATATGGTGGCCGGTTACTTGACCCCTGTGGCCCTTCGCTACGGATACAGCGACGTGCCTTTGGAGGCCAACATCAAGTGGCGGCCCCAGGTATTGGTGCTGGGCAATTACTCATCTGGCAAGTCTACCCTCATCAACGAGTTCCTTGGAGGAAAGGTCCAGGCCACGGGTCAGGCACCCACTGACGACTCCTTTACGGTGATTACACACGATGACTCAGACACTGTTGGCAATATCGTGCGCGTCATTGAGGAACGGGATGGGAAGTTTTTGCTCAACGACCCTGAATTCCCTTACGAAAGCCTGAAAAAACACGGACAGCGTTTTGCCTCCCATTTCCGCCTAAAAAGGGTTAACTCGCCCTTTCTGGAAAACCTAGCTATCATCGACACACCTGGTATGCTCGACAGCATTACGGAACGGGATCGTGGTTACAACTATCAGGATATTATTGGCGACCTGGCACAGATCGCCGATCTTGTCCTAGTGGTCTTTGATGCCCACAAGGCGGGCACTGTCCGGGAAGCCTACATCAGCATCAGGGAGACGCTGCCGAGCCGGACATTTGAGGACCGGGTGATTTTTGTATTGAACCGCATCGATGAGTGCGCGTCGCTGGCAGACCTCCTTCGGGTGTATGGGACCCTTTGCTGGAACCTGTCACAAATCACTGGACGCAAAGACATCCCCATGATTCGCTTGACCTATTCTCCCCATGTGACAGGTGGTTTTTTTGATGCATCGGACCAGGATTCAGGTTACCTTGGCCATCTCGAGAACCAGCGTGAAGAACTGAAGAAGGCCATCTTGCAGGCCCCTTGTCACCACCTTGATCACCTTGCCACATTCGTTGAAACCCATGGAGAGCGTCTGTCTCATTTGCTTGAAGCCCTGATCGGCTATCGCAGGCGGGCTCGCGCATTCCGCGCAAAATTCGTGTTGGCCGGTGTTTTGTTCAGTGTACTCTGTGGGGGCGCAGCCACCTTTGCCATGATGACCACGACTGCGTTCGCTAGTATGGGACCCCGTGCACTGTTGGGTGGAGGAGGCGTGGTGGCGCTAGTGGTGTTGTTTTTTTGGCTGACACTGCTCATGAGATACTTCACGTCGTCATTCCACCGCAATTGTATGAAGGACCTTGATGAACTGACGCCCATTGAGAATCAGACGCGGCGGGACAGCTGGCAGGCAGTTCGACACCTGGCACAAAGTTACCTGAAGAAGAGCGCCGGACGTTTTTCCTTCAGGGCGGTAAAGCAGGAATATGCAGCCGTCCGCCGGGTTTTTGACAAGGGGTCCCGAGAGATCCGTGAAGCGCTCAATGAGCTTTCCACCATCAGCGAGGGTGAGGGAAGGGCTGGTGATGGTTCCATTTCCGCCCCTTCGCCCTTGCGAGAAGAAGAAATGGGAAAAGCAGTCCGGCTGAAGCAAAGAAACTCATGATGGGCTTTCTGGCCCATCAAAGGATTGACTCACTCACGCCTGAACACCCTTCATTGCGGTGAACCAAATCCCCCTCTGTCAGATCTTTGCCCTCCTCGGGGCCTGCCTCTGACTCCCAATGCCTCTTTCGTCGTGCTGAACACTTCCATATCCGCATTGATTGATAGGAAACAGCTTTGTGGGACAGGGCACTGTCTAAAAGAAGGGGGATTGCCGTTTTGCGGCATTGATCCATGCTTCAACCCGGCGCTTCACCAGGGGCGTTTTTCGAAGTCCGACAGCGTGGTTGATGGTGACGAGCTCTGCAAAAAGTTCATTGGGGCGTTGCTGACGCAGGTCTTCTGGCCGGCATATGCCGGCCATCTCGAGTAGTCGCGCATTTTGAGAGCCCATGTTGACCAGGGATACAAGGGTAAGACGACGGTGGATGGGGTCACGAAAGGGGACGCTGATTGCCGTTGATGCCTTGTCCCAGTCTGCCAGGATTTCTGCAGGGTATCGCCATCCCTTCTTGGTGAGTGCCTCTGCTTCGGAGAGGCTGACATCTCCAAGGATCTCCTGGAGTGATTCGGAGCGACTGTCGATGGTACGTGTATTCATTTGGTCGTAGGACCATTCGCTCAGAAAGAGACCCAAAAGCACAAGAAGTGCGTACCCTGTCTTGTGGGTGAATCGTGAGGCCCTTTTTTCTCCTGCTGCCTCTGGCAGCCAATGGCGGCCACCGCGGAGCAGATAGACGGCGTTAGTCATGACGAAACATTCCACACAAAAGGGCGGAAAGCCCAGAAACCCCAGGTACGGCATTTCTAGCAGTTTGCCCTTTGCAAAAAAAGGCACCGTGTACACCCATTTTTCCAGGGACCAGAAATTCCAGAGCTCCCAGTAGCCGCCGCAGAAGATTCCGGCAATGAGCAGACGGACCAGGGTGGTCCATTGTCCGGTTTCGACATCTCTCAGTAGAGAAGGCCCACCCCATTTCGCACAGATTGGTTCCAGCAAGAAGATGAGGGCCCCCCACACCAAAGGAAAAAACCAGTCAGGATAGAGGAGAGGCAGTACCAGCATGGCACATCCGACCAACGGGAATGCCTTGCGGCCCCGCCCCTTGATGGTGGCCGTGGTTTTCACCTGCCCGGGGATCTTCAACCGACACAGGAGGCGGTATACCAAGAACATGCCCGGAAGCACCGTGGCGAAGTCAAGATAGGCTTCCACATGAGCCCATGGCCCTTCCGACGGGGCACCGGCAAAATACCAATCCTTTAAGTGGAGATTCCAGATCTCAAAGTAAAACCAGAAGACGGCAGACCAGAACAGGAGGGTTACAAATTCCCTTGGCCTTGCGAGTATGAGTCCTTCCTTCCAACGCCACCAGAGGAACCCGTCCATGAAGACGATGAGTCCGTACCAGGCAAATGGATAGGTGTGGGCATAAAAGGGAAAGAGGTAGTTGGCAGTGCCCCAAAAGGTTACCAACAGGGTCAAGAGGCCTGTGGCCATCATCATTTTGCTGAGAGAGTGGCGGCTCATGGAACATCAAGACGCAAGCATTCAAAAAGGGATGGTAACCGATTGGTGCGGCCCCTTAAGTACCTGGATGATCTCCTTTCCGAAGGCCTTTCTCTGCCATACCCTCATCTTCTCTATGGCCTTCAGGTCATCCACATGCTGTGGGTCATGCTCTGCGAAGGCATGGAGGAGCTGATTGTTGCACATCAGGCCAGGGTCCAGTTTGAGGTCTTTGGCTTTCAGGCCACGCCAGGTCTTTAACAGCTTCAAGCGGGCTTCCTTTTTTCGGTTTTGGGGTGGCCTGGGTGGCTTTGGAAAAGAAGGCAGGCCGGAGCCCGGCAATGCAAGGGCCCGTTGAATGGCGCCCAGCACCCCATCTGCATGACGTTTCACGAAGTCGGACGGCAAATCGCCCACCTTTTTCAAGGCTGCTCGGTGAACCGGTTTTGCTTTGACCAGTTTTTGTATCACACTATTTGGAAAGATCCTGAAGGGAGGTTTGTCCTTTTTCATGGCTATACTTTCGCGAAACTGGAGGATCTCTTCGAGAACGGCCAGATCCCTCGCTGCCAGTTTGCCCGCCCCTTTAAACCGTCTGAAGAGGGGAGGAGCAGCTCTCTTGGTTCCTTCAGGCACATGCCCCTTTAGGCTGTTTGCCCTCTTAGCCTCACGGTGGCCAGGGTTGCCATCCACAACAGAGTCTCGCGAGAGGATCTCGCATTCCTCCTCAACCCAAGCCAACCTTCCTTTAGATCTTAGCGCCTTTTCCAGTTCGACATAGAGCCTGATAAGGTAAGCGCTATCGTGGGCAGCATAGAGCATCATATCATGGTTGAGAGGACGCTTTGACCAGTTGGCTCTCTGGTACTTCTTGTCCAGTGCGATTCCAAAACGGTTCTTCACCACAGCGGCCAGGGCCGCCTCCTTTTCTCCCAGGAATTGTGAGGCCACCATGGTGTCAAAGAGATTGCTGACTTCGATCCTGAAGCAACGGAAGAGGGACCGCACATCATAATCTGCTCCGTGGAACACCTTCTTGATCCTATGGTCGCCAAATATGGGGTGTAAAGGGTCCATGGTCTGTATGGACAGGGGGTCAATGACAAAGGTGTTTTGGGGGGTAGAAATCTGGATGAGACATACCTTCGGGAAGTAGTGGTAGAGTGAGTCGGCCTCTGTGTCGACTCCCAAGACCATCTGGCCGGACAATTCCCTGCAAAGCCGTTGAAGATCAGGCAATGTTTGAATGAGTCGGAATGGTCGAACGGCAAGGGATGTCATATTATCTTTGCTATCTGACTTCGCGCAAAAAATCAATAGGGAGTAACAGGGCCTGGTGGGGGCTCGCCACTCCGGACAAAAACATAAAGTAATGTATTATAG
>Ga0272444_10004407_pt1 | contig 12439 bp, 5 predicted proteins | sample SSMForm13_FD_201033 | JGI IMG/M metagenome (GOLD analysis project Ga0272444, IMG submission 201033) | Marine sediment archaeal communities from Little Sippewissett salt marsh, Falmouth, MA, United States - SSM-Form-13 | ecosystem: Environmental > Aquatic > Marine > Wetlands > Sediment ... | reverse complement strand
GACAAGGAGGATGAGACCGAGACACCAGATCGCAAGTCGCTTGTGTTTCACTGAATCCCCCGACGACGCCCAGATGTGCTGCATTCAATCGTACACGAGAACGAGCAGACACGGAAGCATCCGCCGGCAAGACAGGTGAGCGCCGGCGAACTCTCGGACCAGGGAAAGGGCTGAGGCGACCGTCCGGCCGCCTCAGCCCTGTTCATCGTTGATGTCACCGGGGCAGGATGTCGCTGGCTACTTGACATCCACCTCCCGATACTTCGAGTTGTTCAACGAGTTCGCGTCCGAGATCAGGACCTCGAACCAGACCCTGACGTCTCCGCCCAGCGGGAGGACCGGGTCGAATACGAGCTCGACTTGAAGGCCATCCTCACCGTTGATCGACTCTCCAGGATCAAGTGCCGGCACGTTGACAACCGCCGTGCTCTGCGAGTTGTCAGGCAGGGTAATCGTGAACCGCGCCGTCGTTGCGCGTGATCGTGCCGACCCATCGTTCCTCACCTGGCCCCACGCCGTGACCTTGTCAGGCTTGGCGCGGAGATTGGCGTAGACGACGTTCAGATCGGCGCCAGCGCCGGTACCGCCACCGTGAACCGGGGTGGATCCCGGCTGCCCGACAATCACGAGCGGGAGCTCGGCACTGTTGTTCAGCTCGCTGTGCTCGGGGACCTGCCCCTCGTCTATCAGCGTCTGGATGTTGGCGTCTACCCGATCGACGTAGACCTGAACGATGTACTGGCCAGGCTCCAGGTCCGCCTTGCTCAGGTCAAGCGAGCACGCGATGCCAAGCTGCTCGGCGGCGCCGATTCCAGGAACGAAGACAGATGCAAAGTAGTCGAGCTCATCGCACGCGGCCAATGGATCCTCACCGCAGGCAATCGTCGGGACGGGTATTCGAACCCCGTTCTCCACCTTCACCAGGCCGAGCATGACGTCGAATCCGCCAGCGGCGATGGGACCGATGTTGGCGATTGTTACCGAGAAGTCGACTTCGCCAACCACACCCTGGTCGATCGTGCCCGAAGGAACAGCAGTGAAGGTTGACGCGAACGGAAGGAGATCGGGGCCCTGCAGCGCGAAAATGCTTGACGCTGCGTTGTTCGACGCATCGCTCTCCTTCACGATTCCGTCCGTGTTGATCTCCGCTTTCAGTCGGTACTGCCCAGGAAGCATGGCGATGTCGGTCGTCTCGATGTTCAGCTGGAGTGTCGCCGAGCCACCGATCCCAAGGGAAGGAACCTGTTGGATTCCGACGATGTCGAAATCTCCCGTACATGCCGCCGCCTGCCCTTGGACCGCACCTTCCGCCAACCTGCATAGGGAGAAGATCGCGAGTGTCTCCGACGCCGGTTCCTCGCCAACGTTTCGGACCGTCGCCGTAACGCGGGCGGTCTGGCCCTTCTGCAACGATAGCGAAGGTTCAATGGCGTCGATCGAGACAACGAAGTCTGGCAGTCGCGAGCCGAGAACGGTCAGTGTCGTGATCAGCTCATTGTTCGCCTCATCGAGTTCGGCGACCGCACCCGCCGTGTCCACTGCCACCCGAACCTCGTAGATCCCGGGCCCCAGCGTGACGTTGTCGAAGGGCAGAACGCCGACCAGGCGCACCTGCTCGCCAGGTCCGAGGTTGATGTCGTCACAGCTCAGATCATCCGAACATGGGAACTCATGCCACAGCCTCGCGCCCTTCACGCGGTAGTAGAAGGCTACGTCGAGATCCTCGGCCGTCGAGCGCCCCGTATTCGAGACAACCGACGAAACCGTCACAGCCGTGTTGGCCGGCGTCAGTTCGATCGGGGATGCCGGCGTCAGTTCGAGGCTTTCCGGATGGACCTCAGCAAGCTTCACCGCCGGACGGAGGATTGTCACCGACCGACTCATCTCGTTGTTGGCTTCGTCGAGTTCATTCAGGGTGTCATTGGGGTCGACGACCACGCGAATCTCGTAGACGGCCGGCGCGTCCGCAAGGCCGTCCTTCTCGGGATCCAGGATCGCCGCGACTTCCGTTGTCGCTCCTTGACCGAGTAGATCGATCGATGCGGTCCCGAATCGAATGTGGCCCGCGTAGAAGGAAACCTCCACATCCCTCGCTGCCCCAGCTCCCTTGTTGCAGATCTCGGATGTCACTTCGATCTCCTCATCGAAGTGGAGAACCGACTTGTCGAAGGTAACGCTCAGCGGGGACAACTCCGGAGACAACAGGGTGAGAGCGCCATCAATGCTGTTGTTGTCCTCGTCCTGCTCCACAACCTGCTCGCCCGGGTCGACGATCACCTCGATCGAGTGCGTACCGGACGTGAGTCCGAGGGTGAATGGATCAAGCTCACCGGCGTAGTCCTTCGAACTCCCCGCGGGAAGGACGAACTCAAACTTCCGGTCGAACTCAACGCCGTCAACAAGGAAGACGACACTGAACGCTCCGGCCTGAGCCTCCCCCGCATTCCGGACGCGCGTCGTCACGATCCACGGGAGGCTGTCATCGTTGCTCGACGGGTTGGTTCGGCTGTACGTGATCGTTTCCGGCTGCAGGTCCGGCAGCCCCAAGCTCGAGTCGACGATGGTCATCGTCGTGACGAGTTCGTTGTTCAATTCGTCGACTTCCTGAATCTCGTTCGCCAAGTCGGCCATGATCCGAACCTCGTAGGTGCCAAGCTCCAGATCGAGGGTCGCCAACGTGAACGTCTCTTCGAGGAAGTCTTGTTGACTCGGCGGACGATCGATGTCGCCCATCTGCTCCAGAAGATCCCAACTCGCCGAGCCCTGCGGGCGAATGAAGAAGCCGATGATGAAGTCATCGGCGCTTCGCGTCCCCGTATTGGCAAGGCGGAAATGAATCTCGACCGTCTCACCTCGCACTATCGTGGAGGGAGGCTCGAGGAAGATCTTGGTCACGTGCAGCTCCGCGAGATCCTCCGCTCCGTGCCCCGCCAGACCAACCCACAGGCCCAAGAGAAGGACCGTACCCATCGCCGCAAGCGCAGCCTTCCGCTTCATCCTCCTTGCCTCCCTTGTTGGGTAGCTCGCTCTCATGAGCATCCTCATCGTTCAGACTCGATTCGATATACCGAGTCACCCGCTCCGTAGTAGTATGCACGAACCAGCCGAGATCCGGACTCGACAATCCTTCTGTACTCATCCATCGCAATCTGCAGACTCGCCGGCGATGCGCCGTCAGAGACGATCGCGAACGCGATGTCACCATCGGACTCCAGGAGCCTCGGCGCTCCGGCCGCATCGAGGAAGAAAACCCTTCCCGATCGACCCTCCACCGCAAGCTCGCTGAACGCCAGTCCGTCGGACGAAGGCGCGCTCCCTTCCGCCGGGTACAGCCATTGAAGCTGCCCATCGTAGGTCAGGGCCGCGATGGCCCCGGTGCTCCCATCTCCGATCGACACGATGATGGGACGTAGCGCATCCAGATCCGCCTGAATCGAGAAGACGCCGCCGCTCGAGCCATCGCCGAATCGGTACCGCCATCCATCGACCATCATCGGCGCGGAACTGCCGTGCATCATGCAGAAGCTCAGCGCATAGACGTAGCCCTCCGAGGTTCCGACAAAGACCCCTGTTGCGCCGATCGCAAGCGCGGTCGACCGACCGAGGAATGCCGTCGCTTCACAGAGCGGATCGAGGGCTGCGTCCGCGGCGAACAGCCCATCATCCGTCGTGATGTAGAGCGTGTCGCGGTCCGTGTCGTAGACGATGTCGTTCACGTCGCTGGCAAACGGAAGGCGCGTGATCTCCTGCAGGCTCGGCCCGAGGAGGTAGACGGTCTTCCCCGCCGCGGCGAACAGCCGCCCGGCCCCGGCGACGGCTATCGCGGTCACCGTATCGCCAAGGGACGCCGAAGCTTGGGACGAGCCTGCCGACAGCTCGGCAGCGTGCACCGCCTCTCCAACGCCGAGGTAGACCGTGCCGCGACTGCCTAGTGAATGAGCCATCGCGCCGATGGACGCTCCAGCATCGTAGACGGATGAACTGGCTCCATCCTGTCCGATCGCCTGGAGGACTCCATCGGACCAGGCTGCGTACAGCGTGTCTGTCGACGGATCGACTGCCAGGTATCGCGCCGACACTCCGGCCCGGCTGCTGAGGGATGTCGCGACGATGTCGCTCTGTCCTTCGACGACGAAACCCTCGGAGAGTTCGTTGTCCGTCTCGTCGGTCTCAGGGATCGCACCGTCAGAGTCGGCGACGACACTCAGGGCGAACTCACCCGGCACCGAGGTATCGACAAGATAGCTCACCTCCGCCGCCTCCATCGCACCGAGTCCGGCCCAACTCACACGCTGGCTGTCGGTCAGGGTTCCATCCGTCCCGCTCGCCGTGAACGTCAACGCGAACGCGCCGACCGCGACGTTACCCTCATTGCGAACCGTCGCGAAGGCGACGAGCCTCTCTCCAATCTCCACGGCCATGCCCGGATCGGAGCAAGGAGGACTGCAGGGCGGCGAGAACCGCAGACCGGTCATGACGAGATTCGAGAAGGGATCCGTGATGCCGACCAACACGGACGCCGTGCAGACGTTGTCCGTCTCATTGGTCTCTGCGACCTCCCCGCCCGAGTCGACGTAGATCGTTGCGTACACGACCCCCGGCGGCATGCCGGCCTTGCTCACGGTGTAGGTGTACTCTGCTGACTCGCCTGCCCCAAGGCCTGCGTAGGTTCTGATCGTCTGCTGTTGCTCACCGCCAGTCGGGTCAACGACCGAGAATCGAACCTGGAATCCGCCTGCATCTTCGACACCATTGTTCAGGATCCATCCGTGGATCACCGTTGCGTCTTCGGATGCGTCATTCGCCGTGATGTCGCGGCAGACGAGATTGATCCCTTCGACGGTCCCCACGTCGGACTCGTCGACAGAGAAGGCGATCCTCAGCTCGTTGTTCATCTCGTCCATCTCCAAGACCGCTTCCTCGCGGTCGAGAGATGCGCGGAGCACGTACGTCCCCCTGGACAGTCCGATCGTCGAGAATGGCAGGCGAATCTCCCGAGATTCGCCTCGTTCGAGACCAGTGAGGAGTCTTGCAACTGAGCCTCCAGACGAGTCCAGCAGAGGCGCCCACGTGAGTGCCTCGGAGGAGCAGTCGGCATTGCACTTGGCGTACTCGAGGACAACATCGACGTATCCGGAGTCGATTTCGCCCGAGTTCCGCGCGACAAGACTGCAGACGATCATGCTGTTCGCCGGAACGGGTGACGCAGGTTCGAGTCGCAACGATGTGAAGTGCAGCTCTGCGCGCCGCTCCGCCGGATCCTCAACCCAGACGCGGCCGATCGCGACGTTGTTCGCTTCGTCGTACTCCGGAATCCGATCATCCGGATCCACGACAACACGCAAGTCATACACGCTTGGCGGTAGGTCGCGTGTCGACAGTACGCCCTGAACCTGCGTACTCTGGTCCTCTTTCAGCCCATCTCCAGTCGAGTCCGCGAGGTAGAGGAAGGTGTCGAAACGCTCCCCATTGAGGTAGAAGCCGACTGTGAACTCCTCTGCCGGGCGGTCGCCGGTGTTGACGATCCAGGATGTAACGACGACAGTGTCGCCCTGTCGAACAGGCGCCGACGGTAGCTCGAGACCCTCCACCTGAAGCTCCGTGCCGCGAATCGAGAAGCCTACGACCAATGAGTTGTTGGTCGTGTTAATCTCCCTCTCCCCGTCAAGCGACCCCACGGTTGCCCGCAGTTCGTAGCTGCCCGGTTCGAGTTGCGGATCCTCACCCTGAGGATTGATCTCAACCTGGACAGCTCGCTGGTTCGCGTTCTCCTCGACAGGGAGTTCCGCGGATACGTCCTGGGAGCCCAGGCTCTCCCACTGAAAGGCCCCTACAGACCTCCATTCGAACTTGACGGAGAATCCGTTCCGCGCATCCTTTCCGCCGACGTTCGCGACGATCACGGTCGCGTCCATGATGTCCCGCCACCCGAGAGGCAGGTCTTCGTTGAACGTGATCGATACGGGAACCAGATCGGGACGGCCGAGCGTCGACGGCTCGATGCAGAGCATCGTCCTCATCTCGTTGTTCCCGGGGTCAAGCTCTGCAATGACGTCGCCCGCGTCAGTCTCCTCAACCGGATACACGACTCGAACTCGCACATCGCGTGAGCCTTCGCCAATGGCGGTCAGCGTCGCCGAATCCAACGGAGCATAGACTGTCAGCTCCTCATTCCTAGCCAGGCCGGCCACATGCCTGGAGGCGATTTCGGTCCACTCGTCATCCTGGCACGGTCCGCTGGGTTGCCCGTCGTCCGCGACGTCGGTGCAGGGCGCGCAATCGTCGCAGAGAGTCGCCCGACCACACGTCTCGAAGACAACACGAAAGGCAGCTGCGGCCAGCCGACCCGTGTTGGCGACGGTCGCCTCGAGGGTCACAGTCTCACCCTCGCGCAGGGGAACAGACGGCTCAACACGGAACGCGACGGGGTGCAGTTCCGGCCTCGGATCATTGATCGTCACGAAGCCCGCACTGCGAAGGTTGTCGACTCGCTCGGTCTCCGGCCCGTCATACTCGACGAGCGCCATCACCTCGTAGCGGCCTCCTGAGAGCGAAGTGGTAGCAATCCTCAGTGCGACGGTCGCGGATCCAGATCCCTCCAAATCGAGCTTCGGGACCACGGTCAACTCGGTAACACACGCCTCCGGCTTGTCCTGGCGGCGAAGGGATACCTGGACGATTGGATCGTCCAGAAGGCCCGCTCCCCCTTCGAGCAGAACGTGAACCGCCACGTCGAAGGAATCCCCGCTGCTCACGCCGTCTGCCGGGACTCCGGAGAGAGAGACCTCACCGACCTTCAGGTTCAGAGCTTGCGCTTCGGCCGAGACGCCATTTGATCCAAGAGCTAGCGGAGCTGCAACACCTACAATGCAGAGGACGATCACGGTTGCCTTCAGCCCTCTTGTCATCCTCCTCGAACCTCCTTGCTCCTGCTGTGGCCGCTCATCAAGCTGATCGCCACTGATGGCCATTCGTGGCAGTCTTCCTGCCTGGCCTCGCTCCCCGCCTAGTTGCCGTTGCTCACATCCTCCCGACCGCTATCGAGAGCATAGAGCCTGTCACCCGGAACCGTCACGATGAAGAGATGTTCGTTGACGGCCGTAGGCTCAAGGATCGGCCCCTCCCCGTCGCCCAGCTTCAACACGTATTCGACATCCTCTGCCCACGTGTTGGCCTTGTAGATGGCCCAGATATCGTCGCCTCTGTCATCGGTCGACTTCTGGAGAGCCACCAAGGCCCATCGCGTCCCGTCCTTGGCCTCCGTATCCGAATCCGCTTTGAATTGGCCTGTGAGCAACACGAGATCAGGGTCTGTGGCGTTCAAGACGACGGGTGGAGCGAACTTGCCATCCCTCGCCGGGCTTAGGACTGAACCCTTCTTCGAGGGAACGAACCGGCCGCCCGAAAAAACAAGGCCGAGATGCTCGTTTCCGTCGATCTCCAGGCCTCCTTGAACGTTGGATGTTCTCACTGAATCCTGATCGAAACCCGGCCCACTTGCGTTGTACTCAATCGAGGAGACGACGCCTTCGACGCTGGTCACAAAGACGACCGGGTCGGTGTCGCCATCGCTCGTCACGTCGTGCGCGAGCGCAATACCTGCAATCGGATCGGCGAATATCGAGGACTGGACTGGGATCTGCGTACATTGCGTTTCCGGGGATGAGACGGGAAGGGCGTAGACGTTCCCCTCTCCATCGCCCCAGAAGATGGTCTTGTGGCCTTCGGAGTACACGACGGCAGTCGTCACGGTGTCGTCGCCGTCGATCGTCGAGCACGTCGAGGCCGCGGCGGATCCTTGCTCCTCAACAGCGATCTCGACGCCTGTGACGTGCTCGGCATTGTCATCCGAGAACCATACGAAGCCCTCTGCTACAGCCACATCGCGGGATACGCTCTCCGTCGTCAATGTCTGGAGCAGCGCTCCAGTGTCCGCGTTCAGGAGGTAGACGCCGGCATCGCCTGCAACGAGGAGTGCGTCACCCGACTCATCTTCCGCGTTGCCCACCAGCACGTCCTCTAGGTAGCGCAGATGCGTGTTTGGCTCCTCGCTTGCTGTCGAACTCACAACACTGTCCTCTGAGCTCCAATCGGCAACGTCTCCGGCCGGCCCCATGATCCACTCAAACGCGCGCGTATCCTGTATCACAGTTTCTTTCAGCGTGTAGACGTGAACCGTTTCGTCAGACGCGCCAACGTAGACGTAGTACCAGGAGATTGTGGCCCCCTCTTCCGTCGTCTCCGTTTCGAACCTCACAACCGGGTCGGTCAGCGCATCCACGCCAAGCGACAGCTCGGAAGTCTTCAGGAGCAGTGGCTCACCGAGGCTCTGATCGATCGTCGGATCCATCACGTGCAGATACTGATCGCCACTCGCCGTCTCGGTGATATGGAAGAGTCGGTTCGCATTGCGGACGAATGGGCGAATTGCGGGGTCTGACGTCGGCACGCCACCGCAGCTCCCCGCACCGGCCAGCCCCTCCGATTCCGTGCACCCGCAGACCGTCGGCTCCGGGAACTGCCACGCGTCGAGTTCGCTGAAGAAGACAACCCGCCTGCCTTCGTCTGATCCCGGGGGCAGGATGATCTCCTGTGCCGGTCCGCTGGTAGGTTCGACGGTGATCGCGATGAACGGGCGCTCGTTCGGGTTGAACTGACCGAGAACCTCGAAATGAGAGAGAAGGTCGGCCGACGGGGAGAGCGCATCGGCAAGTGCCTGCGTGCCCGTGACCTTGAGTCCCAGAGTCGTACCGAAGACTCCCGGCACCTGCAGATTGGCCGAATCGACCTCCATGTCCAGCGGGATGTCGAGCGTACCAATCGTTGCCTGCGCAGACACAGAGAAACTGCTGGTGTCGGCCAGGGACACTGTTCCTACGTTCATTACGTCGAGCACGAAGTCGCTCTGGATTCCCCCAAACTGGCATGTGGCAAACGGGAATGTCGTTCCCTGTAATTCGGCGATTCGCGCTCCCTCGGCGACAACAACCGTGTACTCATCGTCCTCCTGGGTCCTCGAGACGATGTAGCCGCCGGAGCCGGCCACGGTCGACACGTCGCCATCGGCGACCGCAACCGTGAACACGTAAAAGCCTGGCGTCAGGCCGGCCGTATCGACTGAGATCGCCGGCAGTCGCTGTTCGCCGGGCTCCAGTTCGAAGACAGTCTGCGACGCCAACAGCCCGTGCTCCTGCGTGATCCGCTCGGTGAAGAAGAAATCGACTCGGAGTCGCTGCATCGTCGCAGCTGCGATTTCCTCCGCGCTTGCGCCAGCCGCCAGACTGATGGCATTGCCCACGACGGCTCGAAGGTGCAATCGATCGCCGACGACTGCGTCAACCTTCTCGAGACCCTCTGCGGGATCCGCTTCGCTCGGCGCCAGGCGGATTCTGCGTACGGAGATCTCGCCGATCACCAGGTCCTCTTCGTTCCACTGCGCAATCGCTACTTGGGACAGAACACTGACCGCCAGCAGTCCGCACGCCACAGCAACAATGACCGTAGACGCCCTCCTCAGCCGTCTCATCGTACCTCCTTGCGGTGCCAAAGAGCCGAAGCGCTTCTACTCTCTGCGGCAAGCCGCTCACGGGCCTGCCCCTATGGATCTCTAGAATGTGCCGTTGTAGATGATGACCGCCGAGTCCCCGACAATCGCAATACCGGTTGCCATCAGGATCTGCCCTTCCGGAATCTCGCCGAAGTGCACGGCACCGTACTCTTCGCCAAGGGGGATCAAGACCGAGGTCACCTTCGTGTTCCCCGATGAGAGCTGAACGCCGGCAACCTGATCGAGATACATCCGTGTCTGGAGAACGGCAAACGCCCTCTCCTCAGTCGAGCCAGGAAGGTTCAGACCCAGGACCGCGCGACGTAGCGCTTCCCACTCACTTTCCGAGCGTGCGCTGATCTGTTCAAGAATGCTCTGAACCGGCTCGGTGGGAGATGTCGCTCCTGGGGCTGCGGTGTCGGAAACCTGGAAGATCGTCGCAACCTCCGACCCGGAGAAGACGAGAGCCTCTTGCTTGAGGTCTTGATCACCGGAATACGGAGAGATGAACAGCCACGGCTCAGCGTCGGGCGGGTCGATCGTCAAGTCGATTGTCCAGACGATCGCATCTCGGAAGCCAATCTCTCGCCCGGCAAACCACGCCATCGGGTCCACGAGCATTGCCTCTCGCGCGCCAGGATCGGTATCGAGCAGTGCGTCGGCCTCATCGACGAAGGCAATCATCTCAGAGATGGTTCCGTCGTCCATCTTGACGATCTGTCCGATCACTGTGTCTCGCAGGGCCGACTCCTGTCCGAGAAGCGGCAACGTGATGGCCGTCACCAACAGGAGAGAACTCAACAGGACTGACAGTGAGCACCTTGGCTTCGAGCGCATCGTTGTCTTCATGAAGACCTCCTTCAAGCATTCTAGCGACTCGTCCAGGCCCTGTGAAGATGGGCCTCCGCCTGTTCCTGTGTTCTGTTCGCGCATCGGGCTTGTTCCGATGTGCGTGAGACGTCGATAGACCTACCCGCAGGCCCGACCGAAGTTGCAGCGGGAACCGCGGAAACCGCGACTGCCAAGGGGCATTAGACACTCCCTACACCGCCACAGACCTGCTGAGATCCCGCACTCCCCCAATGTCACCTGTCGAAGCGACCCTGACAGCCGTGCCCTGAAGGTGACCAACATCACCTTCAGTGAGTCCGCTCCAGGCTCACGGCGATCCTTTTCGCGCATGCTCGGCTCGGCGTTCTTAGGATCGCAGCACTCCCCTGCTATACTCCTGATCACATGCGTTACATATGAGGCTTGAGGAGGCGTATCATGTGTAGAGCCACTCGAGGGAAGCTCTGCATCTTGGTGGGGCTGGCGATTCTCTTCATCTCAGGACCAGCCGCTGCTCAGTTCGATGAGTGGGAGGTAGACGTATCGGAGGCTCTCGCCTTCTCGCAAGTCGCATTCCTCGTGGGAGAGTCCGAGTTGACCAGCTCCGCGTGGGGCAAGGTCACGATCAGGTCGAGAGAGCTGGCCCAGACCTCTGGAATCGACTCCGGATACGTCAGCATCTTCGACGGCGAGTTCAATCTCCTTGTACTGGACATGCCCTTCCGGACAGATGACGACTACCCGGAGCTCTCGACCTACTTCGACCTCGGCATCTGCTGCGGGACTACTGTCGACTGGCTCCCGGCGAACATCGTCGTTTGGCCGACGCCCCTCGCTGCATCTCCGGTCTATCCGGCGATTCTCATCGGGAAGTGGGCGCTCTCGGCCGCTGGATGGAGTCTCGGCTTCAACTTCCCCGTGTCCCAGGCGGTATGGAATGCCTGGAACGTCTTGGAGAACTCCTGGGGTGCTCCGGCGATCGAGCCCTCGCCTCCGGGCGCGGGCGGCCTCGACCTGCCGACCGTAGCGAGCGTCAACGCGGCGCCCGACGTCGTCCTTCCCTTCAGCGGGCACAACGTGCAAGCAGCAGAGAACCAATGCATGCCGATGGCCTGCGCCAATGGGCTCCAGTACCTTGAGTCGGTGTACGGAACTCCCGTCCCGCACCAGCATCAAATGGGCCTCCGTCCAGACGCGACGCTGGTCGGAATGCTTGAGGAAACCATGGATCGTGTCTCCATTGCGCGATGGATCGGAGTTGGGACGTGGTTCGACAACTTCGTCGAAGGCGCGCTGAACTACTACGGAAGCTTCGCGCTCACTGCGCTCACACACGAGCACCAGGGTCGAGGGTACGGTTCCAGCTCCCTTCCCAACGGAGATTTGCGTGCCGCCTCCTCGACTATCACGCGAGATCACGGGCAGCTCGTCACTCAGGCTTGGCTGATGGAGCAACTCGATCGGGGTCGCACGGTCGAGCTGGTGTTGTATTGGGATCGGCTGCAGATCGGACACGCCGTCCGCGTCTTCGGGTACGGACAGCGAGCATCCGATGGGACATTCATGCTCTACTTCCTCGATGACGAGACCCAACGCACGGACGAGCATGGCCCCGGCGACCTACAGGGTCTGCGTTGGGCGTGGATCGAAGCCACCGATATCGATGGCGACAGCCTGCTGAATCTCGGTTCATCCGACATTGAGATCGTCTTCGCCATGTCGCACGGCCCATAGGCGGTTCGAGCCCACAAGCGACCCCAGGACGTCACGGCAGAGTCGCTGCAGGCTTGACCAGGCGCACTGCGCTATGCTCTCAACATGACACTCTCGTCGAGTTTGCGCGTTCACAGCGTGGCTCCGCTCTCCGCCAACATCGATGTCCACCTTGACGAGGCGATTGCCCTCACGAGTTCCGATTCGGGCCCACTCCCACAGGATGCCGTCGTTCTGATCGGCGGCAGGCCCTCAAAGGAGGACATCGAAGCCTGTCCGAACCTGAAGATGCTGATCATTCCGTATGCGGGCGTTCCGGAATCGACTCGCTCGCTGATGCTCGAGTAC
>Ga0272444_10004406_pt1 | contig 12444 bp, 7 predicted proteins | sample SSMForm13_FD_201033 | JGI IMG/M metagenome (GOLD analysis project Ga0272444, IMG submission 201033) | Marine sediment archaeal communities from Little Sippewissett salt marsh, Falmouth, MA, United States - SSM-Form-13 | ecosystem: Environmental > Aquatic > Marine > Wetlands > Sediment ... | reverse complement strand
CTCGGCAGTTGGCCAGGTCGACGTCGAGAATCTTGTTGAAGCGCGCCAGCGACAGCAGCACGCCGTCGGCACGGGGCAGGGCGCCGCCGGACAGGCCGGTGCCGGCACCGCGGGCGATCACCGGCACTTCGGCGTCACGGCAGATGCGCAGGATCGCCTGCACCTCTTCGATGGTCGCCGGCAGCACCACGATCAGCGGCACATGCCGGTAGGCCGACAGACCGTCGCACTCGTAGGGCTTGAGCTCCTCCGGTGCGCTCAGCACGAAGGCGGGGTCCGTGATCTGGCGGAAGCGGCTGGCAAGCCGCTCGCGCAGGGCGGGGTTGGGGCTGGACTGGGTATCGGCGTCGTACATGGCGAGGGATTGTGGCAGATGTTGGCGTGGCTGTTAACGCAATAACGGGCAGAGGTGAAGCCCGTGGTGTAAGTAGGGGGGTGTTGGCTCAGTGAAGCCGGGTATCAGTCGGTCGGGGGCCTTGGCGAAACGGCCGGTTGTGGGATACTGCATTCGCCCTGCGGGGCCTGGAATACAACAACTACACCAAGGAAATGTCTGCATGAGCCCACTCTTTGCCCGCTTGTTTTCAGCCGTCATCGCCACCTTGCTGCTGGCCGGCTGCGCAACGTCCTACGTCGACCCGCAGTACAAGAACGCCAGCATAGCCGACCTCAAGCGCCCGGCGGCACCGCAGCGCGTTGTTTTGACGGTCGAGTTCCAGACCAATGGCTCACCCAATTCGTTTGCCACTAACATGCTGCGGGACAAGGCCGAGCAGGCGTTGACCCGTAGCGGCACCGTGCAAGTGGCGGCAACTGCTGATGCTGCAGATGCTTCGCGTATCCATATTGTTATGAACAACGTCGCCGACATGGGGGATGCGGTCGCCAAGGGCTTCAGCACGGGCCTGACCTTCGGCCTGGTCGGCAGCCTGGTCACCGACGGCTACACTTTCGATGCCAGCTATACCCCGGCCAATGGAAAGCCCATCGCCAGGCATTACGAGCACGCCATCTACAGCACCGTCGGCAACAAGGAAGGTCCGGCCGGACTGACGCCCCTGTCACCCACACAGGCCTTCGAGCAGGTGGTACTGGAACTGGTCACGGCCTTCCTGAAGGACCTGCAGGCGGAGGGGCAGCTGACACAGCTGAAGCATGATGCTGCGAGCCTGCAGACCGCGTTGTTGCATGAGCTTATGTAGGCAGTGTTTTAAGAGCGGGTGCATTGCATGGCCGAGGGATGCCATCGCGGAGTGTCAGTCATACGTCCTGTTATCGCATAAATGCACTGCTCCAGGGATGGGCATGTGATCGACGGTAAAACGATCTGGACTATGGTCAGATGCTGTTGTGCGAAGACATGGCGTCGTCAGAAAAATCCTACAGCATTGTGTCGAACTTCCTGTCGCTGGGCGGGGCACTTATGGGGGTTAATACATACACGCTTATGCAGACAGCTACATGGTCGTAACTTGAAGAACTTGTAGCCAAGTCGATATGCATATGGTGCATAACTTATAAATAATCCCGGTGCCAAATATTGTCTTTTTGGTGTTGCAGGACTAGATAAAGTGGGGGTGCCACGGCATGGATGTCGTTGGTAGGAATAACAATAAGGTGATGGTGTTTGGTCTCGTCGCCGCCGTGGTTCTGGTTGCCGGATACGCTGCAGTCAGCCGCTTTGATCGCATCTCAGGCCCACCGGAGCCAACACTCAATGTGACGCAATCGTCGCCAGATGCGCCTGATGCTGATGCTACTTCTCAACCGGCAGACACAACGTCATCAAAGAGCGAGCGATCGCAAGAGACGGACGCACTCACGCATACCGTTCGCGCCCTGATTAAGGCGGAAAAGGCCTTATCCCCTCCGAGTAGTAGCCCGGTAACCGCGCCACATGTACCGAGTCCCCTGGTACTGAATGTCGTCGGTGACTCAAGCCGGCCTTCCGGCACGTCTCCCCGACCCAGTACTTACGCACCTAATACCAACCAATCATTAGCCACGCAAACGCCCGATATCAGTTCGTCCGAATCAGGTTACGCACCCTCGACGATCGCTGGAGCGAGTTATCCCACGGATAGCTATGCACCAAGCGATACCGGACTGAATGCTCCTGCGATTCGGTTGGAAAAGCGTGCACCCAGTCCGACCGTTCACATCGGCGGCCCTGGAAATACCAGTCTGCCTACGCAAGATCCAACGACCGCATCGTCTGAAACAAATATCGGAAATGTTGATACCACTGAAACAACTATCGGAAATGTTGATACCACGATCACGACGCAGGCGATGGCCAAGGTGGCCGAGGCGGACGCGCTATTAGGTGAGCTTGGCCAAACCGGGTTGCTCTCACAGCCGGCTGCTAGCCAAGCACAGCTACAGCAACGGAAGAGTCGAATCAACACTTTGCGCAGTCAACTCTCCGACTTGAATAGCCCTGTTGAAAATTCTGGAAGCAATCCCTGACGGCAACTTGTCAGGCTGTACCAACGCAAGGAATGCGCGCCAATGACACAGCAGCATAAGCACGCCCGCACGAAGAAATCTTTTGTTCACAGGCCCTTGGCAGCTATCTGCGTCTTGATTGCTTCATTGGCCTACATGCAATTGACGTGCGCTGCATCGAACAATTCTGATGTGGCGGTTGGTGCGATACCTGGGCAGTTCAGCGTTGAACACGGGGCGGCTAACTATGCTGTGCCGCTGGATCTTCCGCCAGGCGCAGGCGGTATGACTCCTGAACTGACCATCAACTACAGCAGCAACGGTGGAAACGGTCCTCTGGGTGTTGGCTGGAACTTGACGGGGTTGACCGCAATTAGCCGATGTGGGCTCACACCGGTCGAAGATGGCCAGCATCATGCGCCCGATTTTTCTGAATTGGATCGTTTTTGTCTGGATGGCCAGAGACTGGTCGTTGAGATGGGTTCTTATGGTGGCAACGGATCGTCCTACAAAACCCTGTCTGAATCTTTTTCCAAAGTCAGAAGTTTTGGCTCGGTTGGTAATGGTCCCGAGTATTTCATTGTTACGACAAAGTCTGGTCAGACCCTCGAATTTGGTCGTTCCACAGACTCCCGCCTTGAGTTGCTCGATGCGGGATCAGGGAGCGTCGTTTCTGTTGCTGCTTGGTCAGTCAATAAGATTGTCGATGCGGTAGGAAACGAAATCGTTTTCCATTATGCAGTCGATCGCGATAACGGAAAGCAGAAGATCGAGTCGATAGCGTACTCCGGCAATGAAGTCGTCATATCATACGAAGCCCGTCAGGATAAGGAGGTTTCCTATGCGTCGGGCCATATGTTTGTTGTCGATGAGCGTGTCTCAAAGATAGATATATTTTCCGATAATTCTCTCGTATCGACATATCTTTTTTCATATCAGAATAGTTCTACAACTGGAAGGTCACTTCTTTCGGCAGTTGAAAAGTGTGCGCGCGACAAGTGTTTTTCTGCAACGGGTATAAGCTGGGGTGAGGGCCGTAACGATTTCGACAGCGTTGAGTTGTTACTGTCCAATACCGATTCGCCAAGTGGTCAGGCACACAATATAAATCATCAACATGTTGGTGACTTTAATGGTGATGGTAAGACCGACTACATGTGGAATTATAATGGTTGGTATGTCGCGCTAGGTACTGAAAATGGACTTGCTTCACCAAAGCTATGGATTTCTAGTACGAATTCGCCATCAGGAAGAACGTATAATGCTGGATGGGAATATGTAGGCGATTACAACGGGGATGGAAAAGATGATTTCATGTGGAACTATTATGGTTGGTATGTAGCGCTATCAAATGGTGACGGGTTTGATGACCCTATCTTGTGGCTATCTAATACCGATTCTCCGAATGGTCAGACATACCATGCGAACGCGGGATATCGATACGTCGCAGACTTCAACGGTGATGGCCGTACGGACTATATGTGGAACAACGGAGGCTGGTTTGTAGCACTCTCAAATGGTTCTGGTTTTGACTACCCTGTTCAGTGGCTATCTAACACCGGAGCACCCAACGGTATCACATACCACTCCAATCCTGGTTATCAGCGCGTCGCGGATTTTAATGGCGATGGCCGTGCTGATTATATGTGGAATAACGGAGGCTGGTTTGTCGCTATTTCCAATGGAAATGGTTTTGACTATCCCAAGCTATGGTTGTCGAATACAGGATCGCCAAGTGGCAGGACGTATAGTGATGAAACAAGATATCAGCAAATAGGTGATTTCAATGGTGACGGAAAAGCCGATTACATGTGGAACCATTATGGCTGGTATGTAGCGCTATCAAATGGCGATGGTTTCGAGTACCCGAAGCTGTGGCTACAAAATACCGCTTCACCAGCTGGTGGCACATACAATGCAAATCATCAATATATTGCGGACTTCAACGGTGATGGAAAGTCCGATTATATGTGGGATTGGTACGGCTTGTATGTTTCACTTTCGAACGGTGATGGTTTTGATGCGCCGACACTCTGGTTGGGATATGACGAATCGCCTACTGGGCGGACGTACAATTCCGGCTACCAATACCTTGGTGACTTCAATGGTGACGGAAAAATAGACTATTTTTGGAACTATTATGGTTGGTATATCGCGAGGGGCGACGGACAGCGGCCCGATACGGTTTCTAAGATCAATGATGGCTTGGGGTCCAGTATCGCCTTTACCTTGGACCCTCTCACCAATGCGGCCGTGTACCCTGATGTAGGCGCACCATCGAACTATCCTGAACGGCAGTTGCAGGCGGCAATGTATGTCGTGTCCCGCGTCACAAAAACCAACGGCGTCGGCGGTGAGTCCTCCACTAGCTACCGCTATGGCGGTGCCCGCGCTCATGTCCTGGGCCGGGGGTTCCTCGGGTTTGCGTGGGATGAGGCGACTGATGATACAACCGGGATCACCACCCGTACCGATTACCATCAGGACTATCCCCGGACGGGCATGCCCAAGCAGACCATAACGCAGTTGGCCAGCGGCGTGGTCGTTAGCAAGTCCGTCAACACCTACGATGTCAAAACCACCAACTACACCAACACCCTGCCCACGCCAGAAGGTGGCACGCGCAACCAGATCTATACCGTCAATTTCCCCTACCTGTCCCAGAAGGTGGATGAGACCCGCGAATTGGACGACAGCCTGGTGTCCACCGTCACCAGCTTGTATGAGAACTATGACGACTACGGCAACGTCCGCAAGGTAACGGTCACTACCAGCGCCGGCGGCGAGACCTACCAGAAGATCACCGACAGCACCTACGACAACGACACCACCAAGTGGCACCTGGGTCGGCTGCGTACCGCCACCGTCACTCACATCGACACTGAAGCACAGACAGAGAGTCGCAAGTCCTCGTTCGAGTATTACCCGGATACAGGCCTGCTTTGGAAAGAGAAGATCGAACCCAACAAGCCTGAATTCAAGCAGACCACGACCTATGTCTACGACGCCTTCGGTAACAAGATCAGTGCCACCGTCAGCGGCGCCGGCGTCACTAGCCGCACCACCACCAGCACCTATGACCCGAGTGGCCGCTTTGCCACCTCGGTCAGCAACGCCCTGGGCCACACCGAGACACGCAGCTACGACCTGTACGCCCACTGCGGCACGGCCGACAGCCTGACCGGCCCCAACGGCCTGACCACGCGCTGGGAATACGACAGCTTCTGCCGTAAGACCGGCGAGATTCGCGCCGATGGCACCCAGTCCACCATCACCCGTGACTGGGTCGATCCTGCCACGGATGAAAACGCCCCGGTCAACGCCGTCTACTACGTCCAAGAACAATCCTCCGGCACCCCGCCGGTCACCAAGTACTTTGACGTGCTTGGCCGGGCCATCCGTGCCGTGTCCACCGGCTTCGACGGCCGCGCCATTTACCAGGACACCGTCTACGATGCCCAGGGCCGCGAATTCAAATCATCGCTGCCGTACTACGCCGGTGACACCAGCTACTGGGTGGAAAACCAGTACGACATACTCAACCGTGTCACCCGCAAGGTGTTCAACGACGGCAAACGGACCGTCACTACCAAATTTAGCTATGCCGGCCTGACCACCACCGAGACCAATACCCTCGGCCAGCAGAAGACCACTACCAAGAACGCCTTGGGCAAGGTCGCCCGGGTGGACGAGGAGGAGGGCGCATACGTCACTTACCAGTACGACCCGGTCGGCAACCTGACCCATACCCACCAGTCCGACAGCCAGACCGGCAACATCGTCACCACCCGCATGGGCTATGACGTACGCGGCCGCAAGATCTGGATGGACGACCCAGACATGAGCAGGGACTGCAATCCGGATCCCAATTTGCAACCGCCATATCCTGGTTGCTGGAGTTACAAGTACAACACCTTCGGCGAACTGGTCAGTCAGACCGACGCCAAAGGCCAGACGGTCACTATGACCTACGATGCCCTGGGTCGCATGCTGACTCGTAGCGATAAACTCACGGACGGCTCGGTTGAGAGCGACTCTACCTGGGTTTACGACAACGCCCTGATGGCCATTGGAAAGCTCACCCTGGTGGAGCAGCGCGACAGCAACAGCAACCTTCAGTTCAAGCAGGAATCCGCCTACGACGGCTACGGCCGTCCCGGCCGCACCACCACCACCATCGCCAACGACGACGGCACCCTCAACATCTTCAGCAACTTCGTCTACTACGACCTGTACGGCCGGGTCGCGCGTACCGTCCAGCCCGGCGGCTTCGAGGTCAACAACCAGTACAACCTCAACGGCTACCTGATCGCCAAGCAGAGTCCGTCACCCTCGGTGGGTGACTACGACAGCGCCCACCTGGCCAGCCTGTTCGACGATGCGGTCAGCAGCGCCCAAGCTGCCCTGGTGAAGGCCGACTGGTACGCCACCCAAGCCGCCTATTTCGAGACCAAAGCCGACCAGTACAGCACCGTCATCGCCGCCCAAGCTAAGACCCAGCAGCTGGCTGTCGCTGCTCCGGCCTTTGATGACCCACGCGGCTATCTGACCTACAAGGATGCCGGCGGTGTGCTGTACGCAGAGACCGCACCCACCATCGTCATCATCCACGGCAGTATTGCCACCCCCATCGTGGTGGCCCCGGAACAGCACTACAAGCTACTGCAGGATGCCGGCGGCCAGTGGGCCGCCACCCTCATCGACAACACCGCCTGGTTGGCCCTCAAGCCCAGCCTGACCGCCGACGGCAAAAAGCTGCACGTGGGCGACTTCGACGCCAACGGCGTGCGTGACTTCCGCCACATCGCTGCGAACAGCACAGATCCGCTGCTCGACAACACCACCCTCAACAAGCTCAGCAGCCTTACCGCGGACATCCGCGAGGCCGGCCGCGTGCTGGCCAACCGTGCCGACAACGCTCTGGCGCTGGCCCAGCAGCTGGTGGTGGCCGCCGCAAATGTACGTGACCGCGAGCGCCAAGCTCAGTACTGGGCCACCGCCGGTGGCAGCGAGCTAAACCAGATGGCTGCCGACGCCGATGCCGGCATGGTCACCTGGTGGCGCGCCACTGCCCGTGACGCCGCCGGCCGCCTGTCCGCCCACCGGTTGGGTAACGGTCTGGTGGACCTGCGCGACTACGACCCGGCCAACGGCCACCTCAACACCATCCAGACCGGCTTCGGCTACGGCAGCCTGGTGCGTCACCTGGAATACGAATACGACGCGCTGGATAACGTCACCACCCGCTATGACGACACCCAGAACGTACGCGAGGAATTCGGCTACGACCGCCTCAATCGCCTGACCAGTGCGCGGGTGGCGGGCTACGCCGTCGGGGTCAACTACGACGACACAGTCACCTACGCCTATGACGCGCTGGGTAACATGACCTACAAGTCGGATGTGGGCGACTATCTGTACGGCGATGGCGCCAAGGGTAATCTCGCCAACGCCGGCCCTCATGCCGTGTCACGTACCGGCATCACCGACGACTATGCCTACGATGAAAACGGCAGCATCACCCAGACCAACGGCCGCAATATCACCTGGACCAGTTTCAACAAGCCACATTCCTTCGACAAGGCCGGCACCGTGGTCAAGTTCTTCTACGGTCCAGGACGCTCTCGCTTCAAGAAGACCGTAGGCGGTGATTTCGGTGTGGACAAGACCACGCTGTACATCGGCAAGGGCTATGAGCGCATCGAGGACAGCGCCGGTCTAGTTACCCATAAGTACTTCATCCACACCGAGGACGGCCTGACCGCCATCCACGTCAAGCACGAGGACGCCGGCGGCCAGGTGGACAGCGCACTGGACGAGACCCGCTACCTGCATCGTGACGCACTGGGATCCATCGATACCATCACCGACGGTCAGGGCAACATCGTCGAGCGCATGGGTTACAGCCCGTTCGGTGCGCGGCGTGGTGGTGACTGGCAGACGCTGGGTGGCTTGACGCTGCAGCTGTATACCAATCGTGGCTTTACCGGGCATGAGCACATCGAGGAGATGGGGCTCATTCACATGAACGGGCGGGTTTATGACCCGGAGATTGGGCGATTCCTGAGTGCGGATCCGCATGTGCAGTTCCCAGATGCTTCACAGAGCTACAACCGATATAGCTATGTGATGAACAACCCGCTGAAGTACACGGATCCCTCTGGGTACTTTTTGAAGAAGCTTTTTAAAGCTATTAAGAAGATATTTAAGAACCCGATTTTCAGAGCCGTTGTAGGTCTAGTTGTTGGCATATACGCCTTTGCTTGGGTTGGAATCATGACTGGGTCTGGTGCGTTGGGAGCGTTTGCCGGCGGATTCACCGGAGGATTGATTGCATCTGGCGGTGATCTAAAGCAAGCAGCGATAGGCGGTATAACAGCGTTAGCGTTCTACGGAATAGGGAGTTACTTCGAAACGCTGTCAGCTGCGAGCAAGACGGGATTGAGTGCTGCACAGAAAGTCGCGAAAGTTATTTCTCATGGCGTAGCCGGCGGTCTATCTAGCCGATTGTCGGGCGGCAGATTCAAAGATGGTTTCCTGAGTGCAGGGTTTACTCAGGGAGTGTCGCAGTACGGAAACGTCTTTGTAGAAGGCGACATTGTTGGTAATGCAGCTAAAGCGGCCGTGATTGGTGGTACAGCATCAGAGGTAGGTGGTGGAAAGTTCGCGAATGGGGCTTCTCGTGCCGCATTTGGCCGCCTATTCAATGACGAAGTTCATGTCTCTGTCGGAACTAGAGCGAGCCGATGGTTGGCTCAAAAGTACGGAGAATGGACTGGTAATGATAACGTGGTTGCAAATGGAGCAAGTTTTGGCGTTGCTATAACTGTTCCGAACGTCTGGTATAGAATTTCGCTAAGAGATGGTATTACGCTTGGAACGGATGGTGAGTTCGATGTTGTCGCCTTCGCTGAAGGAGACTTGGCAGCTGCAAACGACGATTCGTTTGACTATGGGGTTGCAAAAGTCAGAGCACCTTCGATTGGGTGGTCGACTGCTGCATCTGCGAAGCAAATAGAAGGCGTTGCCGGTAAGCTTGATGTCCAATATGGAAGGCTTGGAGGGTCAGTGAGTTGGAGTCAGGATAGTTTTGGTATTGATGTTTCAACTAAAGGATTTGGCCTGTCAGGGGCGGCCAATCCTACCTATACGAAAACGTGGGGTTTGAGGGATGCGTTGAGGCAGTAGTCTGTTATTGGAGAGTGTTTTTGAATGTCTGATGCGTTTTTGTACAAAGTGTTTCTTATTATGTTCTTCGTTCTTTTTGGGACTGCGATGGTCTTGCTCCATCTCGCGTGTCGGAAGTATGGGGGATCGTTTTTTGATATGAAGATTGGCTGTATATTCCCGTTCATGCATAAGACAAAAGAGGGAAGAAGGTATGCTGCTTGGTATGGGTTTATTCTGCTGTTATCATTTGTTTTTTTTCTTATTTCTGCATATTTTGGAAGTCGGCTAGGGTTGTGAAAAGCCTATGAAGGATCAATGGGGTCAGGCTCCATTGAGAGAACAAAAAAGGGGTCAACAAAAAAGGGGTCAGTACCCTTTAATTTATAATAAAAATGGATCGTTATTGGTTGTGGAATAGAGTGAGTTCCGGGGTGTGGTGGTCACAATTCATAGTGACGAGGTGAGAGATGATAAAGAATAAATTTCGCGTAATGGCGGCCATCGCCGTTTTATTGCCATCCTCTGTTATGGCAATTGATTGCACTAGGCCGATAGAAAAAGTCTTTGTCGGTTCGGGTACGGATCTCTGGATTGCATATTCTGATGGTTATAATCCTGCCACGATGAAGCTTTCTGATATACAAAACGAAAAGACCATTGATCGCACGCTTAGTGTGGTCCTGGCTGGCTTCATGGCTGGCCGGAATGTCGTGTCTCGATATTCGGAAGGTCTTGACGGATCCCCGGCTAGTTGCACGCCGACTGCTACCCAGAAGCTGATAGGTGCGTGGGTTAAATAATAGGGCCAGTACCGGGATAAGGAGCTAGAAAATATGATGAAGGCTTTTGTTTTTGTTATGGGGTGTCTGCTGGCAACTGCGGTGACTGCGGAATCAGTGGTCAATAACTTGCCAGTTAATTATGTAAGGGTGGATAAGGATGGCAAAGGGTTTGTGCGGTTTTCCGGGCAGTTGATCAACCCGTCCGATTGCATCGATGAAACGAATGGTAACTTCCTTTCAGCCTTGGCATTCGACACGACAACAGAGGGTGGCCGTGCAATCATGTCGTTGGCCTTGGCTGCAAAGGCGAGTGACAAGTTGGTTTACGCAAAAGGCACTGGTAACTGTACGATATATGGAAATAGGTTGGAAGACTGGAGCTGGGGTTACGTTCACTGATTTCAATTAATAGGTGGCTGCCCTGTATTATAAAAATTAATTGTTAGTATAAATTGGGTTGGACTCCATTAGTTTTATTAATGCTGATAAAGAGGGTTATGCTTGTTTTTCTATTTTTCGTAGAGGGTTCTGATTTTTCCAACATGTGCTGGATCGATAAATATGTACAAGTTATTGATTTGTGGTTTATTTTTCATGCCCTGCATTGCTTATAGCGGTGGGTGGAGCGTTCCAACAAAGGTTGCTAAGATATTCACGCATGCAACGGATAGCGGCGGGACAATCTACTTTAAATTCGACAGCATGATTAACCCAGATGGTTGCGCTAATACTGCACATATAGCTCTTGTTAATGGCTCGGCATATCAAGATGAAATATTTTCATTGTATTTGTCTGCGTACATGGGTGGTAAGTCGGTGAAGTACCACGTATCTGGCTGTACTCCTAGTGGATATCCGCAATTGAAGAACGCTATTGCAGAAGAATAAAAGTGGTGGGTGCTTTGAATTATGCGTATTCTTCCGCAATTTCGAATAATAAGCCGCTAATAGCTTAGGAGGTGCGGAAAGTGAAACGTATAGTGTATATTTTGCAGTTCATGCTGCTGGCTTCATCTTCATATGCTGGCTCGCTTACGCCAGACTTTAAAGTAGAGCGATTGCTGCAGTGGGTGGACGGAAAAGTAAAGATATTTACAGATCAACCGTCGGTTAACGGAATGGAAGGCTGCACGGCAGTCGACAATTCGATTGCCCTTCCGGCTGGATCGGTGGGGACGGATAGAATACTGGCTATGGCGCTGGCAGCTAAAGCCTCCAATGCCACCATGCATGCATGGGTGGAAGGCTGCTGTGTTACCCATAGTGGCAAGCAGTCACCATGTATTAGTACGTTGACTATTAAATAAAAAAATATGAGAAATGCGAAAAGGGGGGCTGTGAAAAAAAGAAAAAGGGGGTAGCACCACTGCTGTCCCACTTAGGCGGCCCTCAGCCTGAACGCCATCTGAAGGTCAGGAGGCTCCTGCTTCCGAGGGCAGAGTAAGTCAGCAATCGGTTTGCGCACGAAGGCATTGAGTTGCACCAACCGGAACACGGCCTGCAGGCCGTAAGCAGTCCTCGAAACAAACTTCTGGAAGGCAGTCAGCAAGTACACGCACAAGGCAACGAAGATCTGAGAAGCCACGGCATTAATGGTGTGTCCGAGGAAGCTTTTGATCTTCAGGTTTTGCTTGATCCACTTGAAGAACAATTCGACCTCCCAGCGCGACTTGTAGATATCCGCAACCGTCTGTGCAGACCAGGTCTTCTGGTTTGTGATGAACACGTAGACCTTGCCGGTTTCGGGGTCGCGGTACTCAACACGGCGGATATCGTAGGCGCCAGCCTGACGTGCGCGTTTGTTGCTCAGTCGCACGATCTGGTCGCTGATGACAGGGCCACCTTCAGCGGCCGCTTGTGTTTTGATCACCTCGTACAGCATGCCTTTTCGAGCTCGCGTTACCCAGAACAATCCCTTGTCCGTCAATTGCTTGTGCCATGTATAGCGGCCATAGCCCCGGTCGAAGACCAGTACGCTGCCCTTGGGAAAGGCGAAGGTGTCGGCCACTTCCATCTCGGGCTTCAGTCCCTCGCTGACTTCGGC
>Ga0272444_10004405_pt1 | contig 12445 bp, 18 predicted proteins | sample SSMForm13_FD_201033 | JGI IMG/M metagenome (GOLD analysis project Ga0272444, IMG submission 201033) | Marine sediment archaeal communities from Little Sippewissett salt marsh, Falmouth, MA, United States - SSM-Form-13 | ecosystem: Environmental > Aquatic > Marine > Wetlands > Sediment ... | reverse complement strand
AATTTTATATGGGCTTCCTCTTGACTTCCAGTTCTTTCGGCCCAACTTTTTCCTATTCTTTCTTTTAAGAGGTGAGAGGATTCTATGACGCAAAGCGTTCACCAAAGCCGCCCGGAAGAAGGGTGGAACTTCGATAATAGCTACGCACGGTTGCCGGAGGCCTTCCATGTCCGGCTGAATCCAGTACCTGTGCGTGCACCGAAGCTCGTGGTTTTCAACGTCGCCCTGGCGAAGGACCTTGGACTGAACCCCGAAGCTCTGAAGGGCGAAGAGGGGGCTGCCGTTTTTTCGGGCAACAGGATTCCCGAGGGGGCTGAGCCTCTCTCTCAAGCCTATGCAGGGCATCAATTCGGCTCTTTCACCATGCTCGGCGATGGGCGAGCCATATTGCTGGGCGAGCAGGTGACTCCGCGTGGTGAGCGCGTCGATATTCAGTACAAAGGATCCGGCAAGACCCCGTTTTCGCGGCAGGGAGACGGGCGGGCGGCTCTGGGTCCGATGCTTCGGGAGTACATCATCAGCGAAGCCCTGCACGCCTTAGGCATACCGACGACGCGTAGCCTTGCGGTGGTGACCACTGGTGAATCCGTGTTTCGTGAAAGCGCCCTTCAGGGGGCGATCCTCACCCGCACGGCGGCCAGCCACATCCGCGTGGGAACGTTCGAGTATGCGGTGAGGAATGGCCATCCCGACGGAGTCCGGACACTGGCCGACTACACCATCCGTCGCCACTTTCCTGACCTGGCCGAGGCCGGGAATCCGTATCTTGCCCTGCTCGAGGCCGTCATGGAGCGGCAGGCATCCTTGGTGGCTCGCTGGCTGCTGGTCGGCTTCATACACGGCGTCATGAATACGGACAACATGGCGCTTTCCGGTGAAACGATCGATTACGGCCCCTGCGCGTTTATGGACGCCTACGATCCTGATACCGTCTTCAGTTCCATCGATTACAACGGCAGATATGCCTATAGCCAGCAGCCGCAGATCGCCCAATGGAATCTTGCCCGGTTTGCCGAGACGCTGTTGCCGCTGATTCACGAGACTCCGCAAGAGGCTGTATCGATGGCAAACGAGGCCATCTCTGGATTTTCAGAAACCTTCCGCCATTACTGGCTGACGGGCATGCGAGCAAAGCTTGGACTGCTGACCCAGGAAGTGGATGACGGCACCCTGGTGGAGGACCTGCTTGATCGCATGCACCGGCACGGGGCGGATTTCACCAACACATTCCGCGACTTGGCGTCCGGTTCCTTGCCGGAGGCTTCCATGTTCCGTGAGCCGGATTTCAAGCAGTGGTTCGACCGCTGGAAGGCGCGACTGAAGCGGCAACCCGATTCCTGGGAGGCATCCTGCAGGCTCATGAATGCGCACAACCCGGCGGTCATCCCTCGAAACCACCGGGTGGAGGAAGCCTTGGCAGCGGCCGATGAGCGGGCTGACTTTACGGTCATGGAAAAACTGCTGGATTTTCTTTCCCATCCCTACCAGGCTCCGCCGGAACAGGCCGGCTATCACCTTCCGCCACCTGCTTCGGCGCTTCCCTACCAAACCTTCTGCGGTACGTGATCCCATACCATGCTCTTCGGAACGCCCTGCCGGTTTTAGGTAAGGTGTTTTTTCTCTGAAGGCAGGGTCAACCGGTTGTGCCTATGGAAAGCCTGATTTTGATAGTTGGGGTTTTGCTAAAGAAAAGATGTGTACGTTTCGGGAAAATTTAATGAGTATGGCTAATTGCTACGATCTCATACTCCGCATTTTCAGGGAATGCTCTGAAATCCTTCTCATTCTGCACCCCCCAGGATTTCAGTATTCGAGAAGCCTGTAGCGACCAAAAGTCCTTTCTTTCAGGGTCTTGGCTTGGTTTCGAACCATTTTCAATGAGCTGGAGCTTGATGTGGAATCGGATGGCGTTCAGTGCTAAAATCGGAATCATTCTCTTGCAAGTAAAAAAAGAGCAGAGTCCTGATGGTCAAATTCTCCGTCTCAGACCTTTTGAATAAAATATCTCAGTGGTTCAAAACCAATGATAATGAATAAACGGCTATCGACTCAATTAGCGTTGCTTTTACTTGTATTTAACATAGTATCTTTTAGTTATTTTGCTAGGGAAGTTCAGGCAGCTGAGCAGGACCTCTGGCAGGCGCTGAAACAAGAAAACCATTTTGCCCTGATTCGTCATGCACTAGCGCCGGGAACGGGAGACCCGCCGAATTTCAAGATCAGGGACTGTTCCACACAGAGAAATCTCTCGGAAAGAGGTCGTAATCAAGCTAGAAATATTGGCAGACGTTTTCGCGACGAAGGGATTCATAAAGCCGAAATCTACTCAAGCCAGTGGTGCAGGTGTCTTGAAACCGCCGCCCTCCTCGGTCTCGGGCCCGTTGAGGAACTTGAAATTCTGAACTCGTTTTTTCGGCGCTTTGAAAACAGGGAGAAACAGACTGCGGCTCTTAAAAGCTGGATCAACGACAAAGAAATCAGGATTCCCCACATCCTTGTTACCCACCAAGTCAACATAACTGCTTTAACGAATATTTTTCCCAATTCAGGTGAAATGGTCATAGTCCGGAAGGATGGGAAAGATAAATTTACCGTTTTGGGGACCATCCCTTTTGAATATTGATATATACATGAAAACGGTATGCTTTTATCATATTTTCATCGATAAGGTCTGAATCTCATAATGAAAGTTGTGAGATTAGGGAATGATTTGTCCAAGTGGTTTCCTTTCACACGGAGTTATCTGAAAACCGCATAATCACTTGTTGGCATCAGGAAGCAGGCTGTATGACGGACGCTGGTGCTTCCTTCCCCTGTTTTGAGATGACGAAAAGCGGTGAGAACGGAGTAGTCTTAATCATCATTAGCGGCGGGATTCACACATTTTATCGATAGGAAAGAGTCATGAAGATCACTGTTGGATATCGATTCATATTGGCAATTTGTGGGGCCTTGGCGGGGCTGATTTTCTGCTGTGTGTGCTGCGCCTCCGATTCGCTCCAGGGACCAATCGAGCCGATTGGAAAGACGGCCCTTGAGATCGGGTGGAAAGCCACCACCATTACCGGTGGCCTCATGCGTCCCTGGGCGGCAGCGTGGCTCCCCGATGGTAAAACCTTGCTGGTAACCGAGAGAGAAGGGCGATTGCGGGTCGTGCGGGATGGGAAACTCCGAACGGATGCGGTCAAGGGGGTACCCGAGGTACTGCCACTGGGTCAGGGCGGCCTTTTGGACATCGTGCTGCATCCGGATTTCACAAAGAACCGCAGGATCTACATCACCTACAGTGCCGGCCGAAGGCAAGCCAACAGGACCGTGCTTGCTCGCGGTCGTATCAACAATGACCTTACCGAACTGACAGGGGTCAAGACATTATTCCAGGTTTCCCAAGCCAAACAGGGCGGACAGCACTTCGGGTCTCGCTTGCTTTGGCTGGACGATGGAACCTTGCTCATGTCCATTGGAGACGGTGGGAATCCGCCATTGCAGCTTGACGGCCGTCTTATTCGATTAAACGCGCAGGACCTGTCCTCCCAACTCGGAAAGACCCTTCGCCTGGATGAGGACGGCAAGCCACCCGGAAACAATCCCTTCGCTGATGACGATAATCCCAGAACCGATCCCTACATCTGGACGTACGGTCACCGCAACATTCAGGGGCTGGCCATGCATCCCAAATCTCGGACGGTTTGGGCCACCGAACATGGGGCTAAAGGCGGGGACGAACTGAACCTCCTCCGTCAGGGGCAGAACTACGGGTGGCCGAAAGCGACATATAGTGTCGAGTATTCCGGGCAACGTATATCTGAGACCACAGCCTTCGCCGGTGCGATGGACCCTGCAGTGGTCTGGACTCCGTGTATTGCACCGTCGGGATTGGTATTCTACACGGGTCCTGACTTTCCTCAATGGCAGGGGGATTTGTTGGCTGGTGGGCTTGTCTTGAGGCAGATTCGCCGCATTGATTTTGAGCACGGCAAAATAGTGGGCCAAACAACACTTCAGTTCGAAGACCGCATCCGGTGGGTCGGTCAGGGTCCTGATGGAGGCATTTATTTGTTGACGGATGAGATTGACGGCAAATTGCTGCGCATCGTCCCCAAAGAGTAAGCGAAGTCAACCCTCGGCTGCACGCGACGCATGTAAGCCGCGCGCCTTAGCCGCGCGTTCGAATATCGCTATTGAATGCTTATGTTTTCAGTCCTCTCTGAGATTACAGGATTCGATAAGAACGTTATTAATTGTTTTTGTTTTGACTGAAAATACACCAGATTTCAAGAATCGTAGGGTAACTGTGGAATTTGACCATTTTCTGAGATTAGGTTGGAATCATTCAATAATCTGGGGAGTGAAAAGTGCATATCGCGTGAGCGAATCCCAAGGCGGTTTTTGCCATCTGGAATTTCAAGGATATGGGGTTTAAACTGGAATCTAGGGACTCTGAGAGTTACAATCGGAATCATTCGCCTCAGACTTGTATATAGGGCAAAGAAGAATCCCTGAGGCGGGCTCGAATCGAGGTCTCTCCTTTATCCCATTGGTTACCCCGGCGTATCGAAGCGCACGTGAAGGTCTGCGTGCCGGCCCTGCTCATCGAGCGGGTGGCAGAGCACCGCTGCGGGCAGCCCTGGAGCCGGATCAAATGCGGTCTTGATGAATTACAAATTTCGAATTTCTCCACGGATGCCTACCGACTCTTCAGAAGGAATGAGATCACGAGCAATGCTCATAGCACACTGAAATCGCTAGGAATAAAGCCGCTGCCGTTCATTGAGCGGCTCTAAACGATCGCCGAAACCGCCGAAAATCTGTAGACACACGCCTGCTTTTTGGAATGCAGATAACAGTCTGATATGTGTGGCTTTCTGGAAATTCGTGAAACTACAGACCCGAAACCCAAGTCGAATGTTCTCATTTATTATGTTTCCTCCTGCATCCTCGGTCAGCAAGGTTGAAGGTCTTGCGTTGAACGCCCATCATCACTCAAAGGATGATAGAATTGCATCCATCTGATTTTCGATTTCGCGGCGACTTTCAAAGGGCATTGAAAAAAAGATTTCAGGCTTTTCGAGAAAGGCAATCACAAACTCGGCCAGCTCCGGCCCGATACCGGCCAATCTCAGGAAATCCGCTTTGGAACCGGCGTTTCCGCTATCTTCATTCATCTCTTCACCGTGATTATCCTTATCGGTCAACGTTCCCTTGCCCTATTTGAATTTCGAAACCGCGTCGTGATAAGCGGCCTCCGCCTTATGTCGCTTGCCTTCCGCCTCGTCCCTTGCGCTTGATTTCATGATACTCCCCCTCTTGGGTCCAGCACTCTTTGGACGGTGCTTTGAAAATCATTGAGTGAGAATGGCTTGAATAGGACCGACTCGATAGACGTGCTTTTCACTTTCTCCAGAACACTCTCTCTGTCCGCGCCCGTCATCAACACAACCGGGGTGCTCGGCGACCTTTCTTTGATGCAGTGTGTCAAGCCCCAACCGTCCATGATGGGCATCTCAAGGTCGGTCAAAACCAGATCGAAAGAACGCTCGATAAAGAGCGACAGAGCTTCAATGCCGTTCCTGGCAAGAGCCACCTCAAATCCCATAAAATCGAGGATTTTTGAAACAAAGTCACCGGTGGCCTTATTGTCCTCGGCCACAAGGATACGTGCGGACAGTGCTTGTCCAGCCTTTGTGGATGGAGCCTTTTGCGTTTCTTTTTTGCTCTCTCCCATCCTACATCTCATTTTATGGCCTGTATGAATAGTGTTATTCCTTTGCATCAGGCTGATTCGCCTTAGGGGCATTCAAAACCCCCAGGTGCTTGAAGCACTAATCGAGGGTCAGCTAGCCTGAGAGGTGCTTTAGAAGGACCGCTGATAGTCGTCCAGGCCGGGCAGGATAGCGGAATGGTTTGATCGTCATTCGCCTAAACCCTGCCCGGTTCGGACTCAACACTTACCCTTCTTTCCGCCTTTTTGGGGACCCACCCTTGCCGGTCCCTCGGCGCTTACCCTCGCCGGTCCCACGGCGCTTACCCTCGCCACGACCATCACGGGGTCCGCTGTCTTTCGGCCCTTTACCGTCCTTGTTAGGCATTTTATTACCTTTCTGTATCTTTTGATTGATTTTTAGGATATTTTATTAACCTATTATATTGCTAACATTCTACTCCAGAAGCTATGGATCAGGACACATGAACCGGGAACTTGTGAGATACAGACGGAGCTGTGAAGAGAGGCCCGTTCGGGCCAGTCGCTCTGGCACCCTTGTGGCATGTTCTGTGGCATGCTGCGCGGCACTCGAGTGGGGGGACCCGAATCGGTGACGCATCCCTCTCTTTCCCGGACGCTGACTCCGCCCTGGCTTGTGATGGCCGGGTGGAGACAACTGATCAGTCCAGAACCTTTTTCGGAGGACTGATGCCGCTATCTACGTCTCCGCCAATAGTAACCGCCCCCGCCGAAAATGATAAACAAAACGACGATGATAATGATGAGTGTTGTGGTATTCATGAGAATTTCCGCCGTTTGGTTTGTTGAACATCCGTATAATTGTCATATTCTTTCGTTGGCCGCACCCTTCACATACCTCAACGTGCCTTCTAATTGACCTTCATCATCAACCTGCTGGTGGACTTACTGAAAGGGTCGGTCCTGCGCCTTACCATCACATCAAAAAGCCCATTCCACAATCAGAACCAAAAAGGCCACCGGCATTAAAGCGAACAAGACTTGACTACTTTTCACTTTGAGCTTCTTTCCCTCGATGCGTATCCATTGCAATCAGTACTTCTTTCTCGAAAAAAGCAGGAGCGTGCCACCGACCACGATCCCCGAAACCCCGGCCCACACTGGGACGTTGACCCTCTGCCTGTCTTTTACCGATATTTCGATCGGGCCAAGCTTGGGATCATGCGGTGTTCTTGGTGTAGCTGAAACCTCCATACATCAGCCCAACGATACCGGCTGGAATGAGCACGATTGCCGTAATCCCGGTTGTATTCATTATTAGAATTTCGAAACCGCATCGTGATAGGCCGCCTTGACTTCAGCCCAGGTCTTTTCCATTCCGCCTTTTACGGCTTCCCATGCCTCATCCCCGGAGGTCTTCAACTCCTGAAACTTCGTCTTGGCCTTATCCTGTTTGTGCTCAAAGGTCTCGATGGTTTTATAGTAATCGATCTTCGCGTCGGACTTGGCATTCTCCGCCTTGGCCTTGAGCAGAGCGATCTCCGCGTCCCATTCCTTCAACTGTGTATCGAGCTTTTCTTCATACGCTTTTCGTTTGTCGCTCATGTGAACCTCCTATTGATTGACCATTCTCTTTCTCAAAAGGTTTCCTTGTTTCTGCTTGCCAACCCGTTTTGATTCTCTTGCTCAACATCCTGTCACTATTTAACAATTAGATCATTCCTTAAGGATGTCACCCCTTGAACGTTCCTTGCGATTTGACCCGCTTTATCGACCGCCTTCTGTGAATTGACGAAGCCGCTCAATTGAACGATGCCCTTGCGGGTTTCCACACTGATCTGAAATGATTTGAGAAAATCATCCTCTGCAAGCAGAGTTTTAACCTTGGCCGTGACGACCGAATCGTCAACGTATTCACCTGGGGTTGTCTGTCTGGACGTCGGTCCACACGCTGAAAGGGCGTTGATCGCCATCAGAAGGACAACATACCCGATAAACATGTTCCTCTTTTTCATATCAGTTACTCATTTCTGTAAACGCCTCGCCTTGTCCGGCAAGGGCTTGAATGGTTACACTCGTCGGCGTCCTTGAATAACCTGGATCAGCACCACGACGATGGCGATGACCAGCAGGGCATGAATGACGCCACCCATTGTGTAGCCTGTCAACAATCCTACCCCCCACAAAATCAAAAGAATCACAAATAGGGTCCAAAGCATGTTCCCCTCCTTTCCAAAAGGGTTTAAAAAAACTCTTCTTGAGCATCGGTTTACTTTTCCACGACCTTCTTGACTTGGCCGGTTTTTTCTTGAGCTTTCCCGATAAGAGTTTCGTCTTTGCCCTCGGCTTCCACGTCGGCACTCATGATTACCTTACCGGCGATCTCCTTGATCTTGCCTTTGAATTGGTGCATCTTGCCTTCTGCCTCATCCCGTGTTCCTGATTTCATAATATTCCCCCTATTCGATTTCCGCCTGGCTAAAGTTTGACGGATTCGCAAAAACCCGCTCACCCACCGATGGAAACGCCATAACCTATTGATATTCCGAGGGCAGATCTCAAGGTTCAGGGCTTTTTACGACTCCATCAAGTTTCCATGAAAAAGCATGAGAAGATAAGATCAGTGTTCTTAGGAGTTGCTAAACTCCGCTGCAGCCTTTTTGTAGGCGTTGCCCAAATCCTCCATGGCCGCATCGACACCCGATTTGACTTGCGCCCACGCATCTCCGCTTGAAGAACCTAAATCCTTTACCTTTTCACCGACCGCATCCCGCTTTTGACGCAATGCCGCCAAATGCTGTTCCGCTTTCGCCTTGGCGTCCCCTTCCAGTTTTTCCGCCTTTGCCTGTAGTTGATCAATCTCCTTCCCGTACTCATCCAGTTTGGTTTCCATCTGTTTTCGAATGGTCTGCATCTGTTCCTGGGTGTAGGTTTTGGTTGCCTCGTAGGCCTCCTTGGCCTCCTTCTCGACGTCATCACTGGATACAGTCCCGGACTTGCTCTGGGGTTGGTCCTTGTCACCGCAACCCGACAATGTCCACGGAACCAACAACATGACCGCGAGTAACCCCCTTACGAACGTAACACGTTTCATTTAAACTCCCCCTCTCGCCCTTGTTGATTTGCCCATTATGACCTCCATGTCTTGATCTCTATTTAGGTTCCTCTATCGAGAGGGCTGTTCTTTCTGAGACCCGTCGCCATATCCATTTTCCAAATCAAGCATCCTCCCTTTCAACTTATCGCTGTCTCTGTGCAACCTTCTGACATCAAATGACTTTCTCGCCAGCTTGGGTAAGGCCAGAACCGCCACGATTGCAGCACCAATGAGAGAGGAATAGAAAATCAAGGTTGTAATAGATATCTGCAATTTCCAGACGAAAAACTTGACCTCCAATGGCATACTGTTTTGTATAGCGGTAATGATAACTACCAGGAGAAGCAAAAAGGTTATAATTAAAGAAAGGTACATGATTGGCATCCTCCCTTAAAGACGTCCTCTGGCCGGTGGCATCGACATCATGGAAAAAAGCAGGCAGAGAACATAACGATAATGAATATTTCGTTCATTTTTGCAATTTGGGTCTCTCAATAGGACTGTGTCTATTGGTGCATTTCATCCTTCTCCGGTTTAGCGGCTTCATCTTCCCGCATCCTTTTTTCCATCTTGGCCAGAAGCTCGGCAGTGGATTTTTTAAGTTCTTTGCTGCCGGCGGTCCTTTGAAATGCCAGAATTGCAATAATTAAAGCAACAATAGCGATAACAAAATTTAGGATGTCCATAATAATCGCTCCTTTCTTTTGGTTGTAAAAACAAGGCCCGACCTTTCCAAACAGTCATTCCTCCTGCGGTCATGACAGCTAAGCCGCTTTTTTCACCGAACCTGCATAATATTAGCTTCTTTCGTACAACAAACTGAAGAACCGGTTCTTTGCATTAGAATCAACTCCAGGCCGGTAAGACTGAAAATGTTTTGGTGACGTCTCATAACGGCTCAAGCGAAGACAGAATCGCGTCCATCTGATTTTGAATTTCGGGGCGATACTGCTTGCCTTGCTACATACGAAAGAGCATATGTCACAAAACCGAACGGTTTTTCCGTCAAAATCGGACCACCCCCAGAATGCCGACTATAATGAGGTAGACGGCAACGATGTAACTCAACAATCTCGGAACAAAGAGAATCGCTATTCCCGCAATTAGCGCAACCACCGGCTGTGGCGATATATCGATTACCATGTCACGTACCCTCCTCAGGTTTTCATATGCTCGTTCTGCCGGCTTAAAATACGAAGCGTTTTATTGAAATATACACAAGTTTCATGCCAGGCTGGATAAATGCAATTCTGTTTGATCCAACATTTTGATTTATCTATGATTATTCAAGCTCGTAAGGTTGGTGGGGAAGGGCCGGCTACCGCGAAACAACGGTCATATATGGCAAATGGTCAAATATAGCCATGGCCTTGGCATCATTTAGGTAGAGCCATCTTCCTCATATTATATAGAAAGGTCTATTCTAATACCCGCCAGCATGTCCTTTCTTGAAAGGGTCTCGGCGGCGGTTTTTCCTCCCTTTTCGTCGACCTTATTTCCCCCGGCCGAGATGAGGATGGCGCCAGCGATCTTTTTATCATTCGGCTATAGATGGCTTGCCCGAATATTTTTTGCTGTAAATGTCTTTGAGGAATTCCCTAACTTCATCAGGATCAGACAGGATATGCGTGTCGCCGGGAAAGAGCTGTCTCTCGCCCTGATTCGTTCCCATCCAGAAAGGGGCTTTATTGCCAATCTCATCCTCGATCAGCGAGGTTCCTTGTGCAGTGTACTCCAGTACGTCTCCGCGTAACCTCTTGATCTCCTTGATCTTGACAAAAAGTCCTCCTTTCTGAGTTGGAAGCTCAACAATGCCCAAAGTTCCTTTCTGAATGGGCACTGATTCGGCGAGGGGTGCATGAAGGCGGCTCCCGCGGGATCCATGTCCATCCGATCCCGGGGAGACCGCCCGAAAAGGGTCATCAGAAGATCGGGTCCAGCTGCACCCTGCGGTTCTTGGCCATGTTACTGGGGGAATCGTTGGGCGCGGCGGGTCTGGATTCGCCATACCCCTTGGCCTTGAGACGGTCGGCATCTAGCCCGGCCCTGACTATATAGTCGAGGACGGCCTGGGCCCGCCTCTCGGAAAGCTTCTGGTTATAGGCATTTGAGCCTCTGCTGTCCGTATGACCCTGGATCTCCACCTTGAGGTCAGGGTTCTGTTTGAGGACCATGATCACCTCTTGGAGTATCGGATACGCTGGGGGCTTGATATCCGACTTGTCGTAATCGAAATAGAGCCCTTCCAAGACCCAGCAGCCTTGATGATTCACAGTGGCGCCGACGGGCGTCCCGGGGCACTTATCCAGGTAATCGGGGACACCGTCGCCGTCCGTGTCCAGGGGGCAGCCCACTGCATCCACCTTGACGCCGGCAGGCGTTCCGGGGCACTTGTCCAGGTAATCGGGGACACCGTCGCCGTCCGTATCCAGAGGACAGCCCACTGCATCCACCTTGACGCCGCGAGGCGTATTCGGGCATTTGTCCAGGTGATCAGGCACCCCGTCGCCGTCGCTGTCCAGCGGTTCTCCGGATCCCTTGGCCAGGAAGACCCGTTTCACAAAGTCGGCCATGCCTTCGGGAGACATGATGTCATTGGCGTTCACGCTGAAACCGCACCTGCCGGCCTGCGCCACCTGATTCATGAGCTGGGCTCCGGTCGGGTTGTCGCCGACCATCACGGGGTAGATGCAGATTCGGTCCCCGAAAGAGCTTTTGAGCCGTTGCGCATAGGCCACGGAGGATGTATCCGTCTCCAGGCCGTCGCTGACGACGATCAGCGCCATTTTTCCGGGCGCGGATTGGAGGTCGCCACTGCTGGCATTTATTGCCGCGGTCAGGGGCGTCATTCCGCCGCCGGTGATCGGCTCTGCGGCTCCAGTCAGGCTCCCTTTGGCATAATCCGTCATGCCGTAGACGAGCCGAGTGCCTGTGCTGAAGTTTTGCCCCAGGGTTCGAAGACCGGAGGTCAGTTTCAGGTCGGGAATGGTCCGATCCATGCGGCTGATCACATCCTTGGCCAGGTCCACCTTGCGATGCCCGGCAGTGGAGCCGTACATGGTGCCCGAGGCGTCGAGGATCACCAGGAAGCTGTCCACGTTCTGAACGTATTCCCCAGACTGAATAAGAGGGTTGAGGTCTTGAGGGATGAAATCATGGGTCTTGGTGGCAGGCCCGCCGGCGCAGCCGCCCATTACGGCGGCAACGACAATAGCGGTGAGTACACATAGGACACTTTTTGTCTTCATAAGATTCCTCCTTGCGAATCGGCACCGGAAAAAGCTGCGGAACCCGGTGGCCTATTAGATGTGATTGTAATGTTCCTTTGGTCCGCTTTATAACTTCTCACTGGCACGATATGCCGTGTTTACATCCCGCTGTTTTGGCTATCAACTTTGACGGTCTCGCAAAAAGTCGATAAATAATCATCCCCACTCCCCTCGTAGAATTCCACCAGGTAAAAAGTTTGTGGTCTGCAACACCGGTCATTGCGATCTATCCGTGAGAACAGCACTAGCCTGTTTTCGATCATCTTTATCGATTCAATCTTTAGTTACTCAATCTTTGTGCCAGATTCCATGCATCTACCGTAACACCCTCATCCTCCTGATATGTGAGCGTAATCGGCTTAAAGAAATTTTCAGAGCGGTGTTCACGGCCACCTT
>Ga0272444_10004404_pt1 | contig 12446 bp, 4 predicted proteins | sample SSMForm13_FD_201033 | JGI IMG/M metagenome (GOLD analysis project Ga0272444, IMG submission 201033) | Marine sediment archaeal communities from Little Sippewissett salt marsh, Falmouth, MA, United States - SSM-Form-13 | ecosystem: Environmental > Aquatic > Marine > Wetlands > Sediment ... | reverse complement strand
CCGACCAGCATCTCCACTTTGCCCGATCCCGAGAAGAAGCCCCCTTCCTGGAACCGCCCTCCCGTCTTCTGCGCAAGTTGCGACCAGATCTCCGCCTTCGACGGCCCGAACAATGAACGTAACAGCGACATGTCTCTTCCTTTCCTTACCTCGTTTGTAGTTAGGCCCGCCTGCCCCCAAGGGGTAAGGGCCTATCCCGGCTCTTAGTGGGCCCGTGAGAGCCTATCCCGGGATACCGCCTTACCCCTCGACTGCGCTCGGGCCAGGCGGCGGGACTACGAACGACAAGCGTCCACTATTGTCTTCCCAGCTCCGACGCCCGGAGCTTGCGCCGGTGTTCAGCTCGCTCCTTCAATGCGAGTTCCCAAGTGAAGCGTTTATCCTTTATCGCCGGCGCGGCGCGATCGAAACTATCGTTGGGCAGGGGCATCTCAGCGTCGGTCTCGGCGAGCCAATCATCCAGCAGCTTGCGAAGCTTCGCCGCCCGCCGAGGTCGGGCGGCCGCGAGGTCTTCCTGCTCAAAGGGGTCGGCGGCCAGGTCGAATAGCTGCTCGCGCCCGGCGGTGTCGTTGTAGAAGCGGATGAGCTTCCAGTCGTCGCTGATCACCGACGAGAACGGCCCGGCTGCGTGAGTATAGTGCGGGTGATGGAAAAAGATCGCCCGCTCTGCCGGGCGGCGGGAGTCGGTCATCAGGCGCAGCAGGCTCACTCCGTCGAGCGGCAGGTTTTTCGGTGGCTTGACGCCGGCCATCTCCAGCCAGGTCGCCATGAAATCCACAGCGTGGACTCGCGTGGATTCACGCCGGCCCGCCTCTACGGCAGCGGGCCACTTGACGATCAGCGGCACGCGCATGGCGGCCTCGTAGCAGAAGCTCTTGCCGCCCATCAACGGGTAGTTGGACGTCGATTTCGGCGAAAGCCCGCCGTTGTCGCTGGTGAAGACAACCATCGTGTTATCTTCGATGCCGAGTTCAGCCAGCGTCGCGACGATCCGTCCGACGCTGTCGTCGACTTTCTCCAGCATGGCGGCGTAGATGGGATTCTCGTGATCGGTCGTCGGCAGTTTGCGATACTTCTCCACGAGGTAGGCCGGGGCGCCGAGCGGCTGATGCACAGCGTAATGCGAGAGCACCAGAAAGAAAGGCTGGCCCCCGCAACCGGCGGCAGCGCCGCGGAGGAACTCCACCGCCTTGTCGGTCAGCACGTCGGTCATGTAATCACCGGGCTTCATGTCGTCGAGGCCCATGCACTTGAACGGGGCGAAATCCCTGCCGAAGTGGCCCTTCGTGCCGGTAGCCACGGTGCGGAAACCCACCGCGTAACCCCATCCTCGCTTGTCGGGCCAGTGGTCCGCGTTCCACCCGCAATGCCACTTGCCGACGAAACCCGTGCGATATCCGGCCGGGGCGAGCAACTCGGCAACCGTCGGCACATCCGGCGGCAGGCAGTGACGGTGCATCGCCTCGCGGTTCTGGACGTTACCCTTCTGCGGCTTGCTCACCTGCTGCAAACTCGCATCCGGCTCGACGTAAGGCCGAACCACGGCCGTGAACTTCGTCCGCGCCGGATACTGCCCACTGTAGATCGCCCCCCGCGACGGGCTGCATATCGGCGCAGCAGCGTAGGCCTGCGTAAACATCACGCCGTCGGCTGCCAACTTGTCGATATGCGGCGTGCGATAGTACAGGCTGCCCGTGCAGGACAAATCCTTCCACCCCTGGTCGTCGGTAAGGATGAATACGATGTTCGGTTTCGGTTTCATGGTCCAGACAGTATACGGCAGGCTCGGGGTCGGTGTCATTTCGTTCCCGGCTCTTTCCCAGGCTTCAAGGTGGTCTGGTGCGGTTGACTGGTTTGTGTTGCAGGCTCAATCGCACGCGCACCGCATGCAAGACATCATGCGACTTCGCGCCAACTACTTTGTCGTCGGCCCGGCCTGCATATTTCCGGTTTTCCGCCAGGCGTCGGAGGCGAAGTCTGCGGGCTTCAGGCCCGGCTTGCCTACTCGTTTGGTCATAGCCGAAACAGTGGCAGTGACGCCCTTGGTCAGCGCCGTGATGTCCTTGATCTCCGTGCTGGACTCGGGAACCGTGAGCCGCCATGTCTCGCCGGAACGGGCAAGCAACAGGTACTCAAATCCGGCCCAGTCAAACGGGCACGGGCCGCAGGCCCGATTTCTGTAGATCTTGAAATTGGGCGCATCCAGAACGGAAATATCCACCGACGGCAACTGCGTCTTGACGCCATCGGCCTTCTGGTACTCGCGCCAGGCGTCCCGGCCGTAGGCCTTGGTCATGGCCCGATAAAACGCCGCAAGCGCGCGGGTGGAGTCGAACAATGCCCCGACCAGTTCCATACCGTCGGAGTCGCCTGTGAAGCTTTCCAGGAACATCTTCCTGTCGCCACCGTACAGAGCAAACGCCACCCGCAGCACGGCAGAGTCGGGCGTATTTGCGTCCGGGGCGGGCAAGTCCTTTCGGCAATAGCGGTCCAGCAGTATCTCGAATCTCTTAGGCCTGAGGACGGCGACACGGGCCTCGACGAGTTTGCGGATATCCGAGTCGGCGGGAAGACGCTCGTTGGCCGCGAACCAGCCATACTGATCGGCAGCCAGGGGGTCGGCCCCGGCATCGAGCAGCAGCTTGACAACTTCGGTCGCTCGGGTCAGGTCTTTATACTGCTTAGCGTACGTGGTGACAACTTCGCCGGAAACTGACTGGGCCGCAGCCAACATGACCACACCCAGCGGAGTCCTTCCAGTCTGGAATCGGGCGTCCACCTCCGCCCCGGCGGCCAAGAGCATAGCCACCTCCTCGGGCCTGGCATACATCGCGGCATAGCTCAGCGGGGTTCCTCCACACTTGTCGCGGGCATTGACATCGGCCTTGGCGACAATGAGTGCTTCAACCAGCTTCGAAAAACCCCTTTGGGCCGCGGTGTGCAAAGCAGTCCAGTTTTTGGCCCCGACGTTCACGTCGGCACCTGCGGCGATCAACGCCAAGCCGATGTTCGGATCCCAATTGGCTGCCCATATAAGCGGAGTCTGGCCTGTGCAGTCGCAAGCATTGAGGTCGGCGCCGGCGGCGATCAGATCACGCACGGCGTTGGCATCGCGTTCGATCACGGCGACGTGCAGCGGCGTCCAGGATTCTTCCTTTGCCCCTGCCTTCTTCAGCAGGGAGTATATCTCTTGGTGGTTTTCATCCGCCGATATCGCCAGGGCCGACAAGCCTGATTTGTCGCGGGCGTTGACGTCGGCGCCGGCTTTGAGCAGGACCTTGACCACCTTGTCCCAACCACCTCTGGCGGCAGCGTGCAACGCGGTCCACCCATTCGTGTGGACATTGTTGACCTTGGCCCCGGCCCGAATCAGTGCTTCCACGGCCTGTGCATTGCCCCGATGACTGGCGACACCGAGGAGTTGCGTGCCGTAGACAGTGGCTACATTGGGGTCCGCCTTGGCGGCCAGAAGCTTTTGGACTCTCGGATGCCAGGAATCCTCGATGGCTTTGTCCAGGACCACGTGCAGCGGCGTTCTACCGTGCAGGTCCCGGGCGTTGACGTCTGCCCCCGCAGCCAGCAGCACGTCAATGCAATCGTCTCGCTCGCTCCTGGCCGCGACGTGCAGAGAGGTCTGTCCTTGCTTGTCCCGGGCATCCACCTTCTCGCCGTCCCTGAGCAGGGCCTTCGCGCGGCCGGCGTCTCCCACGCTTGCGGCTATATGGAGTTCGGTAGTGCCCCAGGATGCGAGGACCTTGGGGTCATCGGCACCGAGGGCATCAACCATCTTCTTCGCGATCTCCTGGGGAGTGGGCGGCTCTGCCGTCGCCTCATCCCACACCTTTGAAGCAAAATCAGCGGGCTTGAGGCCTGGCTCGCCGACCCGTTTGGTCATGGCGGCCAAGGCGGCGGTCCAACCCTTGAGCATCGGCGTAACATCCTTGGGCTTGGCGCTGGGGTTAACGTATTCGGGCACGTTGAGCCGCCACTTGCCGCCTGCTCGTACAAGCATAAACTCTTCATACCCCGCCCAGCCCAGCGGATTGGGGCAGGATGCCTTGTCCCCATCTATCGCGCATTGGGGGGACTCCAGCCCGACCAGGTCGACCCGAGGCAGTTGGATACGGACGCCATCGCCCTGGCAGTACTGGCTCCAGGCATCCTGGCCATAGGTCCTGGTCATGGCCCGGAGAAAAGATGCCTGCGCGCGGAACATATCGAACAATACTCCGAGCATCTCCAGCCCGTCGGCGTCACCGTTGAAGCAGTCCAGGAACATCTTACGATGCCCCCCGTACAGGGCGAAGGCGACTCGTCGCACTGCCCCCTCCGGCGTGTTGGCCTTCGGGGCGATGGTGCCCTCTCGGGAATAGCGATCCAGCAGCATGGTGATGCGTTGCTGGACGGCAGCCGCGACAGCAGGTTCGATCAACTTGCGAAAAGAGAAGCGAACCACGCTCTCAGGCGATCGGCCAGAGTCATCGGCAACCAGTGGGTCGGCCCCGGCGGCAAGGAGCGCCTTTACGGCGGCATCCGGGTCCTTACTCTCACCTGACCAGCCGTCGACCAGCAATAACGTAAGCAGCGGAGTTTCGCCGTCAATGTCGCGGGCGTTCACGTCGGCCTTGGCGGCCAGCAGAAGCGACACGATCCCGGCATACATTTCTCGGGCGGCCAGGTGCAGCGGGGTGCGTTCAAACTCGTCGCGGGCATTGGTGTCGGCCTTGGCAGCGATGAGGGCCTTGGCGACATCCGCGAATCCCTCGCGGGCAGCCATGTGGAGAGCGGTCAGGCCGTCGGCTCCGGCGGGCTTTGCATCGGCGCCCGCGACCAGGATGGCAAGAGCGATGTTGGGATCGCAATTGGCGGCCCAGATCAACGGGGTTCGCCCGTAGCGGTCTTTCGCGTTAAGGTCCGCCTTGGCGGCGATGAGCTTCTTCACCGCGTTGGGGTCGGCTTCGATCGCGGCGTGGTGAAGGGGCGTCCAGGTATCCTCCTTTACACCAGCCTTCTTAAGCATGGAATACACGTCGGGGTAGCATGACTCCGCCGACAGGGCCAGGGCGGACCAGCCATCCTTGTTGCGAGCACCGATATCGGCACCGGCCTTGCGCAGGCTCCCGATCGTCCCGTGCCAGCCATTCTCGGCCGCATAGAGCAGCGGCGTGTAGCCATATTTATCGACCGCATCGACCTTCGCGCCGGCCCGGATAATCGCTTCAGCGGCCTTTTGGTTTCCGCCAGATGCAGCAGCGTGCAGCGGCGTACTGCCATTTTTGTCGGCGATGCTGACATCGGCCTTGGCGGCGAGCATCCTCTGGATTCTCGCATCTCGCCTGTCGTGGATTTCTTTGTACAGGGCCAGAATCAGTGGCGTCTCGCCTTGCAGATCGCGAATGTTTACGTCGCCTCCGGCAGCAAGGAGTTTGTAGACGCAATCATCGTTACTCCTCTCGGCCGCATAGTGCAGGGGAGTCCTGCCCGCCAGGTCTTGCGCGTTGACCTTCGCGCCCGCAGCCAGCAACGCAGGCATGCAGTCGTCGCGAAAGCCAACCACGATGGCGTGCAGCGGCGTCTGACCTCGCTTGTCCCGGGCGTCCACCTTTGCCCCGTCTTTCAGCAGGGCCTTCACGCGGTCCACCTTGCCCATGCCCGCAGCCATGTGAAGCTCGGTTGTTCCCCACGAAGCGAGGACATTGGGATCATCGGCGCCGAGGGCCTTCATCAGGCCTTCAGCCATCGGCATGGCCAGCTTATCCGTTACCGCCTTTTCCAGCGTTTGCTCGGCTTGCTGCGTGGTGGGCGGCTTCGATGCGAAAGCATTCCCGCCCTTACCGAAACCGACAGCCAGAATAGCCACCGCAACCAGTAAGGAGGTTTTCTGCACGATGAATTCACCCTTCATATCTGTACTCCCCATATACCGACATAGCCCATTCAACAATTCGCGGGGGGATATCTCCCGATTGTTCCATTGTCTCAAAATCAAACGGCCATGCAAGCTTCGGCGCCCACCAACCCGAAACGTTGGCCTCGCCCCTGAAAACCTGTGGCGACGACTGGGCCTTATGGAGTGCGCGTGGCACCACGCGCACTCCACAGAATCGCTATGAAGCGGTCAGTCTGAGCGATCAAGCCCGACCCGGATCCTGGCGGAAGGTTTGGCAGAGCATTTCGTGGAGCTTCGGGTGGCGGGCGGCTAGTTGGCGCGGGGCTTCGAAGAAGTACTCGGTCGCGACGGCGAAGAACTCCTGCTCGTTGGTGAACGCGTAGGCGGGCATGTCGGACCAGTCTTCGTCCGGCTGGTCGGGGTCATCGGGCTGGTTCTCTGCCGTCGGGTCTGGCTGATCCCAGCCTTGCTGATCCCGGTCTGGCTGGGGGGCGTCGGCTTCTTCCCAGTCGTCGCCGTCGTGTCCGTAGCGACGACGGTGCTCTTCGCGCTGCCTTGCCTTGTGGGCCTGCTCCCGGAGGTCGAGTTGCCGGCTTACGAGGTCCATCCATTGGCGGATGAGCTCTCGCGGCAGGTACGCGGGGATGCCGTCGATCCCGCCGTCGCCCTCGTCGACGAGATGGGCGAACTCGTGGATGCCGACGTTGGATTTATCATTCGCTCGCGAAAAGCCCCGGATGAGCTCCTCCCTGGAAAGTATGAGCGTGCCGTGGAACGTCCCCCCGCGACGGTCAACCATTCCCAGCAGCGGGTCGACGTCCTCGTCGCTTTCGCGCGTCCGCGCGACGAAATCGCCCGGCTTAACCAGCACCTCGCGGAGAGTCGAGTACTCCCAGTCCGGGAAGCCGAGGATGGGGATCACCGCACTTGCAGCCACCAGAACACGCACGGTGTCGTCGATCTCGCAGCCTGCGCCGGTGATGGTCGTCTCGTCGAGAAACACCGCCGCCAGCAGGCGGAATCGTTCCCTGGTTTCGGCGTCGAGGGCCCGGTACTGAGGCACGCGGTGATCGAGGATGGCGGCGAGGTCGTCGGCCAGGCCGCGACGAACGATGACCTTGCGGCGTCGCATCAGTCGCGTGCCGAAGCGATAGAGCGCCGCGCCGGCGACACAGCCAAGGGCGACCATCGCGCCGGTAACGACCGGGCCCAGGGCAACGGAAAATCCAACGCCTGCGACGGCGATGGCGACGACAAAGGCCAGCAGGGCCGACCATCGCCGGTTGGCGCGAATTCGCTGTGGGGTTGGAATCATGGGCTGATCGACCGTTGAGAAAGTGGCATGGGCGTCTCGCCCATGAGTGGCATGGGCATCTTGCCCATGCAAAGCTTTGCGTCATAAACAGAAGCCCCGGCCGGAACGGCCGGGAGAAACACGGGCAAGATGCCCGTGGTACTCATGGGCGAGACGCCCATGCTACGATGAAGCGGCGCCGGCTCGCCCGGCAGGCGGGACTCGATTATCTGGCGGAACAGGGTAAATTCGAACTCGAATGCTTTTCGTTGGTCGGGGTTTGGCACGATATCGGGCGAGGCACCCATCCCGGCGTCGCTGAACCGCGAACCGAAACCTACTGCCAGGACCGCGCCCCGGCCCGGCTTGGCGACGGCCGCGACAGCCCGGCCTGCCAACGTCGCCAGCGACGCACCGCCCTCTACCACCCAGGCCGCCGAGACAGCCAGCGCGGGCAGCGGCGCCTCGGCCTTCAAATCGCCCTTGAGAGCCTCGGTCATGTCAAACTTGAGCCCGAACGGTTCGAGCAGTCGATTGGCGGATGACTGCTTGTTGTCCGGCGAGTCCAGCACCACCAGCGTCCCGCCGGACTCGACATAATCCATCAGCATGCGTCGGTACTGGTCCGTGATTTCCCCGGCGGGTCGGATCACGACCACCGCATTCGGGTCGCCCGTCACGTCCCCGCCGAGCAGCGCAGCCCCGGCGGCGCGGCGTGGGAAGTAGCCCAGCCGAAGGATCGATCGCTCGAACTGCCCGAACGCTCGTCGCCCGCCTGATGGCGCGCCGTCGTGCGGCAGTTGAGCGTCCGATATGCCGGTATCGATGGCGATCTGCACCATCGGCGCGATCGGCGATGGCGGTGGCATTTCGGTGCGGTTATGAATGGCGACGCCGAAGATTGTCCCCGCCCAGCCCAGTGCGGCTGCGCCCACCACCAGCGGCCAGGCCTTGGCAATGGGCCTCGCCATCGCCATCGCCAGCAGGGCCAGGCAAACGGCTGCAATGGCCAGCATCGGGCGCGGATCGATGAATGTATTCTCCCGGTTCAGCCAGGCCAGCATGCCGATCATCAGTTCCCGGCGGCGCGGCTCGAATGCGGACAGGTTGGTGAAGATCGACGCGTCGGCGATGGCGACGACCCGCCCGGCGCCGCGCCGGTGCGACCATACCTGGGCGAAGGCGCCGTATCGAATATCCGTCCGGGCGTCATCGGCGCGCGTCAGACCGGGCGCGGCGTAGTCCGACGGGAGGCTCCTGAGCCCCGTTCGCAGAACTACGGCCCGGCCTGTATCAAAACCAATGGTCGCCCCACCGGCGAGGTCCACATCGCCGACGTACTGCATGATCGGATGCGGCGCCAGCTGCGGGCGACCCGCGAGCCCGGTCGGCGCATCCGCAGGCCGGGTCCGATCGCAACGAATCTCAAAGCCCATTCGCCTGGCAAGCTTGTTGAGAATCTCCCCCGAGCCGAACGCGTTGGTGTGCTCGCCGATCATCAACACCCCCCCACCGCGTTGGACGAAGTGTTCGATGGCGTCGATCTCGGCCAGCGTGTAGGCCTTGGACGGAACCTTCAGCACGAGAACGTCCGTGTCGCTGAGGGCATTTTCGCCCAGCGGGGTCTTGATCCGGCTGACCTTGTAGAAGTGCGACACGTAGTCGTATATGCGGCTGTAATTGCTCGCCGCGGCCCGGCCAAACCATTGGGTATCGAAGGGCCGATCGGTCTGCGTGGCGTCGAACTGCTTGCCGGGCCAGGGCTGCTGGGAGTGATACTCATCCCAGAGCACACGTCCTGGCTTGGCACGCCCGATGGGGTCCCACAAAACCGCGCCGGTCATCGCCACCCCCGCCAGCAGGGCAGCGACCGTGCCCATAACAGCCAGGCCGCCACGGATCCGCTCCGGCTGACCGCCAGGCGCCATGGTTGTTATCGCCTCGCCGGACGCGACGGGGCGTACCACGCGCATCGCCACCAGCACCGGCCCAGCCAGCAGCGCCAGGTGCAGCCAGGGGTTAAGCAGTTGCCCGGCCAGGTCCGCACCGTCGCCTGCGCCGGCGAGCATGTCGCGGTGACAGTATATGCCGATCATCAAGGCCGCCCGCAGCGGCAGCCAAAGCAAGACGCCCGCAGACAACATGATGAGACCATCGAAGGCACGGAGGAATCTCCGCCGCGAACCGACAACGTCCCACGTCCGCATGAGAATCATCACGCCCGCGCCGGCCAAAAAGCAAACGGTCGCCGGGTCCAGCAGCAGTCCCCACGTAGCCCCGATGGTGTGGACGCCCCCACTGGCGCCGAGTGCGAGGTTCGCATGGGTCAGGACGACGTCGGCGTCCAGCAGGCTGCTCGCCAGGCCCACGAATACACTCGATTGCGAAGCCGGCACATCCACGTTCGCAAAAACGAACGGGAAGACCAGGACACCCATCGCCACGAGAACCCTGACGGTATCCAGCGCGCCGGAGCCAGAGGCCTGCCCAAGGCCTCGCCGCCTGTCGGCTGACGCCCAGGCCTGGTTCACCAGCAGCAAGGCTGCACCGATCAGGAATATGATAACCAAGGGGTTCAGCAAAAACTCCAGCGCCCCGCCGGCAGCGTTTGCGGTCCCGTCGGCGGGGCCTGTTCCAGCGCCGAGCAACCCGACCGCAAGCGCGAGCAATTGGGCAATCGGAGCGGGGAGGTCATGATTTCGCGCAGTGAGGGCGGCGTATGCAGCAATCGCAAGCGCCTGAGCGGTCAGCACCAACCCCGAAGCCGCCAGAGGCAGGCCGACTCGGCGGAGCCAGTCCCGCGCCACCGGCAGACCCGCCAGCACAAGCCCCGCCGCCAGCAGGAGCGGCCCGATCCGCTCAGGCCAGCCCAACAGCCAGGCCGCGGGCAACAACAACACCGCGCCGAAAATCGCCACGCCCGCCGAAGGCCTGCGACTTAGCGCACCACCCATGAAGACCGTCCCCAACGCCACCAGCATACCCCACGCGACGAGGTCCGCTTGATGGTAGTAACCCGTGCCCACCAGCCAGGAGGCCGACAAAAACGCCATGCCGATCCATGCCTTCTTCATGGCTTTGCCTCCACGGGTGACTCGGCGGTGGCCGGCGGCGGCAATGGCTCGCGAGCGATCGCCACCAGCCGGCGCCAGAACTCTACATTCTGGGCATTGGCGCCTGAGGGCTTGTCGCCGGCGGCTTCAAGATAACGGTTCACGGCGAACGTCGGATCGCCGATCAGCACAACTTTGCCCTGCCCGAAACTGGTCATGACGACGACGGCTTTGTCTCGCCGAGCCTTGACGAGCACCCGCGTTTGCATCCCAGAGGCCGCCACCGGCCAGGCGGCGTGGAAGTTCACCGTCGCGCGTCGTTTCCCGGCAGGCCTATCGTCGCCGATAGCATAGTGGGCCCGGAGACGGCCCAGCGGCTGGGGCACCGGCACATTAGCGTTGGCGTCAGCGGTCGGCGGGACTTCTCCCACGGCCAGGCCGAAGTCAGCGAGCATCGCCGAGACCGCCTGGCGCTCCTGCCACCCAGCCAGGCAGATGAACACCCCCCCGCCGCGCACGAAGTCGGTCAGCATCTTTCGCTCGCTGGTCGAGAAGGCTCGTCGCGGGGCGACGCTTATCAGCACGCCCGCCCGCTCGAGGCGCCGGAGGTCGAAACGCTCCATCGACATCGCCAGCATGCCGCTCCGCATCAGGCCAAGTGCGAGTTCATCCAGAGCATCCGCCTCGCCGGAGAGCGATGAGAAATCGCCCAGGTGGCCCGCGTCGATGTACACAAGGTTGTTTGGCGTGCAAGTCCGCCCGTCCGGCAGCGGCTGACAAAACTGCGCGGATGTCTGCGTAGCAACCCACAGCCCCGCGCCCAGAAAAACAACCGCCGCCACAGGCCGAAACGCACCCGCCCGGCCCACCAACAGCAATACCAGCACCGCACCTGCCGCAAGCATAGCCACATGCCGCCAGGTTTGGTCGCCGCCGCCCAGCCTGGCTGCGAGATAACCCATCAGCCTCGCGACAAATGCGTGCCACCGAACCGTCGCCAGGTCGGTCAGGTTCGCCCCGTCGGCCAAGACTACAACCGTTCCGGTGCCCATATTCTCCTGGGCCACAGTTACGAGATCACCGAGTTTCTCCCCGCCGTCGTAGGCACCGTTGGCCGGGGCACCCGTTCCGCCGGCGTTTGGGGCGTCGGCCCATGCCCATCGCCCCGCAAGTATTGGCCAGGCCGGCAGGTGAAACTCCAGCGACGCTCGTCCCGCCGAGCCGAAAGCCCGGGCTCCGCCGGCAATGCCAACCGTCGTCGGGTGCGAAATTGCCTCGATTCCAATCCCCATGTGGGCAGCGCCGCTGCCGACGGCGGAAACCGATCTGCCCCGCCTTCGATGCACAGCCAGGGCATCCAGCAACTCGTTGCTCGGACCGTTGGCATTGGAATTGGCGTCGGCAGCACAAGCCACCAGCAGCGACCCGCCGCCGCGAATGAACTTGTCGATCCGCGACAGTTGCCCATCCTGCCAAGGCTGGTTCGGTTCCAGCACGACCAGCACATTCGCGTCGGTAAGCTCCGCGGCAGAGATGTCCGCCGAACGCGTCCACCGACCACCAAGGCTCTCGACCAAGTTGCCCAGCATGCCGAAGGAGTCCGGCCCGCCGGGGTCCGCTGGCTGAGTGTCCGAGAGCCTGGCCAGGCCGCTGTCCAGCACGAGGAACTTCCTGCCACCCAAATCGCAAGGCCCCAGCGACAGCAAGGCCGCAAAAGGCAGCGCCGCCGCAAGGAAAAGTGTCGCCGCCAGACCAAGTACGCACCTCGGCCAGGGCCGCGATGTGGGGGCGGCTTCGGATTGGTCGGGCGAAATCTCGTCCGGGCTGCACGCCGGCGGCGCAGCCTCTGTTGGCCAGGTGGACCAGCGGATCATCGCGGCCACGATGGCAAGGTCCAGCCCCGCCGCCAGGGCGGGCAGGTTCCACGGCACGAGCGTGCGAATTGCCCCAGGCCAATCCCAGCCTGTCGCAGATGCCTCGGGCAGGGCCGCGACGATCTCCGGCGAAAACGCCAGTACCGCAAGGTACGCCAAGTGCCCCACCGCCAGGGCCAGAAGGATCATGACCCCGCGAAGAACGCGTCGCCTCCGCATGGCTGGGAGATAGCCTGCCAGCAGAGCCAGCATCGTCACGAGAAAATCCAACCCGCCGAAGGTCGCGCCCGTCCGCAGCGGCCTGTTCGTCAAGGCCGAAACGCCTTGTGCGAGCA
>Ga0272444_10004403_pt1 | contig 12446 bp, 11 predicted proteins | sample SSMForm13_FD_201033 | JGI IMG/M metagenome (GOLD analysis project Ga0272444, IMG submission 201033) | Marine sediment archaeal communities from Little Sippewissett salt marsh, Falmouth, MA, United States - SSM-Form-13 | ecosystem: Environmental > Aquatic > Marine > Wetlands > Sediment ... | reverse complement strand
CTCGTATATACAATAATCAGTCATATATGTAGAAAGGGGAGTATCATGAGAATTGTTTTATCGATTGCCGTGGCTTTACTCATCAGTATAGCACTACCTGTCCATTCAGCCTATGCATACGGCGGTGGGGCTAGCGGCGGTCTCAGCAACCCGGAAGGCGACACATCGGCTCCAATAAGCTTTTCGGGTTCAGGTTCCTTTCAACCGGGATTTCACTCCAATGTCACGCTCAGTGAATTTAAAGGACCGCTTAAATTCGATCATAGTAGAGATCGGGAGATCAACTTCTGGTTCGGAATGATGATGTGGACGGAAATGTTTGATCAGACAATGGGATTGGTCACGTTTCTTCCATCGCTCATCAAAGTGCCAGTTGGCATTGCATATCAAGGTCCGAAGAACGTGGTCAGGCTCATGATATATGGTGAAGAGAGAACCATGAAATTAAACGTAGGCTTACAGTCCTCTCCGGAAACGAGAAACATAAGTGGATGGTTTGCTAACACTTTTGTATTAAAGCCCATACGATGGGTCAGGAAAAAAGTTTCTGGAAAGTGATCATGTCAATTAACATAGTAGTTATTTCCTGAGTTATTGGCTATGCTTCATAGGATAAAACATTCAGTAAGGAGCTGAAGATGAGAAGAAAGTTGCTGTCAATTGTAATAATACTGAGCGTCCTGGGATTTGTCGCCTGTCAAAATATCGATTTCAAGAAAGTAAACCCCTTAAATCTCGTAAAAGGAGAAGAAAAACCTGACATAAAAGCTATTGAGCTGGAAAAACTGGATACAAAAATGACACAGGCAGTTGTCACTGTTTTTATGTCACAAATGGGTAAATTGAAATCCCTACCATATGTAAAAGTTAATTCCAGAGCCCTCGTCAATATTGATAAACAGATTGATTCATCCGTTTTTGCGCCAGGCTTCATAATGATCAAGGATTATATCGAAAATTCAGATGGCACTATCGCCCTCGATCTATTGACAGGGTATTTCGACCGTATCGGCAGAAGAGATATGAGAATAACTCACATGGTTTACAGGACGGGAAACCCGGACAAAAAAGAGGCTACGGCAATTGAAAAATGGATTCTCCGTAATAAAGGGGGAATGTTTAAGAATAATAAGGCGCATAAAAAAATGCTGGCCGATTTCCAGCGTGAAAAAGGTCTAAAACCCGATGGCGTCTTCGGCAAGGGAAGCGCCAGGAAACTATCTAAGGAATTTTCGATGATTCATATTCAAAAGCTTGAAAGCATGACGTTTTATCCCGAAAAACCCAATCATCTTATTTACCTTGTTCCATTCAAAACGGTAACACAAAACCCCGGAAAATTTTCCCACGGCTTTGATTCCCTTCCGAATGTCGCAAAACATGGAATTACTACTGACAAGTTTAAGGAACTTGCAAAACCCGGCGAAAAGTTTGTTCTTTTTGTCTGTTTCACGGATAGGATCAAACCTGTTGCCCCAATACAAGTGGGTTTTTCTAAATCGGGGCAGGGTTGGTCTAAAAAGATGAGTCCCAAATATTACGCCGTCCCCGGAACCTGGCCGGTCATTGCTCAAATGTTCTCTATTGATGAAAGCCTGGATACGTCTGAGGTATACGTCAATATTTTCATGAAAGGGAAATATACATACAAATGTATCGGAAACCACCGTATTAAAACATGTGAGGGGCCACAATGTGAGGGTTCAGGTTTTAACGATTGAGATAGTATGAGAGGTGTCTCATGAACACGGAATTCCATTATTACATAACCGGCATGGTGGCTCGGGCCGCAGGATTTACAGAGGGTGAGGCACGAACAATCGCTACTGCCGCCGAGTTTGTTGATGAAAACGATGTTCCTTTTACGATCGAAGACCGTGAAGGCGGAAAGCCTTACGAGGTGTACATCTCACAAACCATGAATATTCTGAAGCCGAAGCGGAAGCTGATGCGTATTTATCCCGTTTTTCATTTTATTCCGGGCGATCCCACTTGTGATGAGGCATGCCGCCGGGACGGTAAGATGCATCTTTTGAACACGACGCCGGGAAACGATATCGCCACCGATCTGTTACGGTCCGCATTCAAAGCAACTGACGATATTCGACTTCATCGGATCGGTGTTGCCTCCCATGCCTATGCCGACACCTGGGCTCACCAGAATTTCGTGGGGTGGTATGACTATTTCAACAACATGGGGTTGGATCCGAAACCGGATATCGGTCACGCCGATGCGGAACATCATCCCGATTGGATTGCCCACCGGTGGGCTGACGATCGACTGGTTTATGATGAGATTGACAATACAGAACGGTATCTCGGTGCGGCGGAATATCTTTATAACGAGTACCGTTATCATCTTGAACCGAGAGGACGAGACGCTGTCCAACCCTGGCCCACTGTGGATAGAGACCTTCGCGAAATATTCGGTCGATCCATGTCCGGATTCATTGAATACGGAGCAGATGATCGAGTCAGAAAATATCAGGCACTGGCTCCCTGGCTGGGAGAATTTGATGAGGATACGTGGTACAAAGAAGGCATCGTGACGAAGGTTCGAGGGCTTCCGGATCTTCAGATTGGCCTTGCCTCAACCTTTTGTGTCTTCAAGGACAACTATTACTGGTGCGAAGGTGTTGAGAAGGAATCGACCAACTGGTTTTGTTTTCAGGAGGCTGTCAAGGTACACCAGCGAGACGCCATGAAACTCCTGAAAGGACGGTTTGACAGAATGGATATCGATCTTCGTCAGCATTAGGATAATAGCGATCAGCTCTCAGCGGTCAGGAAAAGAAGAGGGGACAGGTTGTAGGGTGTTTGGGGTCAGGGAAAGACAAGAATGTAAGTTGTCCGTTGTCAGTTGTTCGTGGCAACGACCAAGCGAAAGTCAAAGGCTCAAGGTTAAAGGAAGAGTTTATAGCAATCAGCTGTCAGAAATCAGTTGATTCCAGGGCCTGCCTCAGTGGGAGTGTGGCAACTTTTCAGGATACTGAGGTATTGACATAGTAGCGTAACCCCTCTATAGTTATACGTGCAAAGCGAGTACTTACCAGGTTAAATATAAGACATTCGTATCACTCCGTATATATCTGCGCGCAGGATCATTGATGATAGCACTCAGCGATAGATCCGTTATCTGCGACTCCACCCCCGAGATACGAGAATAGAGCAAGTAAGATAAAGTGTTTCTTGTTTACCAGGAATAGCCAACAATCTCTTTCAAGGAGGTGTACCATGAAGAAAGATACAATATGTTTATCCGTGTGTGTGCTGTTTCTGGTGTTCATTATTGCAATGCCCGCCAGTGTTCTATGTGCAGATATGTTTTTAAAGATAGCGGGGGTTCGGGGGGAATCGCGTGACGCTGATCATGGGGGATGGATTGACGTACTTTCTTACCGTGGCAGCTTGACACCACCAGGATCAGGGGTAAAAGGGACGAGTCCGAGTCGGGGTAAAGTTTCAATGGGTGATATCGCTGTGACGAAGGAAATTGACAAAGCATCGCCAAAACTGAACGACGCACTTTCCACGGGGACACACTTTCCGGAAATAGAACTGGAAATTAGAGCTACCACAGGAGGTTCAGGTCAGAGTATCATCTACACGCTGAAAGACGTGGTCATTGGCTCGATAGCGAAGAGCGGAAAGAATGAAATCGTGAGGTTCCGTTTCAAATCGGGAACCTACGCTGTATTGCTCAGTAAATAGGGGAGGCTGTTGAAAAACAGCCATCTGTCCCGATATGTCGGGATTACCCTCATCCTTCACCCGTTTTCACGGGGGCAGGCTTGCGACTTACGTAATGCGGCAAAGCCACAAAGGCAAAAGCTTAAAGGCTTAAGTCTCAAGGCAAAAGAATAAGAAAATGAGTCCTTATATCATGCCGGAATATATATTGTCTTTCTGTAAGAATCTTTCGTATGCAATGTCTTTCAACGTATTTGTTTCACCCCGGTGGTGCTATTAATCGTTGCTATTCATTTCTCACTCTCACTTCATGATTCGGTGCATCACGTTTTACCTTCATCGCTTTAACAGCAGCTGATGCGAGATCTGCCCATGGATATGAAGCGTGATTATTATGAAGACATTGAGCTCTTCAGCAGCGGCACGGTCCTTTTCTGGTCTGTCGTATTTCTGATCTTTCTTTTTACTCTTCCACTGTATGTACCCAGTTACTATTTCTTTATGTTCAATATAATCCTGGTGCATGTCATCCTGGCTGTGGGCCTGAATATCCTGGTGGGTTATACCGGGCAGATTTCTCTCGGGCATGCCGGATTTTTTGCCATCGGTGCCTACGGTACGACCATCCTGATGTCCAAGCTCGGGGTGCCCTTTTTCGCGGCTCTGCCCCTTGCGGGTCTGGTTGCGGCCTTTTTCGGGTTTGTTATCGGCCTGCCGGCCCTGAGACTGGAAGGTCCCTACCTGGCAATTGCAACGCTGGGTTTCGGCCTGGCTATCATGCATGTCATCGGCACGTGGGATGTTTTCGGGGGGCGAATGGGGATGCACGCCCCGCCGCTTGATCTGGGTATTCCTCAATTGAACATCAGCCTGGTTCTGGATACCGATGTAAGCGTGTACTTTCTGGTCCTGATTATTACGATCCTGATGGTGATCGGTGCCAGAAACATTACCAGGACACGGGTTGGTCGGGCATTTGTGGCCATCCGTGATGATGACATTGCAGCAGAGGTCATGGGTGTCAACCTGACGATTTTCAAAACGCTGGCATTTGCCGTGAGTGCCTTCTATGCCGGTGTGGCAGGGGGACTCTTTGGCTTTATCTTAACGTATTTTGATCCCTTTACCTTTAATCTGATACTCTCGATTATTTTTCTGGCAATGGTGGTTGTTGGCGGGCTGGGATCGATTTCGGGGGCGATCATGGGTGCATCTCTGATCACGTATCTTCAATATGACCTGTTAAAGAATGTTAATGAGGTGCCCTATCTGGGCGACTTCCTGGTGACCATTTCGAAGAAGTGGTTGACTACCATCGGCCTGGAAAACTTCAACAGCGTCGCCCTGGGATTGATCATGATTGTCATTGTCATTTTCGAACCCCTTGGTATGTACGGTATCTGGATCAGGGTCAAGAAGTACTGGAAGACGTGGCCTTTTTAGACCGGTTATGAACCGGGATGTACATCTTATGGAGCGGGTATGATAGAACAACTTATTGTTGAAGGGTTAGCAATCGGGGCCTGCTACGGCCTGTTCGGAATCGCGGTGGCTATCATCTATAAAACGTCCGAGGTGATTAATTTTGCCCAGGGTGAAATGGGAATGGTGGCGACCTTTATCACCTATCACATCCTCACATACTACCAGTTCCCTTTCTGGCTGGCATTTATCCTGACAATGATATTCGCGATTACACTGGGGGCCCTGATCGAGTTTTTCTTTTTACGTCCCGCCAAAGACCCGACGGTCCTCGGATTGTTGGTTATTACCCTCGGAGCGGAAATGCTGCTTATGGGGCTGGCCGGCTGGAAGTGGGGTGCGGAACAGAAAGCATTCGTGTTTCCCCTCTCGGTGCAGGTAACGTATGAACCGATCAAGGGTCTGATGATCAGCCAGTGGGCAGTAGGGGTGTTTGTCCTGACGCTTATTATTATGGTGCTCCTGTTTCTCTTTTTCAGATATTCCAGACTGGGAATTGCCATGCGTGCCACCCAGCAGAATCAGAACGCGGCCAGGATCATGGGGATCAAGGTGGAACGGGTTTTTTCGCTGACCTGGGCCATCAGCTCGCTCATCGGCGCTATCGCCGCCATGTTTTTTGCGGCCAGGTCGGTTCTGGACCCCAATTTCATGATGGAGCCCTTCATGCGGGCCTTTGCCGCGGCTGTGCTCGGAGGTCTGACCAGTATACCGGGGGTCGTCCTCGGGGGGCTGATCCTCGGCCTGATCGAGAATTTCTTTGGCTACGCGTGGCCGGAGTGGAAACCGATTGTGGCGTTTATCATCATTATTTTCATTCTCACGGTACGGCCCAGCGGGCTCTTTGCCAAACATTATGTGAAAAAAGTATAAGGTGATGAAACGGTATTTAAAATATACAGGTATCGCGATTTTGATGCTGGGTGTTTTACTGTGGGGCCTGCTTTCAATGAGTTCTGTTCGCAGCCGGGTAATGCTGTATTTCGAGCGGGATTCTATTGAACAGGCGGTAAAGCACTATTTTGCCTGCGAGATGAGCAGGGATTTTGAGAAGCTGTACCAGTGTCTGTCCCCGTCATCGGTGTATCGTCAGTCACGCACCTATGAAGACTTTCTGGCTGACGTCAAGAATTCGCACGTCAGGATTCGTGAGTATACGATTGTCGATATTTATAATTTAAGGGTGAACCACGACAGAGAGGCATTCCCCCTGGTTGAAAAGTTTGTGCAGGCCGAAGTGGAAGTCATACTGTACTATACTGACACCAATCAGACATTCAGCTTTAATCAATGTTTTACGTTTCTAAAAGAGGGAGGGATTTGGTTGAAAGGATAGGATCTGTTCAGCAGCAGCAAATCGGAGACACAAGCACAACACGGGGGGATAAGAAATACAACACTATATTTTAAACAAGGAGGACATTATGAACTGGAAAAAAGGATCGTTGATCGTAGTACTCATTGTATGTGCTGCCATGATGATTCCTGCTCTGTGCCATGCAGGAAGACCCGGCTTCGATGCCAAAGAGATCAGGGTCGCCCAGTGGGGACCACAGACCGGACCGGCAGCACCCTGGGGTTCGGTCGCCAGAGGCGGCCGTCTTTTGTTTGATATCGTCAATGAAGAAGGCGGTATTCACGGCAGAAAAATAAAATACTTCATCCGTGACGATCAGTATAACCCCGCCCTGTGCGTCGCGGCGGTCAAAGAACTGGTGGAGCGTAAGGGGATATTCGCCTTTGTGGGAGGTGTTTCCAGCGCCAGCGGCATGGCGGTCAAAGACTATCTGGCGAAAAACAACGTCATCTGGGTAGGGCCCGCGACGGCCGTGCGTGAATATGTCTTCCCCGCCCAGAAATATCTCTTTGCCGTGTATCCACTCTATGAAGACGAGGCAAGCATTCTGACCAAGTATGCCGTTGAAAAGCTCAAGGCCAAAAAGATAGGATTTTTGTATCAGAACGATGCCTACGGGAAAAACGGTCTGGCCGGATGCAAACAGCGCATGGATGCCCTGGGCATGAAGCTGGTGGCGGAAATTCCCGTCGAACCCGGAGAGAAGGACCTTGCGTCACAGATGCTGCGATTCAAAAATGCCGAGGCCGACGTGGTCATCATGTGGGTGAGTCCGACGATCGCGGCTATTTCGCTCAAGACCTGTGCTACCATCGGCTTCAAACCGCAGTGGATATCATCCAATACACTTTCCGATTACCCACTCATGAACATGATCACCGGGGGGCTCTGGGAAGGGGTCATCACCGGTGCCATGGGCCATACGCCCGATTCCGACAATCCTTTGATGGTCAAATATCGTGAAGCAGCAAAACGACTGACACCGAAGGAACGATGGGGACTCTTTTACTATGCAGGCATTCTCTTTGCCGAGCCGCTGGTCGAAGCCTTGAAGCAGGTCGGCCCGAATCTGAGTACCGAAGCCTGTCTGGCGGAACTGAATTCAATCAAAGGCTGGAGGGGAATCGGTCCCGAAATAACCTGGAGTGTTGATCAGCACCAGGGTTCCGATTCTGTTCAGATTTTTAAATGCGGACCTAATTCGTCGTATGAGTTGCTCCAGGATTTTACCTCCAATGATCTTGCAACCTGGAAAAAGTAAAATGAAGCCCGGGGGGACTGCCCTCCCGGGCATCGATTATAATTCATTTCCATCGTCATGTGGATGTCTGCCCTGCGAGAGAGGCAAAAGATGACTCACTTTGAGGTTGAAAACCTGAGCATCAGTTTTGGCGGTTTACAGGCCGTTGACTCGGTCAGTTTTGCCGTGGAACGGAACGCCATATTTTCGATTATCGGTCCCAATGGCTCCGGGAAGACCACCATATTTAACCTGATAAGCGGGATATACAAGGCAGAAAGCGGCAGGGTTCTGCTGGACGATGAGAATCTGATCGGATATTCGCCGGACAGGATTGCTCGCAGGGGGATTGCCCGCACCTTCCAGAATATTGAGCTCTTTACCAATGCCACGGTGATGGACAATTTGATGCTGGGCCGGCACATTCATATGAAAACCGGGGTGCTGGGCGGAGCGTTCATGTGGGGCAGGCACTCCCGTACTGCGAGAGAGGAAGTCAAAAACCGTGAGATTGTTGAAAAAATCATCGATTTCCTCGATCTCCAGTCTATCCGGGATCAGTTTGTGGCGAACCTGCCCTACGGCAAGCGTAAACTTGTGGAGTTAGGCAGGGCTCTGGCGTTGGACCCCGCAGTATTGCTGCTGGACGAACCGTCTGCGGGCATGAATACCGAGGAAAAGGATGATTTACGGATCTGGATCAAGGATATTCAGGAAGACTATAATGTAACGATTTTGCTGATCGAGCATGACATGAACATGGTGATGGGGATTTCAGACAGGATCCTGGCAATCAATCAGGGAATAAAGATCGTAGAGGGGTCTCCGCAGGAAGTCCAGAAACATCCCGAGGTCATTGCGGCATATCTGGGGGAGGAGGGGTAATGCTTTTCGTCAGGAACATCGAAACATGGTATGATCTGATCCGGGCTCTCCATGGGATTTCATTCGAAATCGAGGAGGGACAGATCGTGGCACTGCTCGGCTCGAACGGGGCCGGAAAGACGACCATACTCAAGACGATCATGCGTCTCCTTGACGATGACCAGCCCGAAAAGGGAACCATTGAATTTCTGGGGAAACGGATCGACCGTAAAAACACCGACGAGATCGTGCGCATGGGAATCAGTTATGTTCCCGAGGGAAGAGAAGTTTTTCCCGAGCTGACCGTGATGGAAAACATTGTTATGGGTGCGTTTACCAGGAAAGACAGGAAAAGCATCAGGGATGATATTGAGGCCGTGTTTCATCAGTTTCCTATCCTGAAGGAACGGAGAAGACAACAGGCGGGCTACCTGAGTGGCGGCGAACAGCAGATGCTCGCTATCGGACGGGCCCTGATGAGTCGCCCCCGACTGCTCATGCTCGATGAGCCGTCACTGGGACTCTCACCCATACTCACGAGAGAGATTTTCACGATTATTGAGAATATTAACAAAGAAGGAGTTACCATCTTTCTCGTGGAACAGAATGTTAATATGGCGCTGAAGTATTCTGATTTCGCCTTTCTCATGGAGAACGGCAGGATCCTGCGGGCCGACAAGCCCGAGGTTTTGCGGGAGGACGAGGATGTCAAGGAATTCTATCTGGGCATTTCGACGGATACCTCGGTCAAGGGATATAAACGCTACCGCAGAAAGGTACGATTCCGTTAAAAATCCATGACAATGACAACAGAAATTTTGACAACACATTCGGACACGCTCCCTAAAGCCTTGCGTGAGCTTGCTTCACGGCAGCCCGAGCGGGTTGCCATGCGGTATAAGGAATATGGGATCTGGCATGATATCACCTGGAAGGGATACTTGGAAAAAGTGCAGCTGGTGGCGCTGGGGCTCTCTTCGCTTGGCGTCAGTCGTGGTGATCACGTGGCAATTATTGGTGAAAACAAGCCGGCGTGGTTGTTCTCGGCGTTGGGTATCATGTCGCTGGGTGCCATCTTTGTCGGGGTCTATACCACCAACCCTGCCGAAGAATGTGAATATGTGGTTGGACACTCGGAATCGACGGTCTTTATCTGTGAGGATGAAGAACAGTTGGACAAGGCCCTGGTCTTCAGAGGCAAGACTTCGAAATTACAAAAGGTCCTGGTATGGGACATGGAGGGTTTGCGGCACTTCAAGGATCCCATGGTGATGAGTTTTAACGAGCTGCTCAAGACGGGCAGAAAAATGTCGGCGGATAAACTGCAGTTGTTCGATACCCTGGTAGATGAGGGCAGGGGAGAGGATATCGCTTCCATCATCTATACATCGGGCACAACGGGGCCGCCGAAAGGTGCCATGATTGCCCATGAAAACTATCTGTGGATTGCCAGGCAGACTGTGAAGGTAATGAAATCCACCCGGGATGATGAAACCATATCGTTTTTGCCGCTTAATCATGTCTACGAACAGATCTTTGATCTGATGATTCACCTTACTGTGGGTCATGTTGTCAATTTTACGGAGAATACCGATACGGTTATGAATGACCTGAAGGAGGTTTCTCCGACGCTCTTTCATGCCGTGCCCCGGATCTGGGAGAAGTACTATTCCGCCATTGTGCTGAAGATGGATGACGCCACCTGGTTCAAGAGACATGTCTATAGGCTGGCGGTCACAATCGGCGGAAGGTACAATCAGCACAAACTGGCAAATAAGAAGATACCCCTGCTGCTTGCTATGGGATACCGGTTGGCCTATATGATTGTTTTCCGAAAGATGAAGGAACGACTGGGCTTTGACAGGGTGCGCCTGGGGTTTTCGGGAGCAGCCCCGATTTCCCATGAAATCCTGAAGTACTTCCAAAGTATCGGCATCCCGATACGGGAGGGGTACGGTCTGACGGAGACCACCGGTATCACCCATGTGTCTGACGAGTTTAACTTCAAGCTGGGTACGGTCGGCAAGGCCCTGCCCGAAACGGATGTCAGGATTGCCGACGATGGAGAAATCCTGGTCAAACACGAGGGCATTTTCAGGGGTTATTTCAAGGATGATGAACACACCGGGGAGGCCATTGTTGATGGATGGCTCCATACTGGCGATGTGGGAACGGTTGACGACGAAGGCTACCTGACCATTACCGATCGGAAGAAAGACATTATCATCACTGCCGGCGGCAAGAATATCGCCCCCCAATATATTGAAAACCTGTTGAAGTTTTCACCCTATATCAACGATGCGGTGGTTGTCGGTGACAGACGTAAATACCTGGCTGCAATCATCGTGATCGATGAAGAAAATGTGGTGAAGTGGGCCCAGGACCACAAGGTGCAGTATACAACATTTGCCAGTCTGACCAGGACCGAAGAGGTTATGAAACTCATTCAGTACGAGGTTAATAACGTGAACAAGCAGCTCGCCTCCGTGGAAAACATCAGGAGATTCAAGCTGCTCGATAAAAAGCTCTACACCGAAGACGGCGAGGTAACTCCCACCATGAAGGTCAAGCGAAAGTCTATCTACGCACAGTACTCGGACCTGATCGAGTCTTTATATGCGGAGTGAGCATAAGATAGAAGACAGATTTTATAGCTATCAGTAATCAGCTTTCAGCGGTCAGGGAAAGACAAAAATGTCAGTTGTCCGTTGTCAGTTGTTCGTGGCAACGACCAAGCGAAGGCTCAAGGGCAAAGGGTGAGGATATAGGGTGTAGGGGGTTGGGTAAAAACAGGGGGCAGAATGCAGGAGTCACCCCTGTGGAACCTGCACCGGCAGGTCAGCTTTGCTGATTTCAACGGGGCAAGGAATCAGGAGACAGAATATATAGCAATCAGTTTTCAGCTATCAGCGGTCATGAAACTTTCGTGGATCGGGTAGTTTGATCGGAATATGATGCAGACGTAAGAATTTCAATCAATCTGGGAATTTTATTGGTGACAGTTACTCATGTAATTTTGTATAAGGGATGTTTAGAAATTAGTTGCTGTTCAGAATTACTTGAAGGAGTTTTCATGGAGATTAATAAACCCGGTGCTCACATTGACCAGATGCTGAGGCAAACAAGAGTCCATCACGTACAGTTGAGCATGATGGCCGACCAAAAGGCAAGCATGCTGATCACTGTGTGCGCCATCATCATTCCTCTTACGGCACACTTCCTGGGTAATCCGCACTTTCGCCTGGTTGCATTTACCTTAATCTGTTTCAGTGTGCTCACCATGCTGCTCGCTATCTATACTGCAATGCCGGGCATCCATAAACCGGAAAACATTGATGTCGCTGCATCTTCATTTAATCCCCTCTTCTTTGCTGATTTCAAAAGCCTGGATTATGAAGAATATGAAAAGCTTATAGGAGACATATCAAATGATCCGTCACGCGTCTATGAGGTTCAGATTCGGGAAATCTATCTTCTCGGAAAGTACCTGGCGAATTACAAATATAAATACCTCAGGCTTTCATACCTCTCATTTCTCAGCGGTATTGTAACATCAGGCCTTATCTGGGTCGTAACTGGTGTTTTTTTTAGTTGATTGGTAAATAGCAATAAGTATTCAGCTTTCAGCGGTCAGCAAATAAAAAACAGGCGAAAGGTCAAAGGCTCAAGGCGAAAGGAAGAATTTATAGCTTTCAGTGTTCAGGGAACTTACGTTGTTCGTCGCTCGGGTGTCGTTGATCGAGTATCCGTTATAAAAAACATACAATCTGGTGCTATAATGTATTGATATTTTAACACGGTACTGTTATTAAT
>Ga0272444_10004402_pt1 | contig 12448 bp, 9 predicted proteins | sample SSMForm13_FD_201033 | JGI IMG/M metagenome (GOLD analysis project Ga0272444, IMG submission 201033) | Marine sediment archaeal communities from Little Sippewissett salt marsh, Falmouth, MA, United States - SSM-Form-13 | ecosystem: Environmental > Aquatic > Marine > Wetlands > Sediment ... | reverse complement strand
GCTTGTGTTCCTTGTCGATGCTGATGTGGTTCTTGTAACCGTAGTAACTCTTACCGTGCTTCTTGGTCCAGCGGGCGTCCTCGTCCTTCTGACGCTTCATGTTGGGCTGGTCATCCCAGCCTTCCGGTGTCTTGCCTTCCTTGATCTGCTGGTTCTCTTCCCGCTTGTTCCGGTTCTTCGGCACGTTCACCAGGCTTGCATCGATAATCTGCCCACCTTTCGGCACCAGCCCGGATTGCCAAAGCTGTTGGTCAAAACCGCGAAACAGTTTGTCGATCAGCCCGAGCCGGGTCAGGCGTTCCCGAAACAGCCACAGGGTCTTCGCATCGGGCACCGTGTCCTCCGGCGATAACCCGAGAAAACGCTGGAATGACAACCGGTCACGCACCTGGTATTCGGCCTGGTCGTCTGAGAGGTTGTACAGGGCTTGCAGGATCAGCATCTTGAACATCAGGATCACGTCGTGCGGCTTGCGTCCTGCTTTGTTCTTGCGGTCTTTGTCGTGGATGATCTGGAGCAAAGGGCGAAAGGCTTGCCAGTCCACGATGCTGTCCAGTCGGGGCAGTGGATCGCCCAGCTTTTCCAGCTTCGCCAGTCGATCCTCGTCATCGAAAAAGCCTGGTTGCATCGTTTTCAGCCTCTGTCTGTTCAGTCGTTGCTATTCTGCCCGAACGGGCGAATTATTCGAGGTGCCCTTCTATTTCTTTGCATTCTGACAAACTGCGGGCCGGGATTTGAAATATCTAGATCAAGGAAGGCCATTAACATCCAGCACTTCTTCAAACATTTCGCACACTATCCCAGCCACCTCAGAAATATCTCTACCCAGCACGATCGGCATCGCACTGTCCACCAACTGCTGCGCATACTCCATATCCGTGATCAGCTTGACGAGGCCACTGCTAATGTCATCCAGATTCGTGGGGTCAGAGTAATATGCGGCATCGTCTCCTAGGAATTCAGAAAGGCCGCAGTTGGTTGTCGCCAGTACTGGAGTCCCGTAAATAGCGGCCTCCAGATACACGAGCCCAAATGATTCAACCAGCGATGGCATCGCAAAGACCGACGCCGTCACGTAATGATCCCGCAGTTGTTCTGCCGTCTGCCAGCCTAGCCAGGTGACCGCACGTTCAACGCCCAACTGCCTGGCAGTTCGCGCAATACCCGGATGTTCAATGCCTCCGGCGATGTACAAGTGTGCCTCGGGAATGATCTTCAGCACTGCGGGTAGTGCACGAACGAGATTGTGCACACCCTTTCGCTCCGGGTTCCCGCCCACCGTGAGGATCTTGCCACGCTCACGCGCTGCAACTGCGGGGATCATGTCCGCCAGCAGAAAGCGCTTGGTGTCCAGCCCTAGATGGGCCGTCCAACTCAAGGCCGGATAAATCCGGTGACGGGCTGCAATTTGCGCCCTAGTGACATCAGAAACATAGTGAAGACCCTTGAAACGCTTCAGCGCACGGGCTTCCAGAAAGGCCGTGAGATGATAGTAAGCCCAGCGCTGCAACCAATCCGTATATTGCGGCCGCATCTTTAGGGGGTTGGCCGGGCAAATCGCTGCATAGCCATCGTGAACTGTACCGAACTTGGGGCAGGGTGTTCGCGCAAACGCGGCCTCGCGCGCATCGACAAAGTACACAAGATCAGGCGTCGCCGAGCGAAGGTATTGCCGTAGCACCTTTGCGAACGATCGCGCCAAGGGAATCCACCGAGCCGCAGATCGCAACCGTGGGCGCGGAACCCGTATCACTTCAAGTCGCCCGGGGAACACCGCGTCCCGATCCACTTCATCTTTCTCTTCCGGGCAAATGAGAGTTATGTGGTACCCCTTCTCTAACAACGCCTCAACAATGAAGTTGGCGTAGGTACCAACGCCAGACGTAATGGTACCGAACTGCTGAGAAACTAGAACAATATGACGGTCCTGCCGCACCTGTTTACCCGTTAACTGTCAGACAATCTCTCAGTGCCTGCCGCCAGCCCGGCAAGGCCAAAGGTTTTCACCCCATTTCAAGCATCCAAGCAAGAAGTCAAAGGATACTGAGCGGGTGCTTGGCAACCCAACATGGTATCGGCGCAAGCCTACAGTCGAGCACAAGCATATTGCGCCTTCAAACCCATAGCCCGTCGCATAGTGCAACAAGGCCGCCGGTCACTAGATTTCTTTATCACCGAAATCGCCAGAAACTGGACGTGGAAAATTCACCGCGCCTTATCATGCGTTGACAACTCGATCCGCCTCACCCGTTCCAAGGTCATCTCCTGCAACTGCCGGTTGAATGAAATCAGATCAGCAACCAGGCCGACGATAAAAGAGATGAACCCCATCATCAACAGCACTCCGCCAAGCACCAGCGATTGAATATGCCCACCCGAATCGCTCGTAAGAAAAAACCACAGAAAGCGCGCCACCGGCAGAGCACCCAAAACACTCAGCACCAACCCGATAAAGAAAAAAAACCTCAGTGGCTGATACATGGCATACATGCGCACGATAGTGGTCACCTGGCGCATGATGAAATCGGGAATGCTCTTGAACAGCCGTGATTCGCGGGTCTTGGAGTTGGTACGAATCGGAACCGATTCGACCGCCAGCTGTTTCTTACCCGCCTGGATCACTGTCTCGATGGTGTAACTGTAACTGGAAACGATGTTCAGGCGCAGCGCCGCCTCGCGCGAGAAGGCGCGAAAACCACTGACGGCATCCGGCACCCACACGCCCGCCAGTTTGCGCACCACACCGCTGCCGAACCACTGCAGGAACTTCTTCGCCTTGGAGAAGTGCGCTATCTTGTCCGTCTGCCGGTCACCGATGACCATATCCGCTCTGCCGGACACCACCGGGGCAATGAGCAAGGGAATATCCGCCCCGACATACTGGTTGTCGCCATCGGTATTGACGATGATGTCGGCCCCCGCCTTAAGACAGGCATCGAGCCCGTTGCGGAAGGTCTTGGCCAGACCGAGGTTATGCTTGTTGCACACGATGTGATCGACGCCCAGTTCACGCGCCACCTCCACCGTGCGATCGGAGCTGCCGTCATCGATGATCAGGATTTCGATCTCATCGACGCCTTCGATCTCGCGCGGGATGTCCGCAAGCGTCTCCGGCAGGGTTTCCTCTTCATTGAAGCAGGGTATCTGTACGATGAGCTTCATCGTTCCTCGGTTCGCGGCTTCGGCAAGTGGGATTAAGACCTAAGCATGATACAACGCACTTTCGCGCTTTTGTAACTGCCTTCTCAGGCCCGAAGCTGGGCAGCAGACCGGTAAGCCCCATACAGACCCGGTGTAGCCTAGAAGAATGCCTGCATGCTCAGGGCAATTAGACTGCTACAACAGCCCTGGAGCAGATCGTCCCCACCAGCAGTTGTCATCCACCAACGTGGCCGGTAGTTTATCCGCACCGCACCCACCCGCTAACAGTAGCGAAAGAGGTTCCCTGGATGATAGTTGAAGACAAGGATTCGAACCGACGCTTTCTGAAATGGAGCGCGGCCTTGGCGATTTTCCTACTGACCGCGTTCGGCGCCTGGACCGCATTCGTCTGGATAATGCTTTGGGCGGGAGCCAGCTTCAACGACTTGCAGACCTGGAATCCAGCGCTCATTCCCATCCTGGCATTGCTGGTGCCGTTATCGCGCAGCGTCACAAAGCAGATTCTTTCCGGCCAACCACCAGGCTCGGCCGCGCTGCCGTCCCGTTCGCATCCACTGTGGCTACTCCCCTCAATGTTGCTGCTGGCGGCTGCCCTATTGCTTTCTGCGGTCACTGAGCAGGGCTCGTTCACCCTCCCCTGGCTTTTGTTTGCCGCCTCCTGCCTTTTGCTCTTGCTGGCAACTGCAGTGCCGGCTGGGCGCGCCTCGATCACAGGCAATTCTGACAATTACAGCAGGCGAGCAGAGTGGCAAAGCAGCCAGCACGATCTTGCCTGGTACCTGCTGACAGCAGCCCTGTTGGTGACAGCCTATGCCCTGAGTACGAACACGGATGCCGACGACACGCATTTTATTGCAGCGGCAGTATCACTATTGCAGTTTCCGGATACCCCCTTGTTCCGCTACGACGTCATCTTTGGGGAATCCGGCATCGGGAATCACATTTTCGCGCTAAACCACGGCCAGTCGTGGGAAGCCCTGGTCGCGTTCCTGTCGCTGCTGCCAGGCATTGATCACTTGAGTCTGTACTACTGGTGGCTGCCGGTTGTATTTCTGCTGCCCGCCCCCTTGTTGCTCTTCATGATGGTAAGCCGCTACGAGTCAGGCTTCGCCTGGGCCGGCGTCCTGTTCGCGCTCCTGTTTCTGCTCGCATGGTCCACCGACAACCACCATGCCGGACATTTTTTCGTTCCCCGGTTCTTCCAAGGAAAATCTCTGTTCGTCACCTTGATGGTGCCGGCGATTTTCCTCGCAGTTAGGGAACTGGTACGCAACAGGTCAGCCGTGCTGACCATCCTGGTAATGCTGCTACTGATAGCCAGCGGCGGATTCACGTCCACCGGCCTGTACGTCGGCCTGATTGCCGCAGGCATCGCCTTCCTCGCCTTCGTTCCCCTGGACAGACGTGCGATTGTCGTTTCGGTAGCCCTACTGGCGTTAGCCTCGCTTCCCAACTTGGTGATGCTATTCGACGTATCCCAGCAGCTGAACTCGGTCTGGAAAATCGCTGCAGACACTTGGCAGGGTAGCGCCCATCCGCCACGCGAAGCGGAAAACAACTCCATATACGCGCAGTTTGGCGGCGGCAAAAACCTCGCCGCAATCTTGCTCCTGAGTTGGCTCGGCATCGCCTTTGCGGCCTTGCTCAGAGCATCCGACGGCAGACAGCAGGAGGTCGTGCGACTGATGCTGGCATTGGTCCTGGTCGCGTTCAGTCGCCCCCTGTCCGAGTTCGCCGCGGCTATTAGCGGCATCGGCAACGTCGACTGGCGCTGGCATTGGGCGATGCCACTAGCGGCGATGCTCGCGCTCACCGCGGCCGGCGCAGCACGTTTCGCCGTTTCCGATGCACCGCGACAGTTGGCCAATGCGCTACCCAGCGGATTTCGCGATCCGGCTGCGTTGCTCACCCGGACAGTGACGCTGATCCCCCTGCTCGCATTGGTGGCGCTATTGGCCATCAACGCTTCACATCTTGCCAGGAAATATGCTGCCGATGTGCGGCCGATCAAGGTCTATCCAGAGCAACGCGCCATCCTCGATTATTTCCGCGGCCGCGATCTCTCGGGCCGGCTTATCCTGGCGGACCAACGTGTGGCACAACTACTTCCGCGCACCGAACACCAGGGACGCCTGGTTAGCGCCGGACCGATCTACTGGAATATGCCTTACTTCGGCCCGGACGAAACTTGGGCACGCTACCGCCTGGAGAACATCATTAATGCCCTAGCCCCCCCCAGCGCAGAAGATCTGCAATTCCTGAAACAAGAGGTCCACGCACGTGGAATCGATATGCTTGTATTCGATAGCGCGCAAGATGCCATGAAGTACATTGCAGAACTGGCCGAGGCCGAGGGTATGCAGTGTCAAGCAGTGGATACATGGCAGGTTTGCGAGTCGAACTGATGCTTTGCCATCGCTCCGATGATCAGCGCCGATGAGCGACAATCTGAAAGACAAGGTTGTTCGCGGCGCCTCGTGGTTCATCGCCATGAAGTGGGTGCTGCGTCTTACCGGCCTGGTAAGCACCGTCGTACTGGCGCGCATCCTGACCCTGGAAGACTTCTTTCTTATGGGTTGGCTATTCCGGCGCCATCCGCCCCCTGCCACGTTACTATGCGTTCCCTCTCGTACTGTCGGCCATAGCAATCGCGCTCGCCCTATGTGATGTAAGGAAAGCCTGGCTACGCCATGGCTTGCTGTCGGCTATTATCGGCGCGAACCTGCTCAGGTTGAGTGTCGACACTACCGTGTCGAGAATATCCATCCACGATTTGCGTCGTACACGGTTAGAAACTACATCGTGGAAAATGATGTGCATGTCGTAACCGATTCCCGGACGACATGGCGAACAAGTGCATTGCTGAAACTGGCGTCGAGAAAAGCCGACATGGTCAGCGACACCCCAGGCACGATGGAAAATTACGTATACGCCGCAGTTGGAGACCGCCCCCCACGTTGCCGGCTATCACCAGCCAACTTAAGGACGAAAACCTAATCGTCAGGATTCCGCCGCCCAAGTTGCTGATCGGACACCTGCTGGATCTCAGCGGAATTGGCCGCTTGTTGCCTGCGAACCTTTATCACCACCTTGCAATTCGCAATGATCCAGTAAGTTTTTACCAAGTGAGGGCCAATAAAAACCGACTGAACCTTTACAGCAACTACTAATACCTGATCTGCGAGTCAGCACAGCGAAACGTTTCGTCAACCAGCAGCGTTTGACCCCGGACGATTATCCTAGCCTTCCCAAACGCAAAACCTTTGTGATCAAGTCCACCGTTGCTCTTTTCTTTGCGGGAAACTCTCCCCCACGGCTAAGCAACCCATCGATTACTCCACCAACGACCGCTTTACCCACGTTCGGGTCCACCGAATGCCTTACAGTTCTCTTTGCAGCAGCGAATCGCCATTTCAAGACTCTGAGCAACCCAACAACATTGGCTTTGTGTTTGCGCCAAAAAAGTATCGAATTCCGATTAGCATAGTAATAGTAGTGCGGCTTCCGCTCACCTTGATGAACATGGTGATAAACCCGCGCATCTGGAACCAACTGGCTCCGAAGTCCTTTTGTCATCGCTCTCACACAAAAGTCAAAATCTTCCATGTAAGCAAAAAGACCATCATCAAATAGCCCTATTTTCTCGATCAGTGAACAACGTACGAACATCGCTGTTCCCCAAACCACTACTTGGTCAGGCATCTCTGCCTGCCAACTAGATGCCTCGTCAATATCTTTAGTCTCTTTTATGGAGGGCTCCGACGTCGAAATCAAAGTCAGAGCATGTTGCACGTCATGATCATTTTCATTAAGTATCAAGGGCGAGAAAATTCCGGCACGGTCGTGACATTCTGCGGCCTCTACCAAGCATTGCATCGCTGTTCTTTCAACTGAGGCATCACTATTCACCATCCACAAAAAATCAGCTTTTTCATCCAATGCCAGTTGGGCGATCTTATTATTCCCACCGGCAAACCCGAGATTGCGGTCTGACTGCAACAACATAACCGAATCTAAATCTTTCAGCTTTTCCCGCTCTTCCGGGCAAGAACCATTATCGAGCACAACGATCTGGTGCCGCACATAAGAACTCTTTCTTATCGAATCGACGCACTTCAACGTTTCCTCCGCAGAATTCCAACATAGGATTCCGATGTAAACCATCGGCAAATCTTCAGCCATACAGGAGGATACGTTCAACGACTCACCCAGAAGTGAAATGTGCGTCAACAAGGCCAGCAGCTTCTCCAGCGGCTCGAAAACACATCCCAAACAATTTACACAAAACCAGATCTAAGCTTTTAAAGTTTCAGTTAATGGCAAACTCATGGAATATTTTAGCCAACTTGTCTGCCGTACGACTTTGGCGAATTTTTTCAATATTCCCCCACCATTCCTGACACTGAGCCAAGGTTATTGTTTTGCAGCTATTCGCCACAAAATCTTCCAGTTCAGTCACATCGTTGGCGACATATCCGAATGCTCCGTATTTCTTTTCTATCCGCTCGACCATAGAGTTTCGGGTGATGATCAATGGCTTCATCGCAGTAAAAGCATCAATGATGCTACCACTCGCCACAAACCTGTTTGCTTTCGGCAATGGTAGACAAACGCAATCCATGTTACGTAATGCTGACAGATATTCGGGTCTATCCAAGCCTGAAGGCGAAGGTTGTCTGGCAAGCGCCGTCAGATCGACACCTGCAGCATTCGGATTTGCTCGTCCGATTGCGTGAAACTCCAATCGAGGGCCACTGAGTCGCTTGGCCAAACGAGCAAATACGTCAAACCCCTTGCCTAGCCCGCAATGCCCAACAAATCCAACCCTGAGCGCCCGGCCAGTCGGCCAAGGCGTTGGGGGTGCCCACTCATTTTCCAAGACTGGATGTTCCAGTGTGAGAACACGACCGCGCTGAGCCGGGAACATCCTTTCAATCTCTTCCTTGACACCCAGCTCCAAAGCCAAGATACGCTGGTTACTTGGTAGTCGACGGTTGAAATTGGCATAAAAATCGAAGTACCGGATCAGCGGGTTTCTTGAGCGCCACTGCATCGCCTCCTCGAGTTGACTGTGCAGCGCGAAAAGCAAAGGAGCCTTTGTGATCCTGTGCCAGTTGTCACGAAACACAGCCAACAAGTTTGCATCCATACCGCCAAGCACCGCCAGCTTTACGTCATCTTGTGTCAGGGCATTCGCTACACGTCCCAAGGCAGCCTGCGCAGAAGGTCTCCCTTTCCATGGAAGATAAGCTTGGGGGGTTCTTGCAACTGACAATGGCTCGATGGCGGTAAAAACAAGCCTCGATTCCCCGTCGAACGCTGTCTTCAAGTTTGCGGCGTGTCCCGCAGTAGCGAGGAACCGTATCCGGTTTTTCGGGTAAGCCGCCAACAACACCCGCAGTAGCCCTTCATTGAAGGGCAGATGCATATCCGCATGGCTAAGCAGATCGAGAAAGACAATAGTTTTCACTGCTTTTACTTCGCCCTTTGTGCCTGTTCTTGGTATCCATCAGTCGGCCCGTTCTTGGGCAGATATACCCGTCGGACGCCGACTCGGCGGGTAATGATATCCCAATTCGATAGCCTGAATAGTCAAATTGTAGAGCCACCTATGATCCTCTATAGTCTGACAATCAGCTTCTCGGCGACTGCCAATACTCCTCATCTGGTAAGCCCTCTGTTATGAGCCTGCGCAAATCGCTTGCGATCGTAGCAATTTCCCGCTACGCAGAGATCAGTCTTGGATTATTGTCGACTGTCATCCTGGCACGCCTGCTCACGCCGAATGACTTCGGGATCTACAGCATCGCGGCATCTGTTGCCGCCATCGGCCACTTGTTCCGCAATTTTGGCGTCGGCCAGTTCATCATCCAGGTCGAAGAGTTGTCCAGCGAGGTCATGCGCGCCGCATTTGCAGTAACCCTGGCTATCTCGTGGGGCATCGGCGCCCTGTTGATCGCAGTGGCACCACTGCTGGGACGAATTTACGACGATGATGGCGTGAGCAACGTCATGATGTTCCTGTCGATCAACTTCTTCCTGCTCCCGTTTGGCGCGATAACCGAAGCAGTGTTGCGTAGGGCAATGGCCTTTACGCCGTTGGCAATCACCCAGATTGCAGGTGCTGCGACAGGGCTCATCGTGGGCGTTACTTCGGCTTGGTGGGGCGCGCAATATATGGCTATTGCCTGGGCTGCCAACGCCAGCACCCTTGTCACCATCATCCTGATACTTTGTTTCCGCCCGCCCTCGCTTCCCTGGAAACCGGGAATCAAGAAGATTCGGCAGGTCTTTGTTTTTGGGCTCAAGGTGGGCGGGCTGGACCTGATCAACCAGGGCAGCAACAGCTTCACTGAATTGCTGATCGGCAAAGCTCATGGGTTAAGGGACTTGGGGATCTACTCCCGGGCATTCGGCACTTTCAGCTTGTTCGAATATGCCTTTGTCGAGGCCATCCGCCCGATAGTACTCCCCTACCTGTCGGACGCAAAACGCAACCAAACCGCCCTAGGACCTATTTATCTGAAGATTTGTAGTTTCATCACAGTCTGTCTTCTACCATTCTTTGTGTTCCTTTTCATCAGCGCAGCGGATGTAATACAGGTGCTGTATGGCACCCAATGGGCGGAAGCCATACCTGTGCTGAAGGTGCTCTGCATCGCCGGCTTGTTCTTGGGCCCCACGGTGTTTTTCGATCAGCTGCTTATTGCTCACGGCAGGCCGGGGCTTGCGTTTCGATACCAGCTGACCTTCCAGACATTTCGACTCGTAGCCCTGGTGGCTCTAATCGGTGGGGACCTGGTAATGGCAGCGATTGCCTTTGTCGCTAGCACCCCCATCAAGCTGGCACTGACGCTGTCCCTGGCCTGGACACAATTCGACCTGCCTTTTCAAAGGATCTTCAAAGCCGTTCTTCCGTCTTTGATCCTGGCACTGGCGGTAGCCATAATCGCTTTCGCCACTAGTAACGGGCTCGAGCAATGGGATAACGCTTTGGCGCGGCTGACTGTTGAATCGTTCTGCGTGGCGGCAATCTGGCTGCTCATGTTGGTCCTGCTGAAGCATCCGCTGGCGCAGGAAATCGGCAAACTCAGCAACAAGTTGCTCAGGCGTTCTCAGCCGACAGTCGACTGAGAACCTTTGCCAGCCGTCAACTTATGAAACATCAGCTGCAGGTGGCGCAACCACCATTTCCATGAGGCATCCATGCACAGCGCCTGCGACGAGAAGAAGACTGCGTCGCCATAACGCCCCTCCGAGGCCAGACGCTCGGCAATGTGCTTTAGGGTATAGACCGCGTGTTTTCGTGCGTGCGCTGCGATCGCCGGGTGACACGCCTGCAGCCCCGCCTTGTTGAGAACGTAGAGCTGATAGTTGAGACGCTGGTATGCGGAGATCGCCGTGGTCATATTAGCTGACTTGGTCTTGTCAGGGACATTGTGCTGCGACACCACATCGGGGTTAAAAAGGATGCCTCTGGCCTGGTCAATGGTGCGCAGATAGAAATCGCGGTCGCACTCCCAGCGAATATCCTCGTCCATGCCGCCAATAGACAGGAAAAGTTCGCGCCGCACGATCGAGCAATTCAGATGTGCAAACCCATTGCCGTGCATCAACAGATCGACATCTACCTGAAATACGCGCTGTTCGAGCGACAGCCCGGCTGCGACGCAATGCTGTTCGCCTTCCGCCAGCCACAACACCGTCCCCTGTGCAGCATCCTGGCCAGCCTGCACCGCCAGTTGGTTCGCATAATAGACGTCGCTCTCGGGAAAGCGCTGCAAAGCAGCATGAGCATTTTGCAAATGCGCTGCATCAGTCCAAAAGTCGTCGTCGTCGAGAAAAGTGACAAACTTTCCGCTGGCGGCATACACGCCGGTGTTGAGCGAGTAACTCTGGCCGTGACCGCGTGGATAGCGCACCAAGTCGATACGCCGGATACGCCCCGGGTGCTCGTCTATCAATGCCTGGAGGTCCGACAGGTGTTCCTCGTCTGAGCCATCGTTGACCAGCATCACTTCGAAATCCTGGAACGACTGCACGAAGATCGAGTCCAGCGCCAATCGCAGCAGTTGCGGGCGATTGCGACTGGCGACGACGACACTGAAGAAGGGCTGTGACATGGAACAGGCTCTCGAATGCGGTATTTAAACTGCAGGCGTCTGGATACCCGCCCGGTCAGCGCATTTTGTGCGCATGAAAGGCATCACGCAGCACCATCTCATCGCCGGCAACGTCGAGAAAACGCAGGATTTCCCTCTGCCCTTCTCGGCTGCTCATCGCCTCGATCGGGAAGATGCGAAAGTGCTCCGGGTGCTGCGATGCATGTCGCTCCGCCTGCTCGTAATAATAATCCCAATACTTCCCGATGGCCTCGCGCATGCTGTCTGCCTCGAACTTGGGGAAAGTCGAATCCCATACCGGGTCTGGCGCGTACTCACTGCCGTCATGTTCCTGCCAGAAGTTTCGCGCCTTGTGAAAGGGCGTGCGGGTGAGAATCGACTTGAGCCGGTCGGCCAGCCATAGAGAGGGCCAGCGATGCACCGCCGACTTGACCAGCCAGCTCCCGATGGTCTCGTGCCGGTCGCGCTTGATGCAAACGAAGCGCACATCCTGGGTGATGGCCAGAATATCGTCGACATAATTCAGGTAGTAGTACGCAATGTCACCAAGCATGCGCACCTGCTTCATCGACTGCAGCGCTTGGTAGGTCTTCACGGATGCCGGACGCGAATAATCGATCGCCAGCAGTCGGTGATCGCCGCCGTCCAGGATCCGCTGGAACTCGTTGATGGTGTTTAGGATCGGTTGGGGGTTTCCGCTGAAAACCGCACCGGTCGGGTTGAGTTCATGAAAACAGACCGCATCCGTCTGACTGCTGATCATATGCGCCAGGGAGGCTGTGCCGGTTCTCCCGGAACCGAGGCCAATAACGATCATCCTAGTACTCTCGATATGTTTGTGGCACTTGGCGGTGGGACCTGCAATATCATCGACATCTCGCCCGGCCGCTGCACCCCGGAATAGTCCAATGTATCAAAGAAGTTGGGTAAACTCCCTTGCAATCCAGTCGCGCGCCTGAACGAACACGGCGTCTCGCGAGACCTTGTCGGCAAAGGTATGGCTGGCCTGCTCGAGAATCTTCCGCTGATAGTTCGAACGCGCCGCGGCCTTGCGCCAGGCACGCGAGGAACGCACCTGCTCGTCGAACTCCTGGCCGACGATGCCGGCACTGCCGAGGATCAGGCCCTTGCCCTGGAAGGCCTGGAAGCCCTGCAGCATGCGT
>Ga0272444_10004401_pt1 | contig 12449 bp, 5 predicted proteins | sample SSMForm13_FD_201033 | JGI IMG/M metagenome (GOLD analysis project Ga0272444, IMG submission 201033) | Marine sediment archaeal communities from Little Sippewissett salt marsh, Falmouth, MA, United States - SSM-Form-13 | ecosystem: Environmental > Aquatic > Marine > Wetlands > Sediment ... | reverse complement strand
CTGTGGTGACACTCATGGGAGATCGCCATGCATCGCGGGTGGGTGCCAGTATCCTGACCCGGGTGGGTCTGGAGGCGTTGATCTCGGAGTCGGCGAAGGACTATGTCAGGAAGGCGGTGGATCTCGCTGCCGATACGCATAGGCTCAGTGAACTCCGATCGGGTATGAGAGAACGCCTCAGGAAATCTGCGTTGTGTGACAAGATAGGGTTCGCGGCAGAGGTGGAGAGGGCCTTTCGACGCCTGTGGCAGGATGCTTGCCGAAGGTGGGAAGGTCCGCTCCACATCGGCCCATACGAAGCTCCCTCGCATCCTGTCCGAACCAAAAAACCCGATCAGAGACAGATGATCCAACAGGATCGGAAGCAGGCGGATGCCTCCTATGAAAAAGGCCTTTCCCTTCAGTTGAAGGGGCGCCTGAAAGAGGCGGCTGAATGCTACCGGAAGGCTCTCAAACAGGACCCCTGCCATATTCTGGCATGCAATGGCATGGGTGTGGCATGTCAGGCCCTGGGGGATGTGAACGGGGCCTGTCAGTATCTTCAACGGGCCATTTCATTGAACCCCCGATCTGTTGAAGCGCATGTCAATCTGGGGAATGTCCTTCAGCAGCGCGGCGAAGTGAGTCAAGCGGTTTTGTGCTACAGGAAAGCCCTGAAAATATCGCCCGATATCTCAGAGGCCTGGAACAACCTCGGTCATGTCCTGATGCAACAGGGCGAGGCCGGCGAGGCCATCAAGAGTTACAGACAGAGCGTCCGTTGCGGACCCCGCAATGCCGAGGCACACGTGAGCCTGGGCAATGCGTTTCAATACCTTGGCCGCTTCAGTGATGCCATCGAATGGTACCAGAAGTCGATTGAAATCACGCCAAAGAACAGCGTCGCTTATAACAACATGGGTGTCGCGTTCAAGGCCTTGGGGAGGGTTAGAGAAGGGGTTTCGTGCCATGAAGAGGCCTTGAGACTAAACCCGTACAACGCCGAGGCCTGGAACAATCTCGGGACTTTGCTGAAGGCCCGGGGGGATGTGAAGGAGGCCATCCGGTGTTTTAATGAAGCATTAAAAACCCGACCGGGTTACTCGGAGGCCCACAGCAATCTCATCTTTGCCATGCATTATGATCCAGGCTTGGAACAGGATGCGATCTTATCCGAATCCCAATCCTGGTGGCAGCGGCACGCCTCAGCCTATGCAGGCCAATTCGTTCATCATACCCGTCGGGGGCATGGGCGTATCAGGCTGGGATATGTGTCGCCTGATTTTCGAGAGCACTCGGTAAGCTATTTCTTTCAACCGCTGATAGCGGACCACAGCCGGGATGAATTCGAGGTGTTTTGCTACTCAGACGTGAAACGTCCCGACCATGTGACGGTCCATATTCAAGGATGGGCCGATCACTGGTCGTCGATTGTGGGCCTGAGCGATGAAGACGCAGCTCAGCGTATATACGATGACCGGATCGATATCCTGGTGGATCTGGCCGGACATACCGCGGACAACCGTCTTCTTGTATTCGCCCGCAGGCCGGCACCGGTTCAGGTGACGTGGCTCGGCTATCCGAATGCGACAGGAATGCCGGTCATGGACTACCGTTTGTCCGACGCCATCGCCGATCCTGAAGTAGAGACCCCTGTATGCGGCACGGAGCAGATGGTGAGGCTGCCCAATGGATTTCTGTGCTACGCTCCTCCCGAAGGTGCCGGGGACATTGCACCTCTTCCGGCCCGGCGACAGGGCCGTGTAACCTTTGGTTCCTTCAATAACCTTGCCAAGATCAACAAGGATGTGGTGAGGGTGTGGGCGGAAATCCTGTTACGGACCCCCGGGACATCGCTGCTGCTGAAAAGCAAGTACCTGTTGGATGAAGATGTTCGACGCGGTTTTCTGGACAGGTTTTCTGCGTGTGGTATATCGGCCGACCGTCTTCTGTTTGAGGGGTACACGCCATCCACCCAGGCACACATGTCGGTCTACAGCCGGGTGGATATCGGGCTGGATCCGTTCCCCTACAATGGGACCACCACCACCTGCGAAGCCCTTTGGATGGGGGTTCCAGTGGTATCGCTGAAGGGGCATCGGCATTCGGCCCGAGTGGGGGCCAGCATTCTGACACAGGTGGGGCTGAAGGAGCTGATTTCTGACACGGAGGATGCGTATGTCGATACGGCCGTGGGGCTTTCCGCTGATCTTGAAAGACTGATTGAATTAAGGGCAGGGATGCGGACCCGCCTCAGGCGATCCCCCCTGTGTGACGGCGCATTATTTGCTGCAGGAGTCGAGGAGGCCTATCAACGCATGTGGACGGACTGGCGCCGGCAGGAAGGACGGTAAAGGGAATGCACACGGCTGTCCGTCCCATCACGGACATCATTATCGTATTCTACGGGGATCGCGCGGATCTGGACATCTGTGTGTCGTCCATCGAGAGGCACTGCACCCGTTACCATATCCATATTGTTGACAACAACAAGGAGAATGTCGGCTTTACACGGGGGGTGAACAGAGGGATCACTCATGGAAACGCCCCGTACGTGTGGCTTCTCAACCAGGATGCGGTGGTGCTAAAAGGGGCCCAGGAGGCCCTCATCAACCGACTTGATCGCCAACCCAAGACAGGTATTGTAGGTTCCATGCAGATCGATCCCGAAGACAGAGACTTCATTACCCACGGCGGAACCCTGAGGGCATTTCCCACGGGACTTCATAAGGGCGGGCGGCTTTCCAGAAGGGAATGTCTGTCACCCATGGCGCAGTCCTGGGTGAATTTCGCATCGGTGATGCTCAGGCGGAAAATGATCGATCAGATTGGGCTTCTGGACGATTCCATGTTTCTCTTCTATTCGGACTCAGACTACTGTTACTGGGCGCGCTACAACGGCTGGGAGGTCTGGTATGAACCCGATTCCCGTGTCCTGCACCGGCTGAACGTTTCGTGCACCGGGTCTGATTGGCAGACAAAGGATATGTTCGTATTTATGAAGAAGTGGGGATTCAAGCTGAGCCCCGACATGATAACGGCTCGGGCGTAGGTCAATGACACTCCCTATGGAAAAGACATCCATACATGACGGCAGGTTCGATCTCCTATGGGGTAGGGAAAAGGATTCTCTCCTGTATGGGAGGCATTCGGGGGCCGTGGAATCAAAGCCCGAAGCGTCTGCGTCCTATTTCAATATGGGAAATGACTGCAAATCAAAAAACAGATCAGAGGAGGCGATTGCGTGGTATCAACGGGCGGTTTCCGTTCGCCCTGCTTTTGCAGAGGCCTACAACAACATGGGACTCGTTTTTCAGGAAAATGGTCTTCTCGATGCATCCATTCGCTGCTTCCAAAAGGCCATTGAGAGCGATCCGAACCTGTTCCAGGCATACTACAATCTGGGGGTGTCGTTTGCGAGCAGGCAGGATGTGGATGGCGCCGTTCTCGCTTTCCAGCAGGCACTGGCGCTCCAACCGGATTTGTCAATGGCTTATAACCGCCTGGGAGCTATTTTTAGAGAGCAGGGCCGGTTGGACCAGGCTATTTCCTGCTTCAGACGGGAGATCGAAATAGATCCAGGCAATGCCCAGGCGTACAATAACCTGGGCAGCACCTTACATGATATGGGCGATGTGGACGAGGCCATCCGGTGTTATCAAAAATCGCTTCATCTTCGACCCGATCATGTGGAGACGCGATGGAATCTGGCCCTTGCGCAACTGCTAACAGGCAATTACTTAGAAGGTTGGTCCGGATACGAATGCCGATTTGGAAGGAAATCGCATAAACCCTCGTCCCTTGAGATAACGGGTGTCCCCCAATGGGACGGTTCGTCATTCGTAGGGAAGCGTCTTTTGGTCCAGGAGGAGCAGGGATTGGGCGACAACCTTCAATTTGTGCGCTATCTCCCCATGGTAAAGGAAAGAGGCGGCACGGTCATATTGATGATCGACAAACCGCTGGTTGACTTGTTCTCTGGGCTTAATGGCGTCGATAAAATGGCCGAATGCTCCTCAAACGAGGCGCGAGACGTGAATGTTGATTTCCATATCCCGCTCATGAGCCTTCCACGATTATTCCGAACCACACTGGATACGGTCCCGGCCCATGTACCGTATCTGGGCGCTGAAGGTCAAAGGGTTCAATCATGGCATGAACGGTTGAAAGCGTTTCCAGGATTGAAAGTGGGCATCTGCTGGCAGGGAAACCCTTCATTCAAAGGGGACCGCTTTCGATCCATCCCCTTGAAGGCGTTTTTTGGGCTGGCAGGTCTGAAGGGCGTTCAGCTGATCAGTCTTCAAAAACACCATGGCGTCGATCAATTGAGCGATCTTCCCGGCCATGTTTCTATCGCTGATTTTGGAAGATTCCTGGATGAATCCACGGGGGCCTTTGTGGATACCGCGGCTTTGATGAAGAATCTGGACCTCGTCATTTCCTCAGACACAGCCATTGCGCACCTCGCGGGGGCTCTGGGGGTTCGTGTGTGGGTGTTGCTTCAAAAGGTCCCTGAGTGGAGATGGGGGCTGGAGGGAGACCGCTGCCCCTGGTATCCCACCATGCGCCTTTTCCGTCAAAGCCATGTCGGCGCCTGGGGGGATGTCTTCCAGCGCGTTTTATATGAACTGAACGATCTCGTTCTAAACAAGGACTTAGCGAATCGATGATACCCGGGAATCTCAATGCCACAGAGATGGATCATGAGATGGTACTGCCAAATAGTGCAGAAACCTATGACAGCATCGGGGTCGCGCTTGGGGAAACCGGTGATTTTCCGGCAGCCGTTGACATGTTCCAGAGGGCCCTCAGCATACAGCCCGACTATGCCAGGGCATGGAATAACCTGGGTGTGGCACTCCGGGGACTGGGAGAGATGGGACCGGCCATTGAAAAATTCAGGCAGGCCGTACGGATCGAGCCGGATTACGTCGAGGCCCACTGGAATCTGTCCTTTCTCCTGCTCCTGAAAGGGGCCTACCAAGAGGGATGGGAGGAATATGAGTGGCGGCACAAAAAGGGGAACTGGTCGAAGAATCCAGGGGGAATGGGCGCTGTTCCCCGGTGGGACGGTTCTCCCCTCGGCGAAAAGAGGTTGCTGATTTGTGACGAACAGGGCTTCGGGGATGCACTCCAGTTTGTCCGCTACGCGCAATTGGCGAAAAGGATGGGAGGCACGATCATACTTGAAACCAAGAGAGATCTGATGGCGCTTTTCAACTCGGTTCCAGGTGTTGACATGTGGATTGAGAGCAGTCCGGGCGCTGCAAAGAATCTCGGGTTTGATTGTCATATCCCCCTCCTGAGTCTCCCCCGGATCTTTGGAACAACCTTGGAGACCATCCCCTCGGAAGGCGTCGTTCCATACGTTCATGCAGACTCAGAAAAGAGAGCATACTGGCAACGACGCCTCCCCGACAACCATTTCAAGATCGGTTTGGTCTGGGAAGGAAAGGCCACGGATCCGAAACGGGCCTGTCCTCTCCGGCAACTTGTTCCACTGGCGGGAATGGATGGCGTCAGGCTTTACAGCCTGCAAAAAGGAGATGCGGCTGCTCAGCTGGATTCTCTGCCGGATGGGACAACCGTGACCCATATGGGAGCGGATTTGAGTGATTTCTCCGACACTGCAGCGGTCATGGACAACCTTGATCTGATTGTCTCAGTGGATACGGCCGCTGTGCATTTGGCGGGTGCCATGGGGAGACCGGCATTCGCCCTTATCCCCTTCGTTCCTGACTGGCGGTGGCTGATGGATCGGGATGACAGCCCTTGGTATCCCACCATGCGTCTTTTCAGACAGCGGCGTGCGGGGGATTGGGATGATCCGGTCAACCGCCTCATGTCCGCTGTCAAGAACATGATCGGGACACGGTCCGCGGTCGGGACATTCAGCCTCAACTCAGGGCCGAATGAAAATAAAGCCGATTCGTGCCATGAATCCATTGACGTCAAACAGGCCATGGGTGAGGCGATCCGCTGCCATCAGACCGGACAATACCAGCGATCGCTTCTGATTTGTGAGCAGGTCCTCCGCCGATCTCCGGGTAACCGGGATGCCTTGCAACTATTGTGCATTGTCTATCACCAAACAGGTCAGAATGAAAGGATCCGGGGACTCCTGGATAGAGCATCCCAGTGCCAGCGTGCATCAGACACCCTGTTCCTGAGCCTTGGAAATCTGCTCAAGGATCTGGGTCGTCCAGAGGATGCCCTGCTGTCCTATCAGGAAGGTCTTAGTCGAAGGCCTGACGCTCCGGAACTCCACTACAATGTCGGGAACATTCACAAAGAACAGGGCCGGCTGAGAGAAGCCATCCTTTCCTATTCAAGATCCATAGAACTGAAATCCGAGATGTCTGACGCCTATTATAATATGGGCAATGCATTCAGCGAGTTGAATGAGCCACACAAGGCCCTTTCGTGCTATCGGAAAACCCTGGAGCTGAAGCCGGACCATACTGAAGCAGGCCACAACGCCGGTCTCACCCTGAAAGATCTCGGGCGTTTTGATGATGCCGTCTTGTATTACCAGAAGGCCCTGCAATTTAGGCCTGACACCGCCGAAATCCATTATAACCTCGGAAATGTATACAAAGAGGCCGCCAGGTTCCAAGAGGCCGTATCCTGCTATCAAAAGGCCATTGATCTCGACAACGACATGGTGGAAGCCCACTACAACATGGCAAATGCCCTCAAGGAATCCGGGGTTCTGGGTGAGGCCGTCTCATGTTATGAACGGGTCTTGGAGATCGCACCCGATCATTTTGGCGCCCTCAATAACGGTGCCCTGGCATACCGTGATTCCGGGCAGATCGACAGGGCCATGGAGATGTTCAAGCAGGCGCTGAATGTGAGACCGGACCATGTGGAGATCCGATGGAACCGGGCCCTGGCCCTTCTGTTGTGCGGGGAATTCGTCGAGGGATGGAAGGAATATGATGTGCGTTTTTATCGGGACGACTTGAGAACCACCTACCCGCGACGATTTGAAAAACCCCGGTGGGATGGATCGTCGTTTGGCGAAAAGACACTCCTGGTTCACCACGAGCAGGGATTGGGCGATACCATTCAGTTCGTCCGTTACCTCCCCATGGTCAAGGAGAGGGGAGGGCGCGTCGTACTGGAGGTTCATGAATCGATGCTGGATCTCTGCCGTAATTTTCCTGGCGCGGATCATGTCATTTCGCGACCCCTCGATCAGGATCTAAATGTGCCGTTTGACTGCTACGTCCCCCTTCTGAGCCTCCCGGGGATATTCAATACCACCCTGGACACCATTCCCTCGAATACCCCCTATCTTTTGGCTTCCCCTGAAATCAGCGAGGCGTGGAAAGACAATCTGGATACCACGGATTTCAAAATCGGTCTGGTATGGGCAGGAAATCCAGGACACAAGGACGACGGCAACCGATCCTGCCCATTGAGTCTGTTTGCGCCCTTGAACCGGATTCCCGGGGTTGCTGTATATGCACTTCAGAAAAACGACAATCTTCGGTCAAGAGAAGCGCTTCAACAGCTTGGGTTCGCCGATCTGGGAGAGGCCCTGACGGACTTTTCAATCACAGCGGGCATTATCGCCAACCTCGATCTGATTATCTCTGTGGACACTGCGGTTGCACATCTGGCAGGGGCAATGGGCAAACCGGTGTGGATCCTCCTGCCTTTTGTCCCGGACTGGCGTTGGCTCATGGAAAGAGAGGACAGCCCCTGGTACCCCACGGCGAGGCTGTTTCGCCAGAAGCAGCGGGGCGACTGGACGGAAGTGATTGGACGGGTGGCTGCCCAAGTCAACGTCATGGCTGGCCAGAGGACGGCAAAACTCCGGACGCATCACGGGCGTAAAGAGACCGTCGCGTTCGTTCCTGGTGAGCCGAGGATCCCGATGTCCGAAGGAACTGTGGAAGAGGCCCTTCAGTGCTACCATCAAGGCCGATGGGAAGAGACGCTGAGGATCTGCGAAGCGGTGCTGGCCGTTCAGCCAACCCACGCTGAGGCCTTGCATGTCAAGGGGCTTGTCCACCATGGAAGGGGTGAATATGAAAAGGCTGTCGATTTGATCAAACGCGCCATCGATGCCGCACCGGATCAGCCGGCTTATTTCAACAACCTGGGTGCCGCACACATGGAAGCAGGAGATTCGGGCAACGCAGTGTCCTGTTATCATCAGGCCATTCAACTGAAACCGGATTTTGTGGAGGCCTGTCATAACCTGGGGAAAGCCTATCTAACAGACAGGCGGTTTGAGGAAGCGGTTTCATGGTTTGAAAGGGCGGTGGGGCTTAGAAGTGATTGTCATGAAGCCTATTCCAAACTAGGCGAGGCCTTGTTGGAACTGGGCCGACCCCAAGATGCCATCGATTGCGGAAAAAGGCTGCTAGAGATATCCGGCGGCAGTGCGGACGGCCATTTTATCATTGGAAACGGCCTGAAAGAAGAGGACCGATTCGAGGCGGCCATCGCGAGCTATGAGGCGGCTCTGGCTTCGAATCCAGGGCATGTGCAGGCCCTGGTGCATATGGGACTTGCCTTTCAGTTCCTCGGGCAGATTGAAGCAGCCATCCATGCATTCGAGCGAGCCATCGCCATTGACACGGACCATCCGGGCGCAAACCTGAATCGCGCGTTGGCCCTTTTACTGGCCGGGGACTACGTTAAGGGATGGCAGGGGTATGAGTGGCGCCTCAAGATCGATGACAGGAAGGATCGACATGCCGATAGATCCAACCGACCGAGATGGGACGGCTCCCCCTTTGACGACGGTACGGTGATTGTCCTCCATGAGCAGGGCCTGGGGGATGCCCTGCAGTTCGCACGCTATCTGCCCCTGGTCGCGGGCCGAGGAGAAAACGTGGTATTCGAGGTGGACAGGCGTCTTCTGAGAATTCTGAGGGGATTGGCCGATGCTGAAGGGGTGTCTCTCCAAGCACGTGAACAGGGTGTTGAAATAAAAGACGCACGGGAAATCCCGCTCCTCAGCCTTCCAGGATTGTTTCAAACGACCCTTGAGACCATTCCCGCAAAGGTTCCCTATCTAAAGGCCGAGGCAAATCTTGTGGAACAGTGGTCCCAAAGACTGCGTGGGGTGCCCGGTTTCCGGATCGGGATTTCCTGGCAGGGCAACCCATCGTATCGAGACGATCGTCACCGTTCAGCGCCGCTCAGGTACTTCGCAGACCTGACAGGGATTGAAGGTGTCTCCCTTGTGAGTCTCCAGAAGGGGGTGGGTCTGGATCAGATGGCCCGTTTTCCCCGTGAGGCAGCCCTGGTCGATCTGGGTCCTGAACTGGATAAGGGTGAAGACGCGTTTGTCGATACCGCCGGGGTCATGTCGAGCTTGGATCTGATCATTACAACGGATACCGCCATCCCGCATCTCGCCGGGGCGCTCGGGGTCCCGGTATGGCTGGTGCTTCCCCACATCCCGGACTGGCGCTGGGGGCTGACGGGAGAAACCTGCCCCTGGTATCCCACGATGCGCCTTTTCAGACAAGAAACAACCGGTGATTGGCCAGGTGTCTTTCATCGCGTGGGCACGGCCCTCAAGAAGCGGATTCAGGAACATAACCCGAGCCATATGGGAAACATATGAAGATATACGCAGAAATTTCACCCGGTGAGCTGTTGGACAAAATCAGCATCCTCGAGATCAAGAAAGAGCGGATCCTGAACAAAGAGAAGCTCAGTAACATCGAAGTAGAACTCGATCTTCTGAGAGATATTTACCATCAAAACATACCTTCGTCGCCGAGCTTGAGCAAGCTGTACAACGAAATAATCACTGTGAACCGGCAACTGTGGGACATAGAGGACGACATCCGCCGGTGTGAACGAAACAGCGATTTCGGCGATGCGTTCATTCGCCTGGCCAGATCCGTCTACCGGACGAATGACAAAAGATCGCGTATCAAAAGAGCCATCAATGAATTTCTCGGTGCCCATATTCTGGAAGAGAAGTCCTATGAGCCCTATTGACATGCAGATGGAGGAAGCCCTCCGATATCATCGGGCCGGGGAACTCACAAGGGCCAACAAGATCTATGCGGCCATTCTGGAGGCCGCACCCGATCATCCCGATGCCCTCCATCTGTCGGGCGTCATAGCGCATCAGACCGGCAGACAGGACGCGGCTGTCCAACTCATCAAACGGGCCATAGCCATGGATCCAAAGGAGGCTTCCTTTTATGTGAACCTGGGCAATGCCCTGATGGAACAGGGGCATCTGGATGAGGCCATTGGGTGCTATGGGCGTGCCCATCAGATGGCACCCGATTCAGCAGAGCTCTGTTTCAACCTGGGAAACGCCCACCGTACCCAAGGGAATCTCGTTGAGGCCGCGGACTGGTACCAGAAGGCTCTAAATATGGCGCCCGCATTTCATGACGCACACAATAATCTCGCTGCGGTATGGATAGCCATGGGCGAGTTTAAAGCAGCGATCAGGTGCTGTCGAAAAATGGTTGAACTGCGCCCTGATGACGCTGATACCTATGTGCACATGGGCGCCGCCCTCAAGGGAGATGGAAAAAAAGATGCGGCAGCAGCCTGTTATCAAAAGGCGATCCACCTGAAACCGGATGCGCCGGAACCCTATTTCAGTCTTGGGAATCTTCTTCATGAACAGGGGAGATTGGAGGCGGCTGTGGAGATGTACCAGGAGGCCATATCCCTGAAACCGGATTACATTGACGCCATTGACAATCTCGGAAAGACCCGGCGGGACCTTGGTATGCTGAGTGAGGCCATGTCGTGTTATGAAAGATCTCTTCAGCTGAATCCCGGCAATGTGGAAACCCGATTTGATATGGCTACGCTCCATTTACTTCAAGGTGATTTTGCCGATGGCTGGATCGGATATGAATGGCGCTTCAAGCGTGAAAACTGGAAAAGCGTCTATCCATACCCGTTTGATATTCCGCGATGGCAAGGCGAGCCCTTCACTGGGAAGCGGCTCCTTGTTCACAGTGAACAGGGATTGGGGGACAGCCTGCAGTTTGTGCGGTATCTCCCCATGGTCAAGGAACGGGGGGGAGAGGTCGTTTTTGAGACCGTGGGGCCGCTCATGAACCTTTTCAGAGGCCTGGAGGGGGTTGACAGACTGATAGAGGGACCCGCTTACACAAACCAGTCGATGCATTTCCATTTCTATGTCCCGCTCTTGAGTCTTCCGGGTGTATTTGGGACCCGCATGGAAACCATTCCCTCAAAAACGCCCTATATCTACCCGGATTCACAAAAGATCCGCATTTGGGAGCAAAGATTGGCAGACAAGAAGGGGTTTCGTATCGGCCTGGTGTGGGCAGGCAAGGCCTCGGACCGCCGGCGGTCATGCCCCTTGATCGAAATGGCGCCGCTGTTACAGGTCGCGGGTGTGGTGTTTCTCGGGCTTCAGAGAGGAGAGGCCTCCGAGGAGGTCACTCGGTTACCGGACAGCATGGCCTTTGAAAACATAGGGGAGCTGTTTGAAGATTTTTCAGACACGGCCGCAGCGATCGAACATCTGGATCTGGTCATTTCCATCGATACATCGGTTGCGCACCTGGCAGGTGCCATGAACAAACCGGTGTGGGTCCCTCTTATTAAATCGCCGGACTGGCGTTGGTTCATGGACAGGGACGATTCACCGTGGTACCCCACCATGCGGCTCTTTCGCCAGACCAGAGCCGGGCAATGGGACCGCCCGGTTAGACAATTGAAAGAGGCGCTATCCGCATGGATTCGCGTCCTGCGGTCTCAAGGTGACGGGAGGTTCTAAAGCGATGCGAATATTGGTGGTTGGCGCTGTAGAAGGCGGATCGGTCCCGGTGGGAAGCGCCATCTATGGCGCGTTTAAGGAGATCGGAGTGGAGACCCAATTTCTCGACTTCACTGATTTCAGGGATGATTTTGTGAATGTCGTGAGAAGTAAGAATGATGATCTCTCGGCCCGGTTTCTCCTGAGATGCAATATCCGGCTGATGCAAACGGTGCTCGATTTCAGGCCCGACGCCATCCTGGGGATCGCCCAATCCCCGATGGTGAACCCGAAGCTGTTGATGCAACTGAGAAGGGCCGGGATTATTCTTTGCTTCTGGTTTGTGGAGGACTATCGCATATTTGATCACTGGAAATCCTACGCGCCCTTTTTCAATCACTATTTCACGATCCAAAAAGATCCCTTCTGGGAAAAACTCAAGGAGATGGGCAGTCACAACTTTTACTATCTGCCGCCAGCATTTGACGACAGCTTCAAGCCTGTAAATAATCTGAATCTGCCTGAGATCAACGTATCTTTTGTGGGCGCGCCATACCCTAACAGGGTCCATTTCTTCAATAGGCTTCAAAGAGACGATTTCCGAATATATGGAGACACCTGGATCCAGCACGGCAATGGATCTGTGGTGATCGGCGACCGCTGGGTTTCCGATGACGAGGCGAGGAGCATCTATCGACACTCGCTGATCAATATCAATCTTCACTCATCCCAGGAT
>Ga0272444_10004400_pt1 | contig 12449 bp, 9 predicted proteins | sample SSMForm13_FD_201033 | JGI IMG/M metagenome (GOLD analysis project Ga0272444, IMG submission 201033) | Marine sediment archaeal communities from Little Sippewissett salt marsh, Falmouth, MA, United States - SSM-Form-13 | ecosystem: Environmental > Aquatic > Marine > Wetlands > Sediment ... | reverse complement strand
TCTCACTGGACGGCTATCCGCAGGTCCAGGCCTGGCTCAAGCGGGTGGAAGGGCTCGATGGCTGGGTGCCGATGCAAGGCGCATAAAGGCCTTACTGTGCGGTGATCGGCTCACTGCGCCGCGGGCAACTCGGCGGCCAACGGCGCCGCAGGGCGTGCCGGCATCAGCGGACTGCAGTCCTTGATCTTCACCTGTCCCTGCAGCACGTTACCCCGCGAGTACTCCGAGAAGATGCAGGTGTCGGTGGCGGGGTCGTAGTTCTCCACCCACAGGTTGTCGTCCTTCCAGGTGGCGGCGATGTGGTGCTGCCCCTGCGGCACGCTGAGCTACATCACCCCACCGAAGCGCTTCACGAATATCTGCTCGAAGTGGAAGTAGTAGGCACCCCATCCAGCGGCCAGGATCACAGCCGAGGCGACCAGCGCCAGGCGGATGTTGTTCAACTTGCCGGCGAACACGGTCATGGCGCCGACGACGAGGGCAATGACAACGCCCCAGTAGAGATAGGTGATCATGGGTTCATTCCTGTTGCTGCGATGGTCCGCCGAACCCGCCCATCATCCGCAGACCACCCGCGTACTGTGCCGGTTTGACCTGGCCGACGAATCGCCAGATCTGTCAGCGGAAAATGACGCCGGCCCCTTTTAGCCGTCAAGCCGGCACGCCAGGTTATTCCGGTAGAATCCCCTCAAGCGCCGCTCCATCACGACGGCCAAGCTCTTAACAACGCATCCAGGTAACGACACAAGCGACATGGCCATTCAATGGTATCCAGGGCATATGCAAAAGGCCCGGAAAAAGATCAAAGAGAGCATGCCGCTCATCGACATCGTGATCGAGGTGCTCGATGCCCGTATCCCCTACAGCAGCACCAACCCGCTGGTCGATGCACTGCGGGGCAATCGCCCCTGTATCACCCTGCTCAATAAAAGTGACCTGGCCGATCCCGCAGCAACCAAGGCATGGCAGCAATATTACGAGCGCGAGCGCGGCATTCGGGCCATCGCCATGGTTGCCGAGAAAAAAGGTGAGGCAAAAAACCTGATCCAGAAAATATCCCAGGTGGCCAAAACCATGCTGGGCGATCGCAACCTGGAAAAAAAGCCGGCACGCGTGATGATCATGGGCATCCCCAATGTCGGCAAGTCGACACTCATGAACGGCCTGCTCGGCAGACCCCTGGCCAAGGTGGGTAATGAACCTGCGGTCACCAAGGTTCAACAGAGCATAAAACTGGCGAATGGCGTATTGCTGTACGACACGCCCGGCATGCTCTGGCCCAAGGTGGAAGATGAAGACTCAGGCTTCCGGCTGGCCGTGACCGGCGCCATAAAGAACACCGTCATCGAATTTGAAGAAATAGCCCTCTACGCCGCCAGCTATTTTCTAGAACACTATCCCGAACTGATACTGGCGCGTTACAAGCTCAAACAGCTGCCCGAAGACGATCTCAGCCTGCTCGAAGAGATCGGACGACGGCGCGGCGCACTGCGACCCGGTGGCCACGTGGACCTTCACAAGGCCGCCGAACTGCTCATCAACGAATTCAGAAGCGGCACACTGGGACGCATCAGCCTGGAGACACCCGAGCTGGTTGCGGCCAAAAAGGCCAGGCTGAACACGGTTGACGCTGAATCTGATGATGAAAAAAGCGCATGACCATCAACCCGCAAAATGGGGCAGAGTCATTTTCCGTTTCTGCCCGTACAAAATTAAATCACTCCGACCCCTTTTAGCCATCCAGCCAGCCCTGCCCCTGGGTCACCACGTGAAACCACAGGTGATCCGGCATGGCCGGCACCGTCGTGCCCCAGCGCCCGCACAGCTCGGAGCGGCAGTAGTACAGGCCATCCACGCGCAGGAAATGCAGGGCCTCGCCCAGGGGGTCCAGCGGCTCGGACAGGTCGAAGGGTGTCTGCGTGCTCATGCCAACCAGTCTAGGGGATGCGACAACGACCATCCATGCAGCCTGGACGATCGGGCATGAATCCGGGCGCCTCGGCCATGGGAGCACCGCGGGCCCGTTGCCATAGTGGACGACAGGCAAGACGCCTATCGAGCAACCCCGACCAGGAGACCACCATGGCAACAGCAACGACCCTGACGCTGGTAACCGGCGGCACCGGCAAGACCGGCCGCCGCATCGTGCAACGACTGCAGGCCGCCGGCCACCCGGTGCGGGTCGGCTCGCGCAGCGCCACCCCAGCCTTCGACTGGCACGACCCAGACACCTGGCCGGCCGCGCTGGCCGGCGTGAGCGCCGTGTACATCGCCTACTACCCGGACGTGGCCATCCCCGGCGCGGTGGACACCGTGCGCGCCTTCGTGGCCCAGGCGGTGGCCAGCGGCGTGCAACGCCTGGTGCTGCTGTCCGGCCGCGGCGAGGAAGAGGCCCAGCGGGCCGAGCAGGTGGTGCGGGATGCCGGCGTGACGTGGACCATCCTGCGCTGCAGCTGGTTCATGCAGAACTTCAGCGAGAGCTTCATGGTCGACGCGATCCGCGCCGGCGAGCTGGCCCTGTCCGCCGGCGACATCAAGGAGCCGTTCATCGACGTGGAGGACATCGCCGACGTTGCCGTCGCGGCCCTGACCCAGGACGGCCACGCGGGCCAGCTGTACGAACTGACCGGCTCGCGCCTGCTCAGCTTTGCCGACGCCATGGCCGAGATCGCCCAGGCCACCGGGCGGGACATCCGCTACCTGCAGCTCACCCCGCAGCAGTACACGGCCGGCATGGCCGCAGAGGGTGTCCCGGACGACTTCGCCTGGCTGCTGAACTACCTGTTCACCACGGTGCTGGATGGGCGCAATGCCTGCCTGGCCGATGGGGTGCAGCGGGCGTTGGGGCGTGAGGGCCGGGATTTTGGGGGGTATGTGCGGGATGTTGCCGGGACAAGCGTTTGGCGGGTTTGTTGACTGGGAGATGTCCGGGGTCGAGATCGGAATTCACCATTGAAGCGCCAAGACACACCACTGTCATAGCGCGTAACCTAGCACCCCTCCCCTGACCACTAACTAATGGTGCCTGACCGCATTGATTCTCCCTGTTCCCTACCGAATGACTTCCTGCAGTCCAGGGCAGCAATCATTCTCCAGATCGAAGGGCACAACAAACAAACGGGCTCGCTCGTCGTAGTCGAACGTTTCGAGTGGCTCTGAAAATGCATCGGTTCTGGGGTAAATCAGCACTACAGGCGCAAAAGCCTCCTCGGCCAGATATTTTTTCGCATAGGCATACATCTGGTAGATGTCACTCTGAGCGATGCCAAATCGGTTTGCCCTGTCATGCTGATCCAGCAATTTCCACTTGGTGTCGGCCACCACCTTTCGGGTTGGCCCGGCGATCAAGAGATCGGGCTTAAGCCGGAACCACTTCTTTCCATTAGTCTGGGTGGCCAGGTATTCCGATGCAGCCTGGGTAGTGACATGTGTTTGCGGAAAAGCGTGTTTCATCCATCTGGCCACATACCGCTCAAAGACCACTTCCATAGGAAAAAGGATCGAAAGCGTCTGATGTGCACCTGCCGTTGGCGAAGGGGCCTTTCGGGACAGCAGAATCGCACACCATCGGATTGCAGCACTGTAGTGCGCCATTAAGCGCCCGGTGTCACAACTGGCAAGGTCCTGGCGAACGTCCCTTGACTCCGCGACGTCATCAAACGCGAAGAGCAACTCACGGGCCAGACGTTGATTTTCAGTTTCCCGCGTAGCGGATAGGACAAAGCGCAGCGCAGAATGCAACAGGCGGTTTTCAGACCGATCCGGCAAATATTCGTCGTGCTCGAGGGAGAAGATATTCTGCTTGGCAGGGCCTTTTCGCATCTGCCGGGAGACCATTACCTTGCCCTTCACAAAGGCACTCTCGACCGTTTGCAGCAGGTAATCCGACCTGATGCCACGCTTGACGACGTGATTCACCTCCTCAAGAAAGGCCGCGATAAATACCTCGAGCAAAGGCACTTGCTCGCTTGATAGCCCTGCGGCACCCAATCGCCTGGCCGGGACAAGCCCGCATCCGATCAGCATCTTGAGGAGCAATGATCTTGCGTGACCTGCGGAGTCCTCGCAGGTATTAGCCGCATAGAGCTTCGGAAGGATTTCTACCTGAATACCTGAGCTGGTCTGAACAATCCCCGCGTAACTTCGTAAGCGCAACACCTCCCGCCCATGAAGGATAGCGACCTGAAATATCCTGTCGGCGTCGTCGTCCGTATCGAGCTGGAGTAGCCGCGCTTTCAGCTCCTCAAAGTCCTTGTCCGGCAGCTCAATTTCACGGGCACTGACCTGGCGCGGCTGACTGCCGCGCGCTATGACACCGTACTCCCTTACCGAAAGTACGCTAGGCGAAGGCTGACGCTTACGGGCTAGCATGGAGATCACATTACCCTTTAGGCGTAAATCCCTTTATAGGCGTCGATGTTGCTCAAAGCCACTGTATTTACCTGATAGCTAACGTCACCTGCGCCATAGCCGTTTGTCGAGGCGGACCATGGCACACTTTCCGCTCCATCCCGCCGGATAAATATCAGGCTGTCGTCACTCTTTTCTGTGTCGCCGAGGACAATCCGGATCTTCTCCCAGTCCTCGAAGAAGTACTCCTGGAGCAAGGGAATGATGCGTTTCTCGAAAATAGCACCCAGCCGTTCGAGGCTAGGATCCTCCAGCATCTCGATGAGGTAGGCGTGGCCAATCGTGTGCTCCCGGTCATACAGCACGGTGATGCGTTCATTCATTGCCTGCAGTAGCTTCGCGAGGCTCAAATCACCTTGTTCGGTCGTTACCGTTCCTAGAACCGAGGGATCCGGCCTGACTTCGATGAAGTCGAAGCGACGCCGCAGGGCCGTATCTAGAAGCGCCAATGATCGGTCTGCCGTATTCATCGTGCCAATGATGTACAGATTGTTCGGCACAATAAGCATCTCGCCTGAGTACGGAAGACGTACGGGGATGGCTTCCGAGTTTCCTTGGCGCTTGGATGGCTCGATCAGCGTGATGAGCTCCCCCAGAATCTTCGAAATATTCCCTCGGTTAATCTCATCGATGATCAACACGTATTTGTCTGCCTTTCCTTCTGACTCAGCGTCAAAGGCCGGCACATCGTGCTGCTCCTGAAGGTAATCCAGTATCCCCTGCACATAGCTTGGGTTGTACAGCTGCGTCTTCGGGACCCCTTTATAGAGTTTTCGGATATTTTCGATGGAAGCTGGGTAGTCTGCATCTTCTGCAGAAGATGCGGGCTTGATTCGGAACGTCTTCCCATCCTTGTACAACACCGAGAATGCCTTACCACTAGCCGTTTTCATCTGCACCGGCTGTTCCGCACATTCCAGCTTCAGCGCTTCAATGGCCTCGTCGAGCGCATCTAGCGTATGAACTTCCTGGGCACGCTCGCAGATCTTACGGAACACGCCAGGTTCGACGTGGTAGCTCAGTTGGCCTTCAATGACCTCTGCCCGCAAACCCTCGACAAACTCTTCATAGCCAAATGTCTGGTGGAAGGTGACAAATTCCACCTGACCTCGCTCGCGGAGCTCGCGATAGCGGCTGACCAACTGCTCGCGATTATCTGGCGTATTGTCTTCATGGGCAGCGTAAAAGACTGGATCAATAAACCGGACTGCTTCCGATACGACCCGATAGGTCTTACCGGTACCTGGTGGCCCATACAGTATTTGGTTCAAGGGGATCATGTCTGTTGCCCCGTTGCCTTTTTCGGCGACATTGACGTCAGTTGACTTGCTAGACCCGCCTACCAGGGTCTCGAAAAGGTGCCAAGCGAATGTATTGAGCAAGTAGACATCGTCATCAGGAAGACCCTGCTCACGAAGCGCCTTCATCAGCCCAGCACTACGATCCGCCCAATTGCCACCCTCAGGAATTGCTGTTCCATAGTCCTGATTCAGCTTCCGGATGAGGCTAGTCAGATCTGGGTCATTAACGATGGTCGAGTAAACATCAGGTGCCGCCGCTGCATAAAGCCGGGCAATCACAGCCCAGGGTATTTTTGAAAGATTTCCCGCATCTTTCTGCCCCTTTGCCCAGCTCTGCGTTTCTTCGAGCTGTCCTGAGTCTGGATTTTCCAGGGCCTGATATGTCACCGAGGGCAGCTCATCGAGTACTGCTGCAAAGTCTGTTTTTGAGACGGCACCCTGCCCCACACTGGAAATTCCATTCTTGACCTCGACCCATAAGCTACGCAGAAATGCTTCGTCAAAGGACTCAACGCCTTGTGCCAGGTGGTCTTTGACTTCCTCGCATCGCTTCCTGTACTGGTCAATCCAGTGTTGCGGTGGATCCTGAGCATACTGATTGAACAGATCCAGTAGCGTCATGGCATTTCCCCGAAAGAGAAGTGTGTACCGGCCATCAGCTTTTCTGCTGATTTCAACCGTTGAGCCCGGCTGTATTCCACGTTTCTTAAAGTACGCACCAAAACGCTCTTTTATCCGCCCTCTATTCCTGAGTACCCAGGTCGAAAACTCTCGGCCTTGATCATCAACCAGGATGAGCTTCTTAGCTGGCGCTGCCTGCTCGTCATCCGCGAAATAATCAGCCGAAAAGAGCTTTTGATCGGAAGGGATACGGATATACCCGTTTTTCACTGCCCCGGCAGTGAGAACAGCTTCTATTTTTTCATCCATACAACAGCGTCACTCTTTTTTCTTGTTCTGGCGTCAAACCACATCTAGCTCGGTAGAACATCTCTCCGAACAGATTCTTCGTCCACACTGGACTCCCCCATTGGGTGGTTCAGCAAATCCACGAATTCTGACTCAGCGCTCGCTGTAAGCAACAGCTTATCCGTTGACCGGGTCATCGCCACATAGAGAAGCTTGGCATCAGCTGCCGCATCCCCATGCTTTCCTGGCAAGGCACCCACCCCAGGGATAACGACCAAGGGGAACTCGAGACCCTTGCTGCTGTGCATAGTCATGACCTTGACCGTCTCTTCGGCCGGATCGAAAGCCTTTTTCTCCGAGGACTCAACCAGGCTTCGTACAGGCACAGACTGTGAAGAAAGTCCGTCTCCCACCTGCCCTGCCAGATATTTGGAATGACAGGTCACGCACATCTCACGCCATGGCATACCCTCTGCGTGGAGGCGTTTTAGGGTATGGGCGATGTAGCCAATTTCCTCATCCCGCGACTGGCAAATTCGCAGGTATGGCGAAGGGCCATGGCGACCCGCCGCCTGGGGCTCTACCAGCGGCACATGATCCTCATCAGATTCACTCGGTGCCAGATAGTGCTTGGCGAACTGGTAGGCGAAATCGAGGATTTCGTTGGTATTCCGGTAATTGAGCTTCAGGATGGTGGTGCGCCCGCGCGCTTGTATACCAACACTGGAAAGGCTGAAGTCCATCGCCCGCTTCTTCTTATAGATAGACTGGGCATCGTCATAGAGGAGAAGAAGCGATCCTTCATCCGGGTCCACCATCTGGACGATTAACCGCAACCAGTCCTCTTCGAAGTCATGACCTTCGTCGATCATGAGCGCACCATACTGCCCCTTCGGAATCTGGCCCTTGTCCACTGCTGCCATGAGTGTCGGAACCAGCTCTTCCAGATAATTCGGCCCTGGTTTGGGACGTTGAACGTGGTAACGCTTTAGCTGTTCACCACACCAGTCGTGGAAGTGGTAGACATTGACCCGGTCATTTATACCCCGCTCTTCCATCATGCCGCGCAGGCGCGCCGCCAGGGTGATATTGAAGCAAACGACCAAGATGGGTTTGTTGAGCACCTGCGCCAGATAAAGACAGCGGTAGCCAAGGATCAGGGTCTTACCGGAGCCCGCCACGCCATGGATTACCCGATGTCCGCTACCCAGGCTGCGCGCCAGCTGCTCCTGCTGCATATCCATGACCTTGACGATGTCGGGGATCAATTCCGCAGGTGCGGGTTTCTCAGTATCGCTTGAGGCCCCGTCGGCCGGCTCTTCGTCAAAGAGCCCTGCTTGCCCATTGCCTATCCGAATCTCCGGGAAGATATGCCATCTCACCCGGTCAATCTGCGGCAGCGTCATCTGACCGCTGAAGGTGATATTGAACATATCCCAAAGCCGCTTTTGAAACTCTTCTGGCTCGCTAGACTCGGTCATCTCGTCACTGCAGATAACCTGGTGCGGCGGTATAACCTCACCCATACCCGCCCGTTCGAATTGATTGCGCGTGATATTGGTCAGTACCACCCCATAGCCATACGGGAAGGTCAGTTTTCCCTGGTAGCGTCCATCTTGGCGCACGAGCTGGGGGTCAGATTCGAGCCGATTCACCAGTTCGTAGGCACACTGTCGCACCTGTTCAATCGGATTGGCCTTGGTGACGAGGCCGCGGTTAGTCAGCAGGCTCGCCGAGACCTTATCGATCTGCCGAATGCTATCGAGCTTCCAGTCCTTCACCTCCAACAGCAACAGACCTCTGGCCGGATGCAAAATGATGAAATCCGAATGTCGCTGCCTTCGCCCTACTGGTAACTCGTACCAGCACAGATAGTCATCCTCCAGATGGCTTTCCAGGCGACGAGCGAAGCGCTTTTCGCCAGCCTGCATCCGGCTCAAGCAGCTATTCAGTGAAGGGATCAAGGTCGCCATCCGTGTCACGCCTCGCTTCCATCGAAAACGAACGTGGCCATCGTGCATCCTTGCACCGTTTTCCTCATGCCAACACCTTGTCCCTTAGTTTCTGTACATAGGTTCCGGCATCATCCACCTGGAACAGAATGTTCCAAGTCTCCATGTCCTGCTTGGTGACGGGCGCACCGTCACGCGACCACTCGCTTTCGAGCACCGCCGCCATCGTGTTCGACACCAGAAAGGCGTGCAGCTCGATATTCTTCGCGCCCTGCTCCTTCTGCAGATCCCGCTGAATCTGCATAATGTCCTTGTAGAACTGAACCTTACGATCCTGTGGTTTCAGGTTCCGCAATCCCTTGGGATCAATAAAGACAATCTTCTGTGTCTTGTCCTTGATCAGCCACAGAATAAAATCGGGGTAAAAACCACCCTCGATAAAAAAGCCGACCGCATCGCCCTTGCTTTCATTGCGCAGTAAATACGCCTCGCAATCTGCGAACACCCCGTTTTCCATGGCCTTCTGCAGGTCTTCGACGAACTTCTGCTCGCCCTCATTGAGTGGGACAGGCGCAACGTCCACCTCTTTGTCATGCTGCGCAAGGATGGGCTGGTACAGATGTCGCTCACACCAAAGCAGTTCAAGACCTGTGGTCTTCTTGCCGCGCCAGTTGGCAACATTTCCGTCCTGTATTTCCTTGCGCAGCTTATCCAGCTGCTTGATCAAGGGCTCGTGGCGAAGTCTATCGACCGTGAGGATATAACTCCCTTCCGGGGTATCATCACTGACGCCGGGGAAGATATCGGCATCGCCGAGCAACGGCCGGTACTCCAGCTTGTCGCCCTCCCATTGCTTGCGACGCAAGACGTAGAACGCCTCGCAATACTTCTTAAGCAGCGTGAGCGCAATGTCATACCAGGCGCGCAGCCCATTCAGGGCGGCAGGGGACAGCACATCGTGCGGGATATAAAGGGTGTACCAACTCGGATCCGCCAGGATGGTCCGAATCTGATCCCGACTCAGCGTCAAATTGGACCAACGCCGATCACGCTTGAAAGACAGCAGGTCGAAATACAGCCGGTCCAGATCCAGCATCGCCAGATGCAGTTCACCGAGCTTTTCTGTGTTCCGCCCGACCACGCGCTGACCTTGCTGGTCGGTCGTGAAGCCCTTCACCTGTGGATACCAGTCCAGCGTGATACGCGGTCGGTTGATGAAGTAGTCCCGCTCTTGCGATTTGAGACTTGCCGGTGGCAGCAGCAGCACCTGCTCCGCTAGTTGGGCGAAGGCGCTCCCCTGCCCACCTATGGCCCGGCCGGCTACGGATGCCTTGAGCCGGATGACACTCAAATCCGCTGGTATGCCCTTCATTGGCGACAACGGCAGGCGATACTCCATCAGGCCGTCATTGACCGGAATCTCTTCATCTTCCAGCTGCTTGCGGAACTGGGCGATGTAGTCGGCCTGCACGCCAAAGATATTCAGGGTTTCCAGTACCCCGATATGGCGTGGCCGTTCGATGCCCTCGGGCAGCTGGGTCACGATCTCGGCGGATCGTTTCAGGGTATTCTCCCAACCCTTGAGCCGCACACCACGGCCGAACAGCTGGATGATCTGGGCACCCTCCTTCTTGCCCACGTTCATCAGGGTCATATTGGAGACCCGCCAGCTGCTCCAACCCTCGGTGAACTTCTTGGAGCCGATCAGTACATTCACCTTGGAGCCAGGGCGATTGATGTCGGTAAACAACGAACCATTGAAGCGGGAAGGCTGCACATCAAGACCGGCCTCCTCACACTTCTTCGCCAGCTTGGCGTCATCACCCACGTTGATAACGCCAAAGGGGATATCGGAGGCCCCTGCGCGCAGGGCGATCTCGCCAGCCACGCCGGTCAGGTTCTCGACATACAGATTTCCACCTGATGAGTGGAATACTCGATCAAGCAGGTCCTGGTACAGGGTTTCGTGGTCTTCTGCCAAGCCTTTCAGATAATCGAAGCGACCCGCCAGCAGATCGACACCACCCTTGGCCACCATGCCATCTTCCAAGAGGTGTTTAATGGCACCAACCGTGTCATTTCGGTCACGTAACACCCGATCCAAAAACTGGAGTACTTGGACCGTATCGGAGGCTTCGCCTTCCGAATAACCCGCAGTCACCCGGCTGCTGACAAAGATCCACAGCGGCCGTTCGATATTGAACGGCTTGATTTTCCCGTTGTCCTCGTCGAACAAACGTAGCTGCTGGTAATAGCTCAGTAGCGAGGCCACCAAGTATTGATAGTGGGCCTTGTCCGATGGGTTCTTCTCCTGGTTGAGGATCTGCGACTGCTTGCCGTAACCATCGGCGTAGAAGAAGCGGTAGGAATAATCGAACAAGATCGCCTTGCTGTACTGCTGGCGCAGGGTATCGCTCGCCATGGCGGCCTGGGCGAATGTCGCCGAGTACTCGAAGGAAAAGCCCTTCTCACACAGGGCATTGCGGTGTCGCAGCCACTCGCCGCCACCACCGGAGGCACCACGGTGCCCCTCATCGACCAGTACCAGATTGTTGCTGCCGAAGGAGGCCGTGGCCACGGTCTTTTCCTTGGCCTCGTCGCGGAACTTGTTGATATCGATGACGATGACCGCATCAGCAAACAAGCTGCCCTGATTCTTGACGAATGGTGCCGCGTGGATGCCAGCTGTCTCCAGCTCCCGCAGATGTTGCTCGGTGAGCCCTTCATTGGGCGTCAGCAGGATGATGCGATTCAGGTCCTTGAGGTTGCCGTACTTCTTCAGGTAGTGCTGATACTGTAGGATATTCGCGTGCATGATCAGCGTCTTGCCGGAACCGGTGGCACTCCAGAACGCTACCTTGTTCAGCAGCAGCCAGGGATTCGCCGACTCATCCAATGCCTCTAACGGCGGCTGTTCAGGGTGTGCTGCGTTCCAGGCGGCCACCTGGCCATTCAACGCATCCCGCAAGGCATCCGGCTGGCGGAACAACCAGTCCAGATAGACCTCGGTGAACAGCAACATCAGATACTGGAAATATTTCCACTCAATGGGCTCTTCATGGGCCTGCGCGCGGTTTTCGTTCAGATACTCGGTGATGTGCTTGATGTTGCGGTCGTACTCGCGCAGCTCATCGGCCGAGATACCCGGAAGTGCGTTCAATTCGCCCAGCAGACGCCCGACGATGACGTGCTCGCCTTCATCGTTGCGTCCGACGGCCTCTCCCGTCATCTGATGACGGTCACGCAGGGCCTCTAGCACGGGGGCGTCGTTTCCACGGATCGCATAACGCCCATCGGTAGAGGGAAAACCAAACAACGAAAACAGCCATTGATTCAGCACCAGCTGCCGACTGAACGGCAGCGGTGGCACACGCTTGGCCTTGGTCGTCTTCTTCGCCATGGTGCGCCCTCAATGAGACTCGGTGCTGAACATCAGGCGGTGGAAGTCCTCTTCGATGAGCTTCACCCGCGCCTCCAGCAGACCGCCGCCGCGCTGCTTGGGAATAGTGACGTTGTGGTCACCATTGACGTAGAGGATGTCGAACTCATCATCCGGGCTCTCGGTGAGCCGCACCTTGAGCTTGTCGATCAGCACCGCATCAAGCACCGCGTTGTCCTTGACCAGGCCATCCGGCTCGCCAGCAATCACCGAAGGCAGGTTGCGCCAGACGATAAGAATCTTCTGGCCCTTGCGGTTGGTGCCGGCCACGGTGCGGAACCACCAGCGACCGTCTTCGCGACGCTTGACGTCTGCCTGCCAGCGGCCATACTCGGCCTGCTTCAGCCCGGCATCGAAGTGGATAGGCGCCGCAATGTAATCCACCGTCAGGCCGATCAGCCAGTTGAAGGTTTCCAGCAGGTCCACATTCACCCACTT
>Ga0272444_10004399_pt1 | contig 12451 bp, 6 predicted proteins | sample SSMForm13_FD_201033 | JGI IMG/M metagenome (GOLD analysis project Ga0272444, IMG submission 201033) | Marine sediment archaeal communities from Little Sippewissett salt marsh, Falmouth, MA, United States - SSM-Form-13 | ecosystem: Environmental > Aquatic > Marine > Wetlands > Sediment ... | reverse complement strand
CAGACCGGCATGATCGGCGACCTGATCGAGGAATATGCCAATCAACGCAAATTCCAGGCGCTGCTTGATCTGCTGATGCCGCGCATCCAGCGCTACGGCGAAGGCCGCGTGCACCTGTGGCCCGTCGCGATCAACGCCTACCGTCAGTTGGGCAAGCTCGACGAGGCGATCCGCGCTTTGGAAACCGACCCGTTGCTACGCGTAAACGACACCCTTTACAGCCACTACGCCCGGCTGTTGCGTGACGCCAAACTCGCCGATGCGCGCAGCAAGCAATTGCAGGAGCGCCTGGCGGAAAAACCCGACGCCGCCGTCTTGCGCGACTTGATTCATCTCGAACAAATCTGCGACCGACACGATCGCGCCCGCGAAATTATGGAAGAGCAACTGCAACGCCTCGGCGCGGACGTCACCGCCGACGAGTTGACCCAACTCGGCAGTCTGGCGCGAACGACCGGCCTGAGCGAGCAGAGTATGCGCTTGATGCTCGACGCCGTGGTGCTTGCCGGCGACAACAGGCCGGATATTCTGCTGCGCGCCGCACGCCGAATGAGCGAAGCGTCCGACGGCTCGTTCTGGCCGCTGGGCACCGGCGCCGACGTCGCCTTCACGCGTAACTTCATCGACGCCGGCCCCGGCGTGGTCGGCGGTCTCGTCTCGCTCGGCACCAACAAAATGGGCGCTCGCGACGCAATCAAAAACATGCCCGCCACCGCCGCGCGAGTGGAAAGCAAACGGCTGGCGATCAAGCTGGCCCTGCACGCCGCCCGCGTCGAAAGCAATCCGGAAAAGGTGTACGAAGCCACGCTGCTGGCCGTGCAAAAGCTCAAAGCGATCGAGCAGGCCGAACGTCTCGATGCCATCGCCGACAAGCTGCTGGCGCGCTTCGGTAAAAAACAGAAACGCGCCTGCGAAATCGCCGCTTGGCACGCCGACGCCGCCCTGCTGCGCGAGCAGACCGAACAGGAAATCCAGGCCCTGCGTACTGCGCTGAAGATCGGCCGCGACATCGGCGCTCGCGACGCCGCCGACCGCGTCGAACGCCGCCTGGAAAATTGCCTGATGAAACAAAAGCGCTACGGCGAAGTGCTGGCCCTCAAATGGCAGCGCGTCGAAGCCTACCCCGACGACGAGCAAGCCGTCGAAGCGTTGTTGCGTTTCGCCGAACAACACCGGCTCTACGAAGACGCCGAACGCGCCTACCGCGGCGCGATCAAACGTTTCGACCGCAAAACCTGGTCGGATAAATTCGCCCGCTGGTTGATCCGGCGAAAACGCACCGCCGATTTCCGCGTCTTTGTGAAAGAGACCGCCGAAGCGCTTGGTGAATCGGAGTTGGCCGATTTCCTGCGTAAGCAACTGCCCCGCTATCAAGCGAAGACACACGGCAACGCGTTTATCGAGCAGATCTACCGGATCGCCCTCAAACGTTTTCCGGCCAACGTTTCCTTCAACCGCGAACTGCTCGCCTTCTACGAAAGTAAGGGCTGGGGCGGCAATCGGCCCGACCCTGCCTACCAGGATAAATTCATCGACCTGATCATGCGCGCATTCATGCTGCAACCGGGTTGGACCGACCGCCTAATGTTCCGCGTCGGTCAACGCGACATGCTCGCCGGACTGGCCAACAAACTCGATGTCGAGAAAACGCTCAACCCGCTCGAAGCCTACCTTTGGACGCGGGTGCAGCAACGGTTCTCACGGCACGAGATGGTGCTGCAGGGCTACGCCGCCCTCGACGAATGGTGGCCGCGCAGCGATCTGGCGACGCAGCCGCTGGCCGTCGCCGCGCGCAGTCTCACCGACAGCTTCCACGTGCGCGATCCGCAATTGGCCGTCACCTCCGCCGACGCCTACGGTCGCCTGGCCGACCGCGACCCGCTGTCGATCAACCGCCGCACCCTCGAAGGTGAGGTGATGCTGGAAACCGGACGCCCGCGGCAAGCGGCGCAGATCTGGGAAAAAATCGTCACCGTCGGACCGGGCGAGTCCGAACGTTGGCTGCACCTGGCCACGTTGTATTGGGATTACTACCTGCCCGACCACGCCCTCGCCACGTTGGTCGACGGGCGACAGCGGCTGCACGAACCCGACCTGCACGCCGAAGAAATGGCCTACCTGCTGGAAGACAAGGGCAAGATCGGCCAAGCCGTCGCCGAGTTGGTCAAGGTGGTCCTCGGCGATCCCTGGTCCGGTTACGACGCCCGCCGGCGCATCGATTACCTGGTTCGCAAAAAGAAAACGACGCAGAGCAACGTCGACGATGCCTTCATGCAACGGCTGACGCGACCCGGCGGCAACGGTCAAGAAGGATTGAACTACCTTTACTACCTGCGCGAACGCGGCGAGATCGACAAAATGAAACGCATCGCGCGGCGCTTGCTGCCCCATTACGGCGAAACCGTCACCACCGACAACGAACGCGTGGTGGCCGGCACCGCCTTCGCCGACGGCGCCCTGAGCCTGTTCGCCCAATACGGCGACGACGACGGCGTCAAAGCCTGCCTCGACCGCCTCGTTGAAATCAGCGACCGCGACCCGGCGATGTTGCGCCGGTTGGTTGTTTATTACGAAAACCACAACGAGTTGGATCGCGCCGACGCGTTGGTCAAAGAAATCATCGACGCCGCCGAAGGCGATTACGCCCGCCGCGACGCCCGCAGATTCGCCGCCGATTACTATTGGCGCACCGATCGCATCGACCGGGCGCTGAATGAATACCGCGCCCTGGCCGAATCGGCCGTCGCCCGCCGCGCCAAGTTGGGCGCCTGGATCACCTACGCCGCGCGCTGCCGCGAAGCCGACCGCCCGCAGCAGGCGCTGACAGCGCTGCGCAAGTTGTATCCCGAGTACCCCGCCGAGTCGTCGCTGGTCGGCGCGACCGCCGCCGCCTACGCCGCCGCGAACGATTACCGGGGGCTGGCCGACTTTTACAAGCAGGTACTCAAAGACTTGCGTAAAAAGCCGCTTGACCCGCAATGGCGCAAACAGCGCGAGGTCGAATTGCGGCAGCGGTTGATCGCCGCGCTGACCGACCTGGGCATGCCGCGCGACGCAATCGAAGAACACATTCAGATCATCAACCGTCTCGCGCCCGACATCGCACCGGTGCTCGCCGCGCATCGTTATGCCCGGCAATACAATCAACTCAAACCGCTGCTGGCCTACTACGAACGCGAAGCCAAACGCGCCCACCGCGATTTCCGCTGGCAACTGGTCACCGCCGTGTTGTACGAAGCCGAAGGGCGCTACGCCGACGCCGGAGCAATGCTCGACCGCGCCATCGCCAACGAACCGCAACGCAACAACCTGGTCGAACGCCGCGCGCTGGTGTTGATCAAAGCCGGCGACTTCGACGGCGCCGTCGAATGCTACCGCACGCTGGCCTCGCGCCGCCTGGGCGGAGAGGATTACCAGTTACGCATCGCCGAGGTGCTTTACCTGGCCGGTCGCCCCGACGAAGCCGAGGCGTGGTTGGACGAAGTGCTGGCGCCGGAAAAAACATCGTTGCGACGCATCGAGCAGGCCGCGCGATTGGCCGAGCGCTTCGGTCGCGAAGCCACCCGATTGCGCTACGTCGGTCGCGCGCTCGACATGGTGATGGCCGAGCCGGATAAGCTCGTCGCCTCGCATGCCCTGTTGGTTTCGTGGCTGCGCGGGCAGATCGAAACGATCGGCGCCGAACGGGCAATCGTCAACCTGTCCGCCCTGCGCGACAACCTGCAGACCGCCAAAGCGCAAGCTCACCCGGTCGGCCGCAACAACATCCGCAGATCGGTGATGAACATCGACAAGATCGTCACCGGCTATCTCGCCGGCTACCTCGGTGATTACGGCGACGCCGCCATGCGAACCCAAGCGCGCGCGCCCTTCACCGAATTGTTGCAGGCGCACGTCAATGACGACGGCAGCTATGAGTGGTGGAACAGCGCCTTCGCGAAAGTAACGCAAGCGGCGCACACCGCGCAGATGCCCGCCCTGGCCGCCGACTTCCAGCGGCAACATCTACAACGTTTGAATGACCGCGGCCATATGAGTAACAGACACATCTCCTCATCCAACGCCGCCGCCAAACTGATCAAAAAACGCAGCGTCGTCGAAGCGCCGGCGGATCTGTTGCGAACCGCCGACACGTTAGCGCGGCTTAGCGATCATCAAAGCGTACTGTTCCAACGCGCTCTGCTGGCTCGCGCTGCCGGCGATGCCGAAAAAGAAAAATCGCTGTTGGAAAAATGGTTTGATCATTTTGATTGCCATAATCTGACCGCGCCCACCGGCCTGGTCGCCCGCTACTTCCATCGCCTCAGCGACGACGAACTGCAAAACCTCGCCGCGAACCAATGCGACCACTACGGCCCGCTGACCTGGTACCTGGCCGCGTCCGGCCGCACCGTGATGGCCGCCACCGCACTGCAAAACCATTACCGGCGCAAAGGACCACTATGGCTGCAGGCCAAGCTGGCGCGGCTGTATCAATACGATCCGGAATTCGCCGAACAAGCCCACGACGCCTATCGCAAACTGCTCGGCTTGCCGCTGATCATCGACAAGCGCGTCCACGTAGGACCGGCGCAATGGGAAGCCACGGGCAAAGTCTGGACGCATTACGCGCATGAGTACGGCGCGTGGATGATTCGCCGTGACGAAGAAGGCGCGGAGTCATTGCTGTTCGCCGAACCCGAGCGCCACCCGCTCAATGCGCAGGCTTACCTGAAGGTGGCCGCCGCTTACGACGAAGCCGAGCGCTTCGATTTGGCCGACGACGCCCTGAGTCGCGCCGCCGCCGTCAACGCCGGTGCTTATCGCCTGACCGTCGCCCGCGCCATGCACGAAGCCGCACGCGGCGATAAAAAGGAAGCGGCCCGGCTGCTGGGCACGTTGATCGTCGGTGAAAATCCGTCGTTGCACAAGGTACGCGACTACGCCGAGTTGATGCAGAAAATCGGCCGCGGACGGAAGGCGCTGCCGCGTTGGCAGAATCTCTTGATCGACAAGCTCGACGGCCTTTCGAACTACGACCGCCGCGACGGTCTGCTGCAATTGCATGCCTTCGCGGAAAAGGTTGCCGGCGTCGAAGAGGCCGACCGGCTGATTACCGAGATCCTGCCCGATCCGGTATTCAATGCGAACGAGCTACGCAACCTCGCGCTGAACAAACACGTGCCGCGTTCGTTGAAAACCTGGTGTTGGCACCTGTCGTTGGCCCGCAGCGACGGCGACGCCTCGATGACGATTTACTCGCGCCGACGCCTGGCCGAACAAGCACTGAATCACGCCCTGACCGTCGACGACGAAAAACTGGGCCGTACTGCGCTGGCGCAGATCGAAAAGGTCGCGCCGCAATATTACCGCAATGGCTATCAGGTGCAGGTGCAGCGTTTGCGCGTCGCCTGCCGCTACGAAAATACCGACGCGGCCGAGCAGCTTGTCATCAGTTTCATCGACGAAGGTTACATGTCGCCGAGGCAGTTCGACGAATTGCGGACCGTGCTGCAAAAACGCAAGCTGCCCGTCTACGCGCATCGCTTCACGCTGGCCTACTACCGGCACGTCAAGCAAAAACACGACTTGAACATCGACCAAAAAAGCGACCGCCTGCGCAGCCTGCTGGCGCTGAACAAAATCGACGACGCCGGGCCGCTGCTGGTCGAGTTGGAAAACCTCGTCGGCGAAGACGCCGTGCGTCTGGCTGAATTGGCCGACATCGCCCGTGAAGGCAAGTTAACCGATGCGGCGCTGCGACTGGCCGAGCGGGCACATTTATTAACGCCGCGAGCCTTTGCCGCCAACCGCGCGTTGTTGCTGGCCCGGCTGGCGACGGATAACGCGACCGGCGCAGCGACATTGCTGACGCAAGGTTACCGGCAACGCTTGTACGGCGGCGTCAACCTCGACAACCTGCTGGTCGATCTGGCGAAGCAGGCGCAGAAAAACAACTGGCGCGATTGGGAAGCGGCGGCGGAAACGATGCCGCAACCGTTGCAGGCGTTGACCCTTGCGCACTTGTATTTGCTTCGCGACGACGGCGACACCGCACTCGATGTGCTTGCCGCGTTGTCCGAACCGCTCGATCGCCCGCTGTCGGTCTGGCGCTTGCGGGCCGATGCCGCTCGCCGCGAAGGCGACCGCAAAACCGAAGCGGCGGCTTTGCGCAAGTTGTTGCGTTATCGTCCGGACGACAACGACGCGGCCGTACGCCGGGCGTGGCTGGAGTTGCCCGAGCATCCGTTCACCGGCTTGCTGCGTATGTCGGTGCTGGGCCTGCCGGTCGACCCGTGGGAACTCGCCGAACCGTTGCAGGAGCCGCGCAACATGAACCGTGTCGAAAACTGGTTCGACAAGCTCGACCGCAACGATCGAGCACCGTTGGCCGCGGCGATCATCGAAGCATTGGTCACACTCGACCGCCCGACGGCAGCGTGGCGCGTCGGCCAGGCGACCGTGCGCACGATGGACGAGCCGCCGCGCGATTTGACGCGGCAACTGGAAAAACTTGAAAAGCAAATCAACCGGCGCCGGGCTGAGCAGCCGGTGCGTTTCGTACCGAACAACAACCTGGTGCAGTAGGATTCGATCATGCGACGTATTGCCTTGATCAGCATTTTGTTGGCCGTCGCGGCGATGGCCGTATGGGCGACGGTCGCCGCTTCGCGCACTTCGCTGCTGGAGTGGATCCCCGGTGAACCGCTGGTGGTCGTCGCCGCCGACGATTTGCCGCAACTGGCCGCGCGCGTGCGCGAGTTGCCCGCGGCCAAAGAGTACCTGGACGGTCAGGCGCACGACGCCTACAGCGATTCCAAGCTGGCGCTCAAACTGGCCGACCGCGCCAAGCGGCTGGGCAAGCTGGCCGGGACGGAGTTGACGCTGTCGACGTTGTTCGCGCACGCCGGCGGCGAAACGGCGCTGGCCCTGTACGACATCGGCGAGTTGCAGTTTCTCGTGCTGGTGCGGATGGACGCGGCCGAGCAGAGCAAGCTGGAGTTCGTCAAAGCCAAGGCCGACTTCACCGAGCGCGTCTACGAAGGGCGCACCTACCTGGCCAAGGTCGACTACAACGCCGGTCAGGCTTTCGCCTTTTACCAGCAAAACGACCTGCTCGTGGTCAGCAACAACATTGATTTGATTGAAGGCGCGTTGCTGGCCCGCGCCCAACCCGACGCGCAGCCGCGGCTGGTCGCCGGCGATACTTATCGGCGTTTGCGCGAGTTGCAGCCCGACCTGACCGCTGCCGATGCGACGGTGTACCTCGATATGAAGCGTTTGCGCGACGACCGCTACTTCAAGGTGTACTGGGCCTGGCGCAACTTCGATGAACTAGCCGCAGTCGACGCGGTGTTGATCGGCTTCGACTGCGACGGCCGCACGATGCGCGAACGCCGCGCCTTGCTCGGACCGACCGCCGTCGCGCCACCGTACCTGGCTTACGACGGCGACATGTCCGCCTTGCTGCCCGGCGGCGAAAGCACTACCGCCCGCCTGAGCGCGCACCTGGGCTGGCCGCTGAACGAACTCGATCTCGACGGTCGCGCCGAAGCGTTGTTGTTGATCGCGCAACCGGCGATCGACGAAGAAACCGGCGTGGTCGTGCTGCGCCGGGGAGCGGCGATCGCCGACGTGCAAACCACGCCGACGCACGTGCTGCAGGCGGTCGCCGCCGGAATGACCGCGCCGCGTCCGGCCTTGCCCTACGCGCTGACGCCGAAAACGGTAAACGGCGTCGTGTCGCTGACCACCCTGCCCGAGTTGCCCGGCGCCTACGCCATGCGCCGCGGCGATCTGCTGTTGCTCGCCGACGACGAAACACTTTTGCGCGCAATGGCCGAAAAGGTTAAGCGCGACGAGCCCGGCCCACTGCAAACAGCGAATGTCACCGGCGAGGCGGCAATGCAACTGGCCACTTTTCTGCAACAGGCGAAACAATGGGGCGCCGCCCGGGACGACGGCGCATCGTTCGCCACCAACACCCTGGTATCGATTCTGCAAGCGGCGGGCAACTTCAAACGCATGACCGCCGTCACCACCCCGCAGCCCGGCGGCCTGGTGCAGGAAACACGGTGGCAATGAAACGTCTTTCAATATTAATCGTTCTGCTCATGCTGCTGACCGCGTCGGTGCTGTCGGCGCGCAGCGTGCTTCCGGTGCACATGTGGTACGCCTACGACGCCGTGTCCGGCAAGTTGATTAAATCCGGCGGCATCTTCGATCAACGCGAAGCGACGCGGCTGGCGATCATCGGCCCCGGCTCGACGCTGAAGCCGTTTCTGCTGGCGGCGGCGATCGAAGGCGGGCTCGATCCGCACAAGACTGTGTTTTGTCCGCCGAAGAAAATCGAGACGCCGGCCGACAAGCGCTGCTGGCTGGCGGCGGGGCACGGCGCAGTCGACCTCGTCCGCGGCCTGGCCAACAGTTGCTCGGTGTATACACGACACGCCTGCCGCTACGTTGACGCCGACCGCTATCGCGATTTGCTGACCGCCTACGGCCTCGGCGCGCGTCTGCCCGACGAACCGACCTTCCGCAAACTCGGCTGCGAAGCGTGGATGGGCGCCGAGCGCGGCATCGCCGTGACGCCGCAGGAACTGGCCCTCGCTTACCGGCTGGCCTTCGCGCCGAAACGACCCGACGACGCGCCGCCGGAGTTGGCCGGGTTGGACGTGATCAAACAAGGTTTGCGGGAAAGCTGCCTGACCGGCACCGGCCGCGATGTGCGTCTTTTCGCACCGATGCTCGAAGCGATGGGCAAAACCGGCACCGGCCACACCCTCGACGGTCGCCGTTGCGGCATCTTCGTCGCCCTCGCCCCCGCCGACGAGCCGAAGCTGGTGCTGGTGTTGGTCGCTTCGCGGGCCAGCGGTTCGCAGGCGGCGAACCTGGCCGGGCAACGCCTGAGTGAATTGCTCAATCTGACCGCGCCCTGATCTTCCCCTACTCGCGCAACATCTCTTCGTCGACTACGCAACGCACGCCCTTGTCGTCGACGCGCACGCCCGGACGCCATATCTGCCGGTAGGAAGCGCCCATCTCGGGCAGGTCGCTGTACCACGACGCGCCGCGGGCGATGAAGTGCCAGGCGGGCAGCGGTTCGCTGCTGATCACCCATTCCTTGACGTTGCCGACCATCTGCCGCACGCCGAAGGGGCTATCGCCGGCGGCGAAAGCTTCGACCGGCGCAGTATGCCTGTAACCGTCGTCCCACTCGGCGCGCGCCCACTGCATCGTGCAGTCGTGCCCACAGATGTTCGCGTGTTGCGCCGTCGGTGCTTCGTCGCCCCAGGGATAACGCCGTCCGTCGACGCCGCGCGCAGCCTTTTCCCATTCGTACTCGGTCGGCAGCCGTTTGCCCGCCCAGGCGCAATAACGCTCGGCCTGCTTGAAAGGAATCAACGCCGGGCGATCGGGTTCGTCGTAGCCGTCGATATGCGGATTCTGCGGCAACGGCAGGCATTGCAGTTCGGCGACGCATTGCCCGTACTGCCGATTGCTGACCTCGTAACGGTCGATGTAAAACGCTGCGACCTCGCGTCGCTGACGGGGCAGACATTCCTGGCGCGGTTCACGCGGCACGTTGCAGCCGAGGTCCGCCGCGCCCGCGGGTATGAAAACCATCTCGCTCAAATCGGCCCGGCGCGGTTGCAATCCGCTGCGGATATCTTTTTTCAACGCGTTCAGCAGTTCGATCTGCGCGGGTGTACACAAGCGTTTGTCGGAAACGCCGTAAACGAAGCCGTCGACGTTCGCCCCCGGCCAGTCGCCCCATTCCTCAGGCGGCTGCTTATCGCGGCAGGTGCAGCCGGCGGTGAAAAGCAACAACGCGATCAACAAACAAAGAACAATTGTGCGCAGGCGGATTGGCGTCATGGCTGCTGTTTTTTCCGGCGTTGGCGATCAAGCGTCGCCGCGTCGATCACGCAGCGGACGCCTTTGTCATCAACGCGTACGCCTGGACGCCATAATTGGCGGTAGAAGACGAACAACTCGGGCCGGTCGCTGTACCACGACGAGCCGCGGGCAATGAAGCGATGTTGCGGCAGTTCTTGCTCGGTGGTCGTCCATTCCTTGACGTTGCCGGCCATCTGCCGAACGCCGTAAGGGCTGTCGCCGGCGGGAAAGGCGTCGACCGGCGCGGTGAACGCGTAGCCGTCGTTCCAGGCGGCGTCGGCCCAGTGCATCGTGCAGTCGTCGCCGCAGATGTTGGCGCGTTGCGAGGACGGCGGCTCTCTCCCCCAGGCGTATTCGCGGCCGTCCGTGCCCCGCGCGGCCTTCTCCCACTCGTATTCGGTGGGCAGGCGCATCCCTCGCCAGCGACAGTAGCGTTCGGCCTGGCGGTAGGTGACCAACACCGGCCGGTCGGGGAGATTGTGGTTGACGATGATCGGCATAAACTCCGTCGGCAGGCATTGCCGCGCAGCGACGCAGCGTTGGTATTGATCGTTCGACGTCTCCGTGCGGTCGATGTAGAACGCTTCGACATACCGGCGTTGCAACGGCAGGCATTCCTGCTCGGTGCGCGGCGGCACCCGGCAGCCAAACACCGCTTCGCCGGCGGGAATCAGAATCACGTCGGGGGCATCGGCGGCGCGCTCGCTCAATCCCCAATCCATGTCCTGTTGCATGTGCTCGTAAAGATCGCGCTGCCAGAATAGTTTGGGGGCTTCCGGTTCATGGTAACCCCAGACCGCATTGGGAATGCTGTTGCGCGGGCCGTCCGGCGGCGGAGTGGGAGCCGGCGGTACGGTGGTTTCTTTTTTCTGGCAAGCCGTCATCGACAACAACGCCAGCAGGATCAACGCCCAATAAAATCGGTATCGCGGCAAATGCATGCACCGATGATAGCCGCGACCGCGGCGGCCTGCAAACAGCGCGGGCGTCCGGGCGCTTCGCTTGACAATTTTTTGCCTGCGACGTACCGTTTTCCGCACTTTCACAACACATGCGGTGTGACCGATGAGCGACTCAAAAAACCCCGTCAAACGCATGCTGGCGGCCGGCGAAGAAAAATTCCAAGACATGGTCGACGAACTGCTGACCAACCCGCGCTTTGCCGAAGCGCTGCGCAGCGCCATCGACGACGGCGTCAAACGCAAGGAAAAAATCGACCGTAACGTGCGCTTCGGCCGCAACCTGCTCAACCTGCCGGGTAAAGGCGATTACGACGAATTGGTGCTCAAGGTGGGGCGGTTGGGCGAGTCGATCGCGCACCTGGAACAGCGGTTGGATCAAGTCATCGCTCGCCTCGACGCCCTGGCTGCATCGGCGGCGAAAACCAACAAGTAGGCCGCCGTGCCGAATCGGAGGAAGCCGTGACGCGGAAAATCGCCTTCGTCAACGAAAAGGGCGGCAGTTGCAAAACGACGCTGGCGCTGAACATTTCGTCCTACCTAGCCGGACGCGGCGAGAAGGTGCTGCTGATCGACATGGATCCGCAGGGCCAGGTGGGCAAGGGTTTAGGTTTCGATGTCGCCGCCACCTCGCCGACGATGTTCGAGCTGCTTACCGACCCCGAGCTGCCCGCCGCCGACGCGGTCTTCGCCACCGAGATCGACAACCTCGACGTCATCCTGGCCAACAAGCTGCTGGTCGACTTCGCCGTCACCGCCGCCGCCGACGACGACCGCCTGCTGAAACTGAAAAACAAACTCGACGCCCTGACCGGCTACGACGCCATCGTCGTCGACAGCCCGCCTTCGCTCGGACTGATCACGATGAACATCATGATGGCCGTCGATGAAATCATCATTCCGGTCAGCCTCACCTACTTCGCCCTCGACGGCTGTCGCGAAATCGACAACACCGTCGCCAATGTCCGCGAAACCTACGGCCACGAAAACCTGCGCATCTCGCTGGTCGTGCCGACCCTCTACCGCCGCACGCGCCTGGCCGACGCGATCCTCGCCCGCCTGCGCGAATTCTACGGCGATCGCGTTTCGCAAGCGGTGATCGGCTTCAACGTCGCCATCGACGAAGCGCAATCGTTCGGCAAAACCATCTGGGAATACGCGCCGAAAAGCCGCGGCGCGCAGATGCTCGAAGCCTTGGCGCAGGAAATCATCGCCAAAAAAGACTGAGCGTTTTCGCTAAAACAACATCGCCGCTTCGGCCGAAAGTTGCTCGGCCTGCTCGTCCAAAAGCGTCAACAGATTATGCAGCAGCGTGTCGCCGGGAAGTTTACCGGCCTGCTTGAGCGCAACGGTTTCCGGCGCGGCAAGGAAATCCTCCATCGCGCAATCCGGCTCGCTGGGCATGGCGGTGAACCCGGCGATGTGCGCCAGGTTGTTGGCGACGTACACCCAAGTCGCCATCTCTTCCTCTTCCTCCTGCGGGCGATGGTGCCCGGTGACGCCCGCGACCAGGTCGTCGGGCAAGTTCCAGACACCCAACAGGTAACCGCCGATGACGTCGTGGCCGGTGCCGAGTTGTTCGCTTTCTACACGCCAGTAACGCGCCTGTTCGA
>Ga0272444_10004395_pt1 | contig 12458 bp, 11 predicted proteins | sample SSMForm13_FD_201033 | JGI IMG/M metagenome (GOLD analysis project Ga0272444, IMG submission 201033) | Marine sediment archaeal communities from Little Sippewissett salt marsh, Falmouth, MA, United States - SSM-Form-13 | ecosystem: Environmental > Aquatic > Marine > Wetlands > Sediment ... | reverse complement strand
AGGACGAGCGCCACCTTGCGGAAGCGGCCCACGAACAGGGTTGCGAGCAGGATGCCGACAATTGCCAGTGTCCAGATGGCAATGAGCAATCCAAGACCCCATCCTCCCCAGAGCGAAAGGAGCAGAAACGGCGTGTAAGTTCCGGCGATGAGCAGGTAGATCGACGCGTGATCGAACACCCAGAATAGCCGCTTAGCACGGGGAGCAAACGGCGCATGAAGCCCGTGGAAGATCGACGAGGACGCGTGCAACAGAATGAGCGTCAAGCCATAGATGGACACACTGACCACGTGAATGGCCGTGCCGTACAAGGCGGCGCGAACGATGAGAATGGCGGTTCCAGCGACGCTGAGTAGGGCGCCGATGCCATGCGTGATGCTGTTGGCAATCTCCTCACCGACGGTCAGCTCTGGGGGCATGATCTTCGTTCTCTTGGATCTTTCCGCGCTCATCTCGTGAACAGGATACTCTACCCCGCCGCCGGAATCCGCCGGTGGCAACTGCTTAGGGTGCAATCGCGTCTTCTTGCGGGTCTTCGGATGGTGTCATTGATAAGGGCGATGGCCAGAAGGATGGATTTCCTGAGAGAGGCGACACCAGGGGTTAGCACGCTCTCGCCCTTGACGAATTCATCACCATGATCGCGAAGCTGAAGCACGAGAAATCCTTTGAATGAAGGTTAGATCCTGCGAGTCTTCTCGCTGTCACGAGTTGCTGTCCATGAATTGTGGAGACGAGCGACCGCGACGCCGATCCCATCGTGGATCGGCGCCTGCATTTCGGCATGCGGCGTCCTGGATATGCGCTGTCGAGGTGGGCGACTCGCTGGAGGTGTTGCCCTCCGTTCTAAGAACAGGGGCGGGTTGAAGCGCAGTTTTCCCGGAGGCTTCAATACTAGGGTTCGGGATCTGTGGCCGCCACTGCCCGCTTCTTGAAGTGCACTGCCTTGAGCTCAGAGGAACACCTGACGGGGAGAAACGTTACGAGGAGGCCTATTCTATCAATAGCATCGCGAGATCAGTGAAGCTAGGTTAAAGCAGCAATTACGCAAAGAGAGAAGAAATCTGGGCGAAGCGTAGACAGGTGATTGACGAACTGGCCCATCGCTTCATAGCAGCAGTCCAGATGCTTGAGGATCCAGCTGAATAGATCCTGGTCTTCACTGCGTTTCCTAAGGCCGTGTGGGGTTAGATCTGTTCCAACGACCCGTAAGAAAGCGAATCGAGAAATCCAGAGGCGGAGCGATGTGGTGGGCCTCTTCCCCAATAGGAGTTCGATCATTCGGTTTGTGTTTGCTGCGGTGGCATGGAATGTCCTATTTTAAGGAAGGTCCATTCGGTAATCGGTGATGTATTGCATATAATCGAATAGATCTCGGCGTGGGGTGATGAGTGTGACCAAGCGATTTCCAGCACCGTCAATTGTTGTTCCTGTCTGTATCGAGAAGGACGAGACAGGATACTATGGCTACTCTCCAGCATTGAAGGGGCTCTACGTTGGTGGCATGACGCGCGAGGAAGTCCGTGAGAATCTTACCACTGCTGTCAGGCTGAATATCGCCTCATACTTGAAACATGGCGAGCGACTGCCAACCGGTTGCACGGTTGGCTGCGGCATACCAGTGTCTGATGCGCTGTCACGAGGGAAGACTCGGCTGAATCTGACGGATCACGGGCCCAGTCAAGTCGAATGTGAAGAGATCGATCTAGTCGTCTCGGTCTAACAAGGCATCCGTGGCATTCTCAATGCACATCTACAATCAGATTAAGAATACAACAAAACAAGACTTCATTAAGGCTTTGAAGCGCGATGGGTTTGTGAGAGATCAACTGAGCAAGCAAGGCGCGATTCTTGTCTATATGCACGAGGACGGTAGGCGAGTCACTGTCCATTGGCACAACAGGCAATCCTTTGGCAAACACCGTCTATTCCTAATGCTTGAGAGTGCCGGATGGACGACAGCAGTCGACCTGAAGCGGGTTGGTCTTGTGAAGTAGTCTAGGCGTCAAGTGGGAGTGGTATTGTGTCCCCCTTCTTCGGAGATGCTGATTCTAGCCTTCTCTTGAAGTCGTCCCAATTCCTGCACCCCCGCATTAGGAAGATCACATTGGATAGGTGTTCTTTCAACGCCGGATCACCGTAGTCGCGCGTCATGTGTTGGTGATACGTATGTGCCCGTCTTCCAGATCCAGTCTTCGGATTCAGTTCTCGCAGTTTCTTCAACACGCCAGGAGCGAGTCGAGAGTACACGATGTCATTTGTCAGGTGTCCGATGTAGCTTGGCCGCCAGTGTTTGTGCTTCCCCGGCGGCGGATACGGGACTCCTCTGAGCCGGAAGAGCTCTTGGTAGAACTCGTCTGGGAACACCTTTGTCCACTTCGCATACTCATCAGTAAGGTACTTGTCCAGTATCGCTTGTAAGGCAATCCGATCCCTGACTTCTTGATAGCCAGTTGCCTCATCGACCAAGGCGACAATGCCAACATGCGCAAAACCGCGAATCAGTATCTCAGCTGCTTCTGCCAGATGTGCCTGATTCTTTTGTAGGGATTCATGCTTCTTGGCATCGACAAAGACATAACAGATCTCAGGCAATAGGGTCGCCTCATAACCATGAGCGGTTCTCCCGCCATGCATCGGTTGATACTCTATTGGTTCAGCCAGGCGCGCCGCCAGATCCTCTTCTATAAAGGCCTGCAAGCTCTTGGATGCTAGAATGGGTGGTAACTTGAGCGCGCCATCTCTAGTGGCTTGGGGTTTGGTACCTGTTCGACCAGAACCCAGTGCTCGATTCAACCCTCGCATCGAAAACACACGCGTTCCATCTTCGAGAACCGCGCAGGATAGTTCGCGGTCACCGATCTTGAGAACGCCTTCGAACTGTGCATTCAAGATCCTGTTAGCCATCTACGCTACCCCCCCCCAGCAGAAGCTTATTCTGATAGGTGGTCCAAATGCTTCCAGTGCATTACAAACATTATACCTATAACGACACTCATTGAGTAACAGCAGTAGATACTACAACGCTAAATGATGGAATTGGCGTGTGATTCCACCCATGAGAAGAGCCCACAAGCATTCGATGGTGTTCTTGTCAGTTCCATCTTCACCAACACTCCAGATTGAGTGATTTGCTGTCTGATGCTGGATAAATCGGCTGACCTTGGAGTATCCGAGATACTGGTCAGCGAACCGGAGAGAGCTCCTGGTGTCGATATGGTTGCGGATCATGCGCAGCAACTTCCGTGAACTGAGATCGCGTTTGCCAGCTATCTTGGCGACCATATAACCATTGCGCTCTACCATTCCTACAACAAGGTGCTTCGTCGATGCGCGACCATTAATGAACTTGTCATCTGGATGCATCTCTCTCGGCTTGCGAGGGCCGATAAATGCTTCGTCCATCTCGACGACTCTCGCCAGCAATTCCCGTTGCTGCTTCTGCATCATGGCGTCTCTGATCTTCATACTAATGCGCCAAGCAGTGTTGCGGTGTACTTCGATGCGTTGCGCAAGCTGCCGTGCTGAGATGCTCTTCTTGGCGCTCAAGACAAGGCTGAGCGCCAGGAACCACTTCTGCAGCGGCAGATGAGTCTGGTGGAAAACCGTTCCCACAGTCACGGAATAGGAAGTGTTACAGGTATTGCAGTGGTGGCGGCGTTCCTTGGGAAGAGGCGTAGAGATCTTTGACCCGCAATATGGGCAAGTCGGTTCGCCATTCCATCGAACCTTCTCAAGGTGGGTAATGCAGTTTTCTTCTGTCGGGAACCTCTTGAAAGCTTCGAGTATGTTCATGAGAAGCCTCCTACCATGTAGTGTGGCACCAGTGTATCACGATAGAAAACGGATATCAGGAAAAGGGCTACCTCTAGCTAGGACGAGTCGTGCTGGCTGAGCACGACGTGGATTGCATGGTCTCTCAGTGTTACGTCTCCACTGGAGCCCAAAGAAGGCGAACTCAGAGCCAATGTAAGAAACAGCCTCAGCGAAAGGAGTTGCTAGCTCAACCGGCAGACTGATCGATGGTGCAATGCATTGTCACCCGTACACCACTTGACTCGACGTGGACCACTTCCCGGGACGGACTCCAACTGCCGGTTTTGAGCTGTGGCTCGCAATGACCTCTCAACATCACGTTGCTCGTCGGGTCTTGTGGGGGAGGGTTCTAGGGACGTTTCACTCGCTTGTACAGAGCGCCGACAGCGATCAAGGCCAGTTCCGCACCAAGCCCTGCAGCGGCTTTGCCCCAAGATAGGTCTGCCGCATACCGTATGAAGACTGGGACAACAGATACAGCACCTACGATAGCTGCTCCGTAGACGAGGAGCCTGCCCAACGATGGCCAGGCCTTCTTCAGGATACCCTTGTTCTCGAGGACTGCTGCGATCCCCGCACTTGAGTAGTAGGTTGCGTAGATCGGATGTGTCTCTGCTGGCGGCGTTCGCCTGGACCGAAAGGCGCCAGCCAGACTGCCAACCTCCTCCTGGCGATCGAGAACGGCGTCAAGCGCTCTTCGTATAGCCCGATAGAACCTAATCTTCTCGACTGGCCCCAACCTGGATGCTAGGCCTTCCTTCTCAGTCTGGATGAGAGCTTCAAGGATGATTCCATCCAGGAATGTTTCGTGTCGGATAGGCCTTCTTAGTGGTCTAGTGTGCTCGCTGATATCTACGAGTTGGTCATACTCGTCAAAGAACTCCTCAAGTCTTATCATGTCGAAGTTGCGAAGTTGGCGGGATCGCATCAGCCACCTTAGGGACTCAAGCGCGCAATCAGCCACAGCATCATCATCGAGATTCAGCAGGTATGCTCGCAGCGCGACCGTCGTATGAATCAGGGTGGCTGCCCCCCCTCTGACTTTGCCGTGACCACCGTTGGGGGAGCTAGTCCTGAGCCATCTCAATGCTTCACCTAGCACCCCGGCGATTTCCTCTAGGGACTCTTTCTCGAGTCCCTGAGGGCGAAGCACCTTGAGTGCCTTCGCAAATAGCGCAATAGCATTTGCGGTAGGCAGAGTAGCGGGCTGCAAGCCCCCTCGATTCTGGAAAAACTCGGGGCTGATATAGCCCCAACCTTCGCCTGCTCGATTGCGGGCAAGCCATCTGAGGCTCTCGACGACCAGTTCAACGCGGGCAGTGCGGTCCAACTTGGTCTTGACTTGTGGACAAGCAGTCGGAAAGGCTGTGTGGAGGAGCGCATCCAAAGCGAAGATGGTGTCATTGATCACGCCTTCCATTCGCGGGGAGATTTTGCTGCCTACGGAGTAGATCGATGGCCACGACCCGTCTCTGTTTCGGAGGTGAAGAATGGTCTCCACCGTGTCCGTGAGCAGGACATCATCATTGTGGCTGCGCGTGCGTCCTGCAAGACTGTGCAGCGCGATTATCCCAATGGACGTTGCACACGTATCGATTTCTTGCGGGTAGAGCTCATTTTGCTGCTCTTCAAGAAACAGCGGCCAGAAACGCAGCAGACGTCCCTCCACCTCAACTTTCGATGCAGCCGCGGCAATCACAGTGCGCGCTCTATCAAGGGCAGATCTTGCCTTGACGACTGTGCTTCGCCTTCTGAGTGTTAGCATCAGAGAAGGCGCTGCAGAATCGCTACGACATCGTCACGTGACAGTTCGCTTGGACTCGTGGTCATATCCGAATTGAATGACTCGTCCGCAATTCTAGTGAGTTGAGAGTCTCTGACTCCGAGACTTGACAGCTTCGGAATAGTCCCAAGGTCGAGAGTGCTCAGGAGATGGGAGAGAACCTCGGGCAGTCCACCCATGTTGTCCATGGGTAGATCTAATATGTCACACAGGATCCTTCGCACGTCCTCGGACCTTCTCCTCCTTGCGGGGATCACCTTCTCGGCGACGTGGACCAAGAGCATGGCTAGCGCTTGTCCATGATGAATGTCGAATCTCCCGCTGAGCGGGTTAGAGATGGCATGTATCGCTCCAACTCCTGAGTTCGCTACCGCAAGCAGACTTAAGAGGCTCCCATAAGCAAGCGTACTTCTGCCATCCAACTCGGCTGGAGCGCTGGAAATTGCGACAAGGCCAGACACTGAGTGACGAATAGCCGCGCGCGCAAACAGATCTGACAAAGGACTCGCATTCCTCGCCCAATACGCCTCCAAGCCTTGTACGAACGCGTCAATGCCTACGCGAAGTGATACATCACGTGGAGCACCCAGTGAGAGTGATGGGTCCACAAGTGATACGCGTGGAAATAGCCAGGGACTGAAGATCACACGCTTCATACCATTGCCCCGGACGAGAGCGGCTGGCGAGATTTCAGCGCCAGTACCAAAGATGGTAGGAATGGTCACAACTGGCTTCACACACGCTCCGATGGCCGATACCCCTCGCTCTCCATCTACAGCGTACTCAAGCGTCTTTCCGGGGTGGCTTAGGAGCAAGGCAAGAATCTTTGCTGTATCATGAACGCTTCCTCCGCCAAGAGAAATGATGACGTCAGGCGTTTTCCGGCGTAGGGCGGACGCCAACGACTCAATCTGCTCTACGGGTGGATTCGTGGGGATGTTGTCGGCCAGGCTATAGGCTATGTCGCTCTTCTCCAAGCTTGACAAAATCCTCTCCAGCACGCCGCTGCTACGCGCGCTTTCCTTTCCGACAACGATGACTGCGTACTTGCCGTGCGATAGCACTACGTCTGGCAACTGATCAGTACTCCCGACACGAAATGTTATGTTCGTAGGGAACCGGAAGTCGAACTCCATTACACTCACCTCACTTTTTGAGATATGCCTCAATTATCCTCAAAGCACAAAGCTCACCACACATGCTGCACATCTCCTCATTGCTTCGAGGTAGCGACCCACGGATGCGTTTTGCATCATCCGGGAAAAGAACGTTGGAGAAGACTTCCCCCCAGTCTCTATCTCTGCGTGCTTCTGACACGGCTTGCTCTCTATCGTGGCCGATTCCTCTTGCCAGGTTGCCGATGTGCGCCGCAATTCTGAAGGCCTTCACACCATCCTCAAGATCGGCCAATCTTGGCAGGCCAAGGTGCTCCGCTCTCGTCATTGCTGTAAGTAGATCGGCACCAGCAAGAGCACATAGTGCTCCGGCTATTGCTCCTGCAACGTGATCATGTCCTGCCGCCGCATCGGTGCAAAGAGGCAGAGGGCGGATGGGTACGCCCTGACACGTATGTTTCTGGAGGCCAATGATCAGCGGAATCATGTCAGGGCGAGCGTGTCCAATGCTCTCCGCGATTACCTGAACACCTTGGTCCAGGGCTTCACTTATGAGGTGAGACTGTTGCCGGATCTCCCAGAGGTGGAGCTCATCGAGTGTGTCCTCCACTGATCCGGGTCGGAAGGTTGTGCCATAGCTGAGCACGATATCGTGTTTCTTGGCGATTTCCAGTATTGAGGAGTGGATCTCTCGAAGCGGGTTCGCTCGGCCCGTTTCCATCATGTAGGCGGCCACAAAAGCCCCCCCCCTGCTAGGCAGCGGGATTGCTCGCCTTGATCCCCGCATACGTCCAAGACTGAAGCTGTCAAGAGAGGGGTGAATGGTCATCACATCGACGCCAAGTTCGGCTTGAAAGAGGACTTCGTCCAAGATGTCGTCAGGCTCAAACTTCACAACGCTCCCGTTTCTTGACCGGGCCCTAACACAGACACCGTAAAGAGGGACCGTACTAACAGGTGCATGAGCGGTTGCCAATAGCCTCTCTAGGAAGCGCCGATACTCATCGTGGAGACTATGGTCAGCAACGATGTCAGCTCCCGCATCCAAGACAACCCGAGCTTTCTCCAGCTCGGCGTCCTCAGTAGTAGCACCCGGGGTCACTCCCAGATTGGCTATGACTCGTATTGGCGAACCCAGCCCGGCAGTCAATCCAGAAGAGGATCGCGTCTTGTTACCAATACTTATTGATCTCACATTACTCTCCATGAGGCACTGGAATGTATGCGCCAACTATTGAGGTCATTCTCACTCATTATGACACATTTTTCGTGCTGTGGCCAGTGTTCCTGAACTAGCGCACGTGTCTAGTGGAGTTACGCCCTATCCCAAGATTAGCGTCCATTATGGGGACACCTTGGAGTTGCAGAAGTTCAAGATATACTAGAGTGTAGAGGCTCTAAGGTTATGCCTACAGGTTCCAGGTTAGGTAAGTAAATGCGGGGCACGAGTCCGGGATCTCCAGGCAGCGATCAAGCTCGGAGAAAAGGTTACAGAACCTGTCATTCCTCTACAATCGCGGCTGTTTCCCGCTGTTACGAGTTGCTATCAGCAAGATTCCAGAGAAGCGTGATCTCGCCCTCCTTGCGGCGTGGCAAACGCTGCATCTCCTCAATTGCCTTCTCGTAGGTGGCCAGGTCTTGTCCTTGCCGAGCAACTCTCTGCCGTGCGAGATTGCGAAATTGAGTGCGCCTTCGTATTCGACTCTCAGTGGCTACGCCATGGGCGGAATATGTGAGGTTTGATGTCAGACAGCAAGATCTGATCCCATGCCTGAAGCGATCTGGAAGCATTGCCCATCTCAAGGATGAAGCTGGATCCTTCCCCGAAATCGCAGGCACGAACTACCATTGAGATCCCCTCTGCCCACTTCTCATCTTCATGGTCATGGTTGATGTAGAAGTCCTTGCTGAGATCTGCTTCATCTGGTGGCTTCGATCGCGTTGGGCGCGTTGCATCCCTCCAACAGCTTCCTTGTTGTCCCTGCTGTTGGAATACGGAAGTCCGCCGGACTCCGATGGCTTGGCTAGAACACTGTCGCGGCCCTACTGAAGGAGATCTCGTGGATTATTGGTGCACTGCAGATAGTGTGCAGAAGTTACTCCGTATTCAGAACTACTTCCTTCTTGGTAGCTCATAGTGAAGGACTAGATGTCTAACGCTTAAGCTGGTTCCGTCAAGCTGGGAGGGCCCAGCTCTCGGTGCGGCAAGAGACATACCGGGGAGCGTTCATTATCCTTGAGCAAGCGCAACTGCGCCCGACAATCTCGAAATCCCAATTCTCACTCAGCCTTCCCGCGGGCTGGCTTCTGGAGTTCCTGCAGCACTGCACAAAGATCGCAGATGTACTTGGCCACGTCAGGATGATCGAAACCGTACCTCTCTACACTGATCTTGAGTGCTCGTGTGCATGCTTCTTTCGCGGCCTCAAGCTGCCCAAGGTCCTTGAGCACCAAGCCAAGGCCATTTACGCGGATTGCCGTTTTGGAGTGGTTTGGGCCGTAAACGGCCTCGTCGATACTGAGTGCGCGCTCAAACGCAACCTTTGCTTCCTCAAGCCTACCGAGAGATCGAAGGACCAAGCCCAAGCTGTTGACATCTCTTGCCACTGTAGGATTCTCCTTGCCATAGATATCCTCATCGATCCTTAGTGCGCGTTCATATGCTGCCTTGGCGTCGTCAAGCTTGCCCAGTTTTCTCAGGACCGAACCAAGATTATACAAATCCGTAGCAACCTCCGGATGATTGGATCCGTACGTTGCCTCATCAATCTCACGCGCACGCTCAAAAGCAGCCTTCGCCTTATTGAATTTTCCAAGAGATCGTAACACCAAACCAACATTATTTACATATGCACCAGTTTTGGGATGATTCGGTCCATAGAATTCCTCCCCAATCTTGAGTGCTTGCTCGCAGGCCTCCCTTGCCTTCCCCAGCATTCCAAGATCCTGTAGTACGAGGCCAAGATTGTTCAGATCTCGGGCAATCGCGGGATGCTTTGACCCGTACTCGGCCCTGTCAATACTGAGTGCCCGCTCGTATGCCGTCTTTGCTTCCTCAAGCTTGCCAAGCTCGTGAAGCACTCCGCCGAGGTTATTCACACGAATGCCAACACTCGGGTGATGCGGCCCATACGCAGCTTCGTCAATTGCTAGTGAGCGCTCGAACGCTTCTCTTGCCTCCTCCAGCTTCCCAAGGTCTTGCAGCACTACTCCAAGGTTGCTCACGATTATCGCAGTCTTCGGATGAGACGCTCCGTACACGGCCTCATCAATTCTCAGTGCCCTCTCGTATGCCTCCCTCGCGTCTTCCAGCCTTCCGAGATCCTGAAGTACTCTTCCAAGGTTATTGACTCGGCTAGCTATCGTTGGATGTTCCTTGCCAAAAACCCTTTCATCGATTCTCAGTGCCCTTGTGATGTACTGATGAGCAAGCTGAAAACGAGCAAGATTCCACAGGCATGCTCCGGCATCGTTCAGTAGCTGACCCACTTCCTCCAAGCTGATTCCGAGTTTCTCAGCTTGGCTGGTAGCAGCAGTCACATGTGGCAGCAGCTCTGTACACATTGGCCAAGTGGACGGGTTGTTCTGCTGGAAGTCATACACCTGTGTGAGGACACTGATACTCACAGTGACCCACTTGACCTGCGATTCCAGATCTAGGGCATCGCGTAGCACAGCTTGCACGAGTCGATGTACGGAATATCCCCTGGTGGTCAATTCTGACAGACCAAATCGGCTCAGGGCGACCAATGCACCCCGAAGAGCAACTTCGTCCGCGGCTACTTCTGCCAGTGGCTCAGGAAGTTCCTCAGCGCCTTTGATCAGAAGGAAGATCGGAATCTCTTCAGGAGCAAGGAAGGAGCTCAGTTTGAGAAGGGCGATACTCCCTGGGGATTCAGTCTGAAGCTTCTCCAGAGCGAGATCCCATGTTGTTGCCACAGTCGCGTGGTATTGGTCTGGAGGCTCTTGGCTCTGCCACAGATCCTTGTGACGATCTTCGAACAATCTTGCGTATTGGCGAAACGACATCTTCGTCTGCTCTATGTATGCACCAGCTTGCTCCAGTGCAAGTGGAAGATCACCTACCGCTTGAGCGACAGCATCAGCACCGTCGGTTCTTGCTCTCTGTGTTCTCTTCAGCAAGAACCTAATTGAGTCCTCACGGTCAAACGGTGCAACGTCAATTGTCTTCGCAACGCTTCGCCAGTTCGGGTTCCGCGATGTGATGATTGCGTGTCCAGTGCCTGGTGGCGGCAAGTACGGATTGAGCTTCGCAGGGTCTTCTGCATTGTCGAAGACAAGAAGCCAATCATCTCGTGTGGAGAGTGCTTTGTGAAGATCTGCGATCATCTCAGCAGGCGGTGTTGTGGGGTCAATCTCCAGATCCATCACTAGTCCAACGGCAGACAGATCTGCAAGTACTGACTCCTCTTCTTCTGCGTGGATCCAGCCGATCAGCGTGTACTGATCCATATAGTGATGTGCATACTCAATTGCCAGCTGGGTCTTTCCAACGCCTCCCAGCCCAGTGATTGCTTGTGGTTGCGTGATGCTTCCCTTGTGTGCCTGGGTGAGCGCGCTGTGCATCGCCGCGAGTGTGTCTCCCCGGCCGGTGAAGTTAACGTTGCGACGGGGCACGTTGATGGTTTTCCTTCTGTTCGCCGGGAACGCAGGCTCAGAAGGGACTTGCCGCGTAGCTCCACCAGGGAATCCAGGGCGAACCGATGGTTTCAGGCGTTTCTCTCTTGCAGCACCAAGGAGCTTCTCTCTTCCTTCTCCCTCGGTGCAACCGACAAGATCGACCCACACAATCTGCTTGAGCAACCCAGTTACATTGCACTCAGCGACTCGAATCGGCAACAGCTTTCGCTTGTCACCCTTGGGATCATCTGCGAATGCTTCCGTCCACTCTGATGGTGTGAAGTTCGAGCTTAGGTATGCAGGTGATAGTATGGTGATCGTACGTGCAGCGATCTGGCAGGCTTCATTCATCTCAACGACGAAGTTTGATCCTGCGACGAAATCCCACGCCTGCAGAATCGTCCAGTAACCTTCCTCTTCCAGCACCCAAGCAACCCACTCAGCCCAGACGCGATCCTCATTTGCGTAGCTAATGAAGAAGTCCCTGTTTGGCCGGGTGTCCGCCTCAGGATGTCGTGCTCTCTCCTGCTCAGAAGTCATGAATCCTAGACGCTCTTCATTTCGTCGCATTATCATGAATCTTACCAGAGATACATTAGGAAGGGAAGCGGAAACACGTGACGCCCTGTATCCGGGCACTTGTGCGGATTGATGTTGTTGCCCTTGGCTTACTACTTCTTGCTCGGAGTATCGGAGTCCTGGTCAATGGCCTCTTGCTTGGCGTAGTAACTGAGTCCGAGCTTGAACGCTTGAAGCTCTCACATGTTGAGATGCTTGCGAATCGCTCTCTCGGTCGGCTGAAGCTTCTGTGAGGGCTGATGTAGGTCGTAGGCAATCTGATTTCGGATCTCCAGCTTCTCTTTTCAGGATCTGACACACGCAGAGCACCATTGTTCCGAACTGCACAGTGCGTGGTGAAACTGCAGATCCTCAGTACAGAAAACCCTTCGACTTGGTGGTCGAAGGGAACGAAACCGGTGTCTGGTACGCCCGACAGGATTCGAACCTGCGACCTTTGGCGCCGGAGGCCAACGCTCTAATCCACTGAGCTACGGACGCGAATTATGCTGGCGGAGAGGGCGGGATTCGAACCCGCGGAGGAG
>Ga0272444_10004393_pt1 | contig 12459 bp, 8 predicted proteins | sample SSMForm13_FD_201033 | JGI IMG/M metagenome (GOLD analysis project Ga0272444, IMG submission 201033) | Marine sediment archaeal communities from Little Sippewissett salt marsh, Falmouth, MA, United States - SSM-Form-13 | ecosystem: Environmental > Aquatic > Marine > Wetlands > Sediment ... | reverse complement strand
CGATCTCCGGGTACTCGGCCTTCACCACGCGGATGGCGACCTCGCGCCACAGCTCGGTGCATTCGAGCACGTTGGCCTTGTCCACCGAGCAGACGCGCTTGTTGCGCTTCATGGCGATGTCGCAGGCTGAACGCACGATGCGCTCGATCTCGTGCTCGGCGTATACCAGGGTGTTGAAACCCTGCTTCTCGCCGTTCTCCAGCGTGCGCACGCCGCGCGGCTGGCCGAAGTAGATGCCACCGGTCAGCTCGCGCACGATCATCAGGTCCAGGCCGGACACGACTTCCGGTTTCAGCGTGGAGGCATCGGCCAGCTGCGGATAGAGGATGGCCGGGCGCAGGTTGGAGAACAGCCCCAGGCCGGCGCGCAGGCCCAGCAGGCCCTTCTCGGGGCGCACCGCGATATCCAGCGCCTCCCACTTCACTCCGCCGACGGCGCCCAGCAGGATGGCATCGGCCTCCTTGGCCATCTCCAGGGTGGCGTCGGGCAGCGGCGTACCGACCGCATCGTAGCCGGCACCGCCGACCAGCCCCTCGTCCAGTTCCACGTCCAGGCCGTGCTCGCCGGCGAGCACATCCAGCAGCTTCACCGCCTCGGCGACGATCTCGGGGCCGATGCCGTCACCGGGCAGTACCAGAATGCGTTTGCTCATGATCTTTTCTCTAATAAATGAATGCGGTCAGAACAGCCAGGGCGCCTGGGCGCGGCGTTGCTCTTCGTAGGCCTTGATCTCGTCCACGTGCTGCAGGGTCAGGCCGATGTCGTCCAGCCCTTCCAGCAGGCAGTGCTTGCGGAACGGGTCGACCTCGAAGGCGATCTCGGTGCCGTCGGCCAGCACCAGTTTCTGCGCCGGCAGGTCCACGGTGATCTGCAGCGCAGTGTCACCGCCGGCCTTGGCGAACAGGCTGTCGACGATGGCCGCATCCAGCACGATGGGCAGGATGCCGTTCTTGAAGCTGTTGTTGAAGAAGATGTCGGCAAAGCTCGGCGCGATGATCACCCGGAAGCCGTAGTCCTCCAGCGCCCAGGGCGCGTGCTCGCGGGACGAGCCGCAGCCGAAGTTCTCGCGCGCCAGCAGGATCTGCGCACCAGCGTAGCGCGGATCATTGAGCACGAAGTCCGGGTTGAGCGGACGCTGGCTGTTGTCCACGCCCGGCTCGCCGTGATCCAGGTAACGCCACTCGTCGAACAGGTTCGGGCCGAAGCCGGTGCGCTTGATGGACTTGAGGAACTGCTTGGGGATGATGGCGTCGGTGTCCACGTTGGAACGGTCCAACGGACAGGCGATGCCGGTGAAGGTCTCGAATTTTTTCATGATCCTCTCCTTACAACTCGCGCACGTCGACGAAGTGACCGGCCACCGCGGCGGCCGCGGCCATGGCCGGACTCACCAGGTGGGTGCGACCGCCCTGCCCCTGGCGGCCCTCGAAGTTACGGTTGGAGGTGGACGCGCAGCGCTCGCCCGGCTCCAGCCGGTCGGCGTTCATGGCCAGGCACATGGAGCAGCCCGGCTCGCGCCATTCGAAGCCGGCCTCGGTGAATATCTTGTCGAGACCTTCCTCTTCCGCCTGGTGCTTCACCAGACCGGAGCCCGGCACCACCATCGCCAGCTTGATGTTGCCCGCCACCTTGCGGCCCTTGGCTACGGCAGCGGCGGCGCGCAGATCTTCGATACGCGAGTTGGTGCAGGAGCCGATGAACACCTTGTCCACCGGGATGTCGGTGATCGGGGTGCCGGCGGTCAGGCCCATGTACTGCAGCGCGCGGCGCATGCCATTGGCCTTCACCGTGTCTGCCTCGTCATCCGGGTTGGGTACACGATCATTCACGCCCACCACCATCTCCGGCGAGGTGCCCCAGGTGACCTCCGGCTGGATGGTCGCCGCGTCGATGACCACCTCCTTGTCGAATACCGCACCCTCGTCGGTGTGCAGTTCACGCCAGGCGGCCACGGCGGCTGGCCATTGCTCCTCGGAAGGCGCGTAGGGGCGTCCCTTCACGTAGTCGATGGTCTTGTCGTCCACGGCGACGAAGCCGGCGCGGGCGCCCGCCTCGATGGCCATGTTGCACACCGTCATGCGGCCTTCCACGGACAGGTCGCGGATGGCCTGACCGGCAAACTCGATGGCGTAGCCGTTACCGCCGGCGGTGCCGATTTTGCCAATGATCGCCAGCACGATGTCCTTGGCGGTGACGCCCGGGCCGACCTTGCCGTCCACGGTGACGCGCATGGCCTTGGACTTCTTCTGGATCAGGCACTGGGTGGCCAGCACGTGCTCAACCTCGGAGGTGCCGATACCGAAGGCCAGGGCGCCGAAGGCGCCATGGGTGGCGGTGTGCGAATCGCCGCACACCACCGTCATGCCCGGCAGGGTCGCGCCCTGCTCCGGCCCCACCACGTGCACGATGCCCTGGCGCAGGTCGTTCATCTTGAACTCGACAATGCCGAACTCCGCGCAGTTCTTATCCAGGGTCTCCACCTGGGTACGCGAGACGGGATCGGCGATGCCGGCCACGCCGGTGCTGCGATCGGTGGTCGGCACATTGTGATCCGGGGTCGCCAGGTTGGCGCTGATCCGCCACGGCTTGCGACCGGCGATGCGCAGCCCCTCGAAGGCCTGCGGCGAGGTCACCTCGTGTACCAGCTGGCGGTCGATGTAGAGCAGCGCGGTGCCGTCCGCATCGGTGCGCACCACGTGGGCATTCCAGAGTTTGTCGTACAGGGTCTGCGCGGTCATCGCGGTCTCCATGCCTGCTGCGGGTTGCAGCGAAAGCCTCAGTCAGGCTGGAAAGATAGTGCCCGACGTTCTATAAAACAAATTCATATATTTCATCTTATTCATTCCTATAGAGAATCATGATCGATCTCCACGCCCTGCAGGCCTTCACCAGCGTCGCCCGCTGGGAGTCCTTCTCCATCGCCGCCGAGCACCTGTTCCTGACCCAGCCGGCGGTCAGCAAGCGGGTGGCCGCACTGGAAACCACCCTGGGCCAGCGCCTGTTCGACCGCATCGGCCGCCGCGTCACCCTGACCGATGCCGGCCGTGCGCTGCTGCCCCGCGCCCGCGCCCTGCTGGACGAGGCGGATGCCTTGACCCGGGTGGTCGCGGCCGCCAGCGACACCATCAGCGGCCCGCTGGTGATGGGCACCAGCCACCATGTCGGGCTGCGGCGGCTGCCGCCGGTGCTGCGCGCCTTCACCCAGCAGTACCCGGACGTGCAGCTGGATATCCGCTTCATGTCTTCCGAGGCCGCCTGCCGCGCGGTGGAAACCGGCGAACTGGAACTGGCCGTGGTGACCCTGCCCACCGGCCGCGAACCGGCGCTGGTCCGCCAGGCCGTCTGGGATGACCCGCTGGATGTGCTGGTCAGCGCCGACCACCCGTTGGCCGGCGTCGCCAGGGTCAGCCTGAAACAACTGGTGGCGCACCCGGCCGTGCTGCCCGGCCCGGACACCTACACCCGCAGCATCCTGATCCAGGCGCTGCGGCCGCACGGCCTGGCGCCGCGGGTGGTGATGTCCACCGACTACCTGGAGACGCTGCGCATGCTGGTGGCCACCGGGCTGGGCTGGAGCCTGTTGCCGGCGGACATGGCCGAGCCCGACCTGGTCGCGCTCAACACCCCGCTCAAGCTGCGCCGGGAACTGGGCGTGGTGCACCACCGCTCGCGCACCTTGTCCGGCGCCGCCCGGGCGATGCTGGCGCTTCTATAAAATGGTCTGGCGTAGCTTGGGCTGACACAGGAAGCCCGATATCAAGGTGACGTGTTGGGCTTCGGGCTGCTCAGCCCAACCTACAATCACAGAGCCCTATTCGGTACCATGCCGCCCCTGTTTCGCTGTTCAAAGGGCCTATTCGGTGGACGAAGATATCAAGATCGACGCCCGTGACCTGCTCAATACCCAGACCGCCAAGATCGAATGGGAGGAGCTGCAGCGCCACTTCGCCCGCGGCGTGGTGATCAAGGTCGCCCCCGAGCTGGACCTGGTCAACGTCGCCAGCCAGATCATCGCCGACGACAAAGCTGCGGTGGAGGCCTGGATGGCAAGCGGCCAGCTGGCCAACGCCAGCGACGACGACGCCCGCACCTGGACCAAGAGCCAGCCCACCTTCTGGGCCGTGGTCGTCGCACCCTGGGTGCTGGTGCAGGTCAGCAGCGACTGAGTCTGCCGCAATAAGCCTTAGGCCCGTTTGACCCGGCTGCTGGCTGCATCTGCCTACTTACCGCCATCCACAGTCGCTGCAGCCGCCGGTCCAGCCTGGCTGCTGCCCTGCTCGTCCGCCAGCACCTTGCTCGCCAGCACCTGCCCCGGCCGCTCCACCGCACTGAGCAGCATATCCAGGTACTGGGCCGCCTTGGCCACCTGCTGGGCAATGCGCCGCACCCGCCGTAGCTGCTCCAGCAATGCCGCCAGCTGGGTCACGTTGACGCCAACCCGGGCACTGTGGGTCAGCAGGGCCTCCTTCAGCACCCGGTAATCGGCGGCGACCTTCTCGGCATCCGCAAGGCAGCGCTGCGTGGAAAATCCATCCAGGTCCGGATCGGCATGGGCCAGCAACTGCGCCGCCTCGCCGATGAAGCCGGCAATGGCCGCCGCATCCTGTTCAGTGAGGTGCAGTTCCTGGGCATCCCGCTCGTTGGCGTAACCGAGCGCGATCTCGGAGATCTCCAGATAGTACTGGCCGGTGCGCAACACTATCGGCAGGTCCCCGGCGACGCCCTCGGGCAGCGCGGTACGCTGCAGGCGGGTCACGAAATCGCCGACCGCGTTGGTCAGTTCCACCACCACCCGGTGCTCGGCCTGCACGGAAAGCGGCGTCTGTTGCTCGGCACTGAGAACCCCCTGGGCAATGCCGCGGGCGTGGCGACCGACACGGGCGGTCTCCAGCACCAGGGCATTGAGCGCCAGCGCCGGCGTCACCAGCACGTTGGGGTCGAGATGCTTGGGACGACTGGCGATCTCCTCTTCGGTGCGGAAGCGGCCCGCCAGCCAGTGGCTGAGGCGGCCGCTGAGCGGGAGCATGATCGCCACGCCGAGCAGGTTGAACACCGTGTGGAACAGCGCCAGCGACACCGCCGGGGCATCGTGCAGACCCAGAAACTTACCGGTCAGATGTACCAGCCACAGCATCAGCGGCAGCAGCAGCAGCGCCACCAGGCCGGTCAGCAGGTTGAACACCAGGTGTGCGGCGGCCACCCGCTTGGCATTGGGCGTGGCGCCGATCACCGCCAGGCCGGCGGTGGAGGTGGTGCCGACGTTGGCGCCGATCACCATCGCCGCAGCACTGGCCAGCGGCAGCACGCCACCGGTGGCGGCGGTCAGGGTGATGGCGATGGCGGCGCTGGATGACTGGGTCACCAGGGTCATGAAGAAGCCGATGGCCACGTACAGCGCCAGCTGCCACAACCCCGCTTCCGAGCCATCGTTGAGCTGCACCGTGTCGGCCAGCCCCTCGAAGGCCTCTTTCAGTACGTCCAGACCGATGAAGAACAGACCGAAGCCGGCCAGCGCCTGGCCGATGGCACCACGCCGGCTGTCGCCGCCGAGGATGCGCAGCGCCATGCCCACGCCGATCATCGGCAGGGCAAACAGCTCCAGCTTGAAGTTGAAGCCCACCAGCGCCACCAGCCAGCCGGTCATGGTGGTGCCGACATTGGCGCCGTAGATCACCCCCAGTGACTGGTACAGGGTCAACAGGCCGGCGTTGACGAAACCGATGGTGGCCACCGTCACGGCGCTGGAGGACTGCACCAGCGCGGTGATGCCCAGCCCGGCCAGCACGCCGCGCCAGGTGCTTGAGGTCCAGCTGCCGAGGATGCCGCGCAGCGCGTTGCCGGCCGCCACCTTGAGGCCGTCGGTGATCATGCTCACCGCCAGCAGGAACAGCCCCAGGCCGCCGAAGGCGCTGCCGGCGGTCAGCAGGATGCTGCCCAACTCACCCTCAGCCATTGCCGGCTTCCTGCACCGGGCCGGCCAGCTGCGGCCAGCGTGCCAGGATGCGCGCCTTGGCACCCTCCATGCCGGACAGCAGCACCGGCACCACCAGCAGCACCAGGAAGGTGGCCAGCGCCAGACCGAAGCTGATGGACACCGCCATGGGGATCAGGAACTGCGCCTGCAGCGAGGTCTCGAACAGCAGCGGCGACAGGCCGGCGATGGTGGTCAGCGAGGTCAGCAGCACCGCGCGCAGACGCTGGCAGGAGGCCTCCACCACCGCTTCGCGGATGGCCATGCCGCGCTCGCGCAGCTGCTTGTAGAACACCACCAGGATGATGGAGTCGTTGACCACGATGCCGGACAGGCCGAACAGGCCGAACATCGACAGGATGGTCAGCTCGATGCCCATCAGCCAATGGCCGAAGATGGCGCCGACAATGCCGAACGGGATGATGCTCATCACCACCAGCGGCCAGCCGTAGGAGCCGAACACCCAGGCCAGCACGATGTAGATCATCGCCAGCGCGAACAGCGCGCCGCTGCCCATGTCGGCCATGGTCTCGGCCTGGTCCTCGGCACGGCCGGTGTAGGCCCAGTCCACGCCATAGCGGGCGACGATCTCCGGCAGGATGCTGTCGCCCAGCTGGGTGCGGATATCGTTGGCGTTGTTCTGCGCCTTGTCGACATCGCCGTAGACGGTGACGGCACGCCGCCCGTCGGCGTGGCGCACCGCCTTGAAGCCGCGCCGCTCGGTCAGCTCGATGGCGGAGTGCAGCGGCATGCGGCTGCCGTCCCGCAGCACGAAGGTGAAGTCGCGCAGCGCCGCCAGCTGGTAGCGCTCGGCGTCGGGCAGCATCACCCGCACCTCGACCTCCTCCTCGGCCTGGTTGAAGATCTGCGCCAGGTGGCCGTCCAGCGCGCCACGCAGCTGGCGGCCCACCTCGGCCACCGTCAGACCCTGGGACTCGGCCAGCGGGGTGAGCCGGAACACCAGCTGCTGCGGCCCGTAAGGCATGTCGTCCTCGATGCCGTGCACCCCGGGCACGCCCTCCAGCGCGGTGGCCAGTGCCTGGCCGGCCTGCTTGAGGGTCTCGGTGTCGCTGCCGGTCAGGCGGATCTCCAGGTCGCGGCCCGGATGGCCGCCGCGGCGCGAGGTCAGCGTCAGGTTCTCCAGCCCCGGCGGGGTGCCGACGTGCTTGCGCCACTCGGCCAGGAACTGCTCGTTGCGCACGTCGCGGTGATCGGACGCGATCAGCTCGGCCTGCACCATGGCGAACTGGTCGCCCTGCTGGCCCTGGCGGCCGCCGGAGGCCGCGGCCTGGCGATCGAACACCGCCGCGGTGCGCAACAGGCCGCCGCCCAGCGCGCGGTCCGCGTCGTACAGGCCCTGCTCCACCTGGCGGATATAGTCGGCCACCTGCTCCGGCGGCGTGCCGGCGACGAACTGGGCGCTGGCCATGACGATGTTGCCTTCCACGTTGGGAAAAAAGGTGAAGCCCATGCGACCGCCCTTGACCAGGCCCATCGCCAGGATCATGGCCGCCAGGGCAGCGGCGATGGTCACCCAGCGGTAGTCGACCGCGCGGGTCACGAAGCGCCGGAACACGCCGTCGCGGAAGCGCGCGAAGCCGGCGTCCCAGCGCTGGCGAAAGCGACTCGGGGTGTCATGGTGCATGCGCAGGAAGCTGTGGCGCAGGTGGCCGGGCAGCACCAGGAAGCTCTCGACCAACGAGGCGATGATCACGCAGATCACCACCACCGGTATGTCATGCAGTATCTTGCCGATGATGCCGCCGATCGCCAGCAGCGGGATGAACGCGGCGATGGTGGTCAGTGACGAGGACAGCACCGGCGCCAGCATGCGCCGCGCCCCGCCTTCGGCCGCCTGCAGCGAGTTCTCGCCGGTCTGGTAGTGGGTCAGCGCGTCCTCGCCCACCACGATGGCGTCGTCGACGATGATGCCCAGCGCCATGATCAGCGCGAACAGCGAGATCATGTTGATGCTGCCGCCGATCAGGTACACCACCGCCAGGGTCAGCATGAACGAGGTGGGGATGCCGATGGTCACCCAGAAGGCCACCCGGCCATTGAGGAACAGGAACAGGATCAGCACCACCAGCAGCAGGCCGCTGGCGCCGTTCTTCAGCAGCAGGTTGATGCGGTCCTGGATCAGCGTCCAGCTCTCGTCGTAGACGGTCAGTTCCACCCCCGGCGGCAGGCTCGGCCGCACCTGCGCCAGCCAGTCCTGCATGGTGGCGGCGGACTCCAGCGAGTCAGAGGTGGCCGAGCGCTGCAGCAGCAGTTCCACCGCCGGTTTGCCCTGGTAGCTCACCGCCACCTGGTCGGGGCGGGCGCGCCTTTCCACCTCGGCCACGTCGCCGACGCGCACCAGCTGGCCCTGGGCATCGCTGACCAGCGGCAGGCGGGTGAAGCCCAGTTCGTCGCGCTGCTGGCTGACCGCGCGCAGCTCGCGGCCGGCCTCGTTGCGGCCGACGGTGCCGGCGGGCAGATCACGTGACTCGGCGGCGACGCGCTCGGCCACCTGGCCGAGGCTCAGCCCCAGGGCATCGAGGCGCGCCTGCGGCACCTGGATGGCCAGCTCCTCGGCAGGCAGGCCGCTGATGCTCACCTGGGCGATGCCGGCGTCCAGCAGTTCGCGCTCGAACTGGCGCACCAGCGGGCGCAGCTCGCGGATGTCGGCCGGGCCGTGCACCAGCAGCCGCGCCACCGGCTCGTAGCGGATCACGTGGGTGACCTGCGGGCGTTCCGAATCGGTGGGCAGGTTGCGCACCGTGTTGACCAGGCCGTCCACCCGGTCGGTGGCCTCGCCCATGTCGGTGCCCTCGGGGAACTCCAGGGTCACCAGGCTGACGTTCTCCGCCGAGGTGGAGGTCATCTTGTCCAGCCCGTCCACGGTACGCAGCACCTGCTCCATGGGGATGGTGATGGCGCGCTCCACGTCCTCGGAGCCGGCGCCCTGCCAGACGGTGCGCACGGTGACCACTTCCACCTCGAAGTTGGGGAAGAACTGGGCGTTGAGCTGGGACAGCGCCCAGGCACCGGCCAGCAGCATCACCACCATCAGCAGGTTGGCGGCCACCTTGTGCTGGGCGAAGGTGCCCACCAGGTCGTTGCGGTGCTGGAAGGCCATGTCAGTTGCCCGCGGACGCGGCGGCGCCGACGATGCTCACCTTGAGCCCCTCCACCGCGTTGGGCAGCTGGGTGGTGAGCACGGTGCTGCCCTCCGGCAGGCCGCTGGCCTGCAGCAACACCTGGCTGGTGCCGTCGGGCGAGCGCAGGTCGCCGACATGCTTCACCGGCTGTGCGCGCAGCCGCTGCTCGGCGTCGATCAGGTAAATGCGATCCAGGCCGTACAACGCCTGGGCCGGCAGCGCCAGCAGGTCCTCGCGGGGCGGCAGGGTCAGGGTCAGGCGCACGAAGCGGCCGGGACGCACGCCGTCGTCCGGCTGCTGCACGCGGAACAGCCCGGCGATGCCGCCGCCCTGCCCCACCTCGCCGGCCAGGCGCTGCAGCACGGCCTGCAGCGGCCGACCGTCCAGCTCGCCACTGGCCGCCAGGGTGGCGCCGGCTGCCACCGCGTCGCGCACCTGGGCCAGCTGGCTGTCGGGGATCTGTGCGCGCACCAGCAGGCTGTCGGTATCGTAGATGTTGACCAGCGGGTCGCCGACCCGCACCCGCTGACCGGGGGATGCCATTAGCTGGGCGATGCGTCCGGCGAAGGGCGCGCGGATATTGGTGCGCGCCAGGTCCAGGCTGGCCTGATCACGGGCCGCCTGCAGCTCCGCCATGCTGGCGTCGTGCTGCAGGATGCTCTGCTCGCGGGCGCTGACCGCGATGGCCTGGCGGTCCACCGCCTGGCGGGCGGTATCCAGCGCCGACTGGCTGGCCAGCTTCTTCGACAACAGGTCCTGTGCACGTTCCAGCTCCTTGCGCACCAGCGCCAGCAGGTTACGCTCGCGCGGCAGGGCCTCGACGTTGGCCTGGTGGCGAGACTGCTCGCTGGCGATGCGCGCCTCGGCCTGGGCCAGGCGCAGGCGCACGTCGGCATCGTCGAGGCGCACCAGCAGTTCGCCGGCCGCCACGCTGCCGCCCTCGCGCACCGGCACCTCGGCCACGTCGGCCGCCACCGCGGCGGTGAGCTGGCTGTCCCACTGGGCCTCGATACGCCCGTACAGGGTCAGCTCCGGTGCCACCCGGCCCGGCGTCACCGTCTGCGCCGCCACCGGCCAGGCCTTCTCGGTGATCACCACCGGCTTGCTCTCGGGCTTGGTCTTGATCAGCAGCACGAAGATGACGGCTGCCACCCCCAGTACGATCAGCGGGATCAGCAGTTTCTTGATATTGGTTGTCATCACGCGGGATTCGATTGTCAGCTCAGTCCGAGGTTGGAGCCCTGTGCGGCCCCGAGGTTCATCCTATTGTGCGCGGTGCCACCGGACGGTGAAAGCCTCAATGCCCGGGCTGCCGCTCCACCACCCGCCAGGCAATCAGGGCACCGAGCAAGGCCGACGCCCCGGCCAGACTGTAGGTGAGCAGCGGCCCCAGGCTTTCCCAGGCATGCCCGGCCAGCAGGCTGCCGACCGCACCGCCGGCACCGAAACTCAGGCTGGAGTACAGCGCCTGGCCGCGGCCCTTGTGACGCCCGCGGAAGAACTGGTGCGCCAGGTGGATGGCCGAGGCGTGGAAGGTGCCGAAGGTGGCGGCGTGCATCAGCTGGGCCAGCAGCATCACCCACAACTCGGCCGGGAACACCCCGATCAGCACCCAGCGCAGCGCAGCGATGGCCAGACTGGCCACCAGCACCCGGGCCGCGCCGAAGCGGTCCAGCAGGTGATGCATGACCATGAAGATCACCACCTCGGCCGCCACGCCCAGCGCCCACAGGCCGCCGATCAGCGTCTTGGAGTGGCCGTAGTCGGTCATGTAGATGGTGTAGAAGGCGTAGTACGGGCCGTGGCTGAACTGCATCAGGAACACCGCGGCGAAGAACGCCAGCACCGCCGGCTGGCGCAGCACCTGGCCGATGTGCGGTTGTTCCTTGGGATGAGGCTCGGGGTCCGGGTCGCGCACCGTCAGCGAGGCCAGCCAGATGCCCAGGTACACCATCCACACCACCGACAGCACGATGGCCGGGCCCTGCCGGTCCACCAGCCAGCCGAGCAGCAGCACGGTGAGGATGAAGCCGACCGAGCCCCATACCCGCAGCAGCGCGTAGCGCCGCGCCTGGGTACCCAGGTAGTTGAGGGTTACCACCTCGAACTGCGGCAGCGAGGCGTTCCAGAAGAAACTGAACAGGGTCATGGCACCGGCGATGGCCCAGAAGCTGTCCACCCAGAACATCAGCGTGAAGGTCACCACCGACACCAGCGAGGCCAGCCGCACGATGCGCATGCGATGCCCCAGGTGATCGCCCAGCCAGCCCCAGATGTAGGGCGCGATGACCTTGGTGGCCATCAGGATGGCGGTCAGCGAGCCGATCTCCACCGCACCGAAGCCGAGCGACTTCAGGTACAGGCCCCAATACGGCACCAGCGCGCCCAGGGCGGCGAAGTAGAAGAAGTAGAAGTTCGACAGGCGCCAGTAAGGCATGGGCTTAACGGTTTCCGGCAGTTGTCGCTCGGCAGGACGTTTCCGATCCAGTCTCACCGACCCCGCCGCGTGGCACTGAAACTACCATCCCTCCCCGTGGGGAGAGCGCCAGCGAGGGGTCCCAGGAGGGTCATTCGATCAGGCCGCAGTGGATCGAACCCTCAGCCGCCGGCCTGGGACGGGATCACCGGGGTATCGGTGTGCACGTGGCCGTTCTGGCCGCGCTGGCGCAGCGCGTGATCCAGCAGCACGATGGCCAGCATGGCCTCGGCGATGGGCACCGCGCGGATACCCACGCAGGGATCGTGACGGCCGGTGGTGATCACCTCGACCGGCGCGCCGCTGACGTCCACCGTCTGGCCACCCAGGCGGATGCTGGAGGTGGGCTTGAAGGCCACCCGCGCCACCACGTCCTGGCCGCTGGAGATGCCGCCCAGCACGCCGCCGGCGTTGTTGGACAGGAAACCTTGCGGCGTCATCTCGTCGCGGTGCTCGGTGCCCTTCTGCGCCACGCAGTCGAACCCGGCACCGATCTCCACGCCCTTGGCGGCATTGATGCCCATCAGCGCGTGGGCGATGTCGGCATCCAGGCGGTCGAAGATCGGCTCGCCCCAGCCCGGCGGCACGCCCTTGGCGACCACCGTCACCTCGGCACCCACCGAATCGCCCGACTTGCGCAGGGCATCCATGTAGGCCTCAAGCTCGTCCACCTGGGCGGCGTCCGGCCAGAAGAAGGGGTTGTCCTCCACCGGATCCCAGCTGAAGGCGTTGGGGCGGTTCTCGCCCAGCGCCGACAGGTAGCCGCGCACGGTCACGCCGAACAGCTTCTGTAGCGCCACCTTGGCCACCGCGCCGGCGGCCACCCGCATGGCGGTCTCGCGCGCCGAGGAACGGCCGCCGCCGCGGTA
>Ga0272444_10004392_pt1 | contig 12461 bp, 9 predicted proteins | sample SSMForm13_FD_201033 | JGI IMG/M metagenome (GOLD analysis project Ga0272444, IMG submission 201033) | Marine sediment archaeal communities from Little Sippewissett salt marsh, Falmouth, MA, United States - SSM-Form-13 | ecosystem: Environmental > Aquatic > Marine > Wetlands > Sediment ... | reverse complement strand
TTCAGGCCGCTTTTGGGCGGGCACAAGGCCCGCTTTTGGGCGGGCACAAGGCCGCTTTTGGGCGGGCACAAGGCCCGCCCCTACTACGTTACCCGGTAGACCTCTTCAAGCGTGGTCCATCCCTTTATGAATTTCATCATCGCGTTCTGTCTTAAAGTACGCACGCCCTTGGAGATCAGATACTGCCTGATAACGCTTTCCGATTCGCTTTTGCTTATCATCTCTTTTATCTTATCATCCACAAGCAGCGTCTCCAACGTGCCCATCCTTCCGCGGTACCCCGTTCCGTTACACAGCTGGCACCCCGCACCTTTGTAAAATTTATCGGCTTTCCTGGCTTCCGGGTATTCTTTTCTTATCTTATCCAGCACCTCCCGCGGGATCTGCGCTTCCACCTTGCAATGCTGGCAAATACGCCTCAACAGACGCTGGGCGCATGCCATGACAAGGCTTGAGGATATAAGAAAAGGATCTATACCCATGTTTACCAGACGCGTGATCGCGCCGACCGCGTCATTTGTGTGCAGGGTGCTCAGCACCATCTGGCCGGTAAGTGAGGCTTTTATGGCGATATCAGCCGTTTCAAAGTCCCTTATCTCGCCGACCATTATTATGTCGGGGCTCTGCCGTAGCACCGCTCTCAGGCCCTGCGCGAAACCCAGCCCGATCTCCGGATGCGCGGCTATCTGCGTTATCCCCTGTATCTGGTACTCAACGGGGTCCTCTATGGTGATGATGTTCCTGTCGGGCGTGTTCTTTTCGTTAAGCACCGAATAAAGCGTTGTTGATTTACCGCTCCCTGTAGGGCCCGTCACGAGTATTATGCCGAAAGGTCTCGCGAGCGCCTCCTTGAAATCGGCAAGGGGCTCCGGAAGGAAACCCAGCGCTTCCAGGCCGATCGACAGGTTGCTTTTATCCAGCGCCCTGAGGACGATCTTGTTGCCGGAAGTGATCGGCAGGGATGATACCCGGAAATCTATTTCTTTATCCTCCATTTTTATGCGGAACCTCCCGTCCTGGGGAATGCGGGTCTCCGTTATGTCAAGATTCGACATTATCTTCAGGCGCGTTATTATGGCGTTCTGGTTCTTTTTCGGCAGGTCAAAAGCGTCGTGCAGCTCGCCGTCTATACGGTACCGTATCTTGAGTCCTTTCTCCTGGGGCTCGATATGTATATCACTTGCCCGTTTTTTCATGGCTTCGCTGATGATAAGGTCCACCATTTTTACAATGGGCGCCGCTTTGCTTTCCTTCGCCACCTCCGTCACGTTAAAGGCTTCGGTGGCCCCGAGGACCTCTACATCGGACTCCCCTTCTTCCGATATTATAGCCGTCATCTCCTCTTCATCCGCTTTATAAAAAGAGCGGATGGCCTCGTCAATATCATGCCAGGCCGCCAGCACAAGCTCCACGCTACAGCCCGTCACGGTCTTCACGTCATCTATCGCGAAAACATCCGTGGGATCAGCGATCACCAGCGTCAGGTAATTGCCGATGCTTGCCAGGGGCAATACGGAATGGCGCTGTACTATCTTTTGTGACACCATATCCATAAGATCCCGGGTTAAAGTGACCCTTGAAACGTCTATCGGGGGTATTCCGGTAGCGGAGCTCAGCAGATTCAAAAGCTCCCGGTCGGAGATGACCCCGCTTCTGGTGAGGAGCTGTATCATATTGGCTTTTTTCTTGCGGTTAAGCTCTTTCACCACTTTTTCCAGCCGTTCCTTATCCACAAGGTCACTTTTTTTCAGGGCTTTAAGTATCGTGTCTTTCAGGGATCTTTCCATTACCGGACTATTCCTCCTGGCCGCCCAGAGTGGTACGCAGCACTTCTTCAAGAGAGGCTATTCCCGCGACAACGTTCTCAATTCCGTTCTCTCTCAGCGTCACCATGCCTTCTTTCCTCGCCGCCTGTTCCATATCCGATTCGTCAGCCTGTTTATAAATAAGGTCCCTGACCAGCGGTGTAAGCGTCATGCATTCAATGATCCCGATCCTGCCCTTATAGCCGCTTTTCAGGCATTTATCACATCCCACCGGCTCATAGATCTGGGGGATCTTCCCATTCTTGTCGAAAAGGCCGTATTTCTGGGCGATCTCTTTCGGCGGAGTGTACGCTTTTTTGCATTTATCGCACAGCTTTCTTAACAGCCTCTGCGCGGCGACCATCTCCACCGCGGAAGCTATAAGAAAAGGCTCCACTCCCATGTTTATCATCCTTACGATGGAACCGCTTGCGGTATTCGTGTGCAGGGTGCTCAGCACAAGATGTCCCGTAAGCGCCGATTTTATGGCCACGTCAAGGGTCTCAAAATCGCGTATTTCACCCACCATTATCACATCGGGGTCCTGTCTTAAAATGGACCGCAGGCATGCCGCAAAGGTCAGGCCTATTCCCTCTTTGATGGCTACCTGGTTAATGCCTTTAAGCTCATATTCAACCGGATCCTCTACGGTGACAAGATTTTTCCCGGGAGCATCCACATGTTTCAGCACCGAGTAAAGCGTCGTCGTTTTGCCGCAGCCCGTGGGCCCGCACACCAGTATCATACCGTGCGGCTTTTCACTGATATCTTTTACCTTCTGTACGTCGCGTTCAAGAAAACCCAGTTTGTCAAGGTCTATGGTAACATTGGCTTTATCAAGGACCCTCAGGGCGACTTTTTCGCCGAAACTGGAGGGCACAATGGACACCCTGAAATCCACCTTGCGGTCCTCTATCCTTATCCTGAAGCGGCCGTCCTGGGGCAGACGCCTTTCCGCGATATCCAGGTTGGACATGACCTTGATACGCGATACAAGCGCCGAGTGGTACTTTCTGGGCGGGTTGAAACGTTCAAACAGCGCGCCGTCAACGCGGTACCTCACGCGGGAACTCGCTTCCATGGGTTCTATCAGTATGTCGCTCGCCCGCTCTTTAACGGCTTCACCGACTATCATGTTGGTAAGTTTCACGACCGGCGCTTCTTCGGTTATCCTGAGAAGATCCCCGGAAGAGAGGTCCTCTTCTTCCGATACCATCTGCATGTGCGCGCTTTCCATATCATTCACGATCGCGTGGATCTCCTCATCAGCCGATTTTTCATAATACCTTGTTATAGCTTCTTTCATATCATCTTCCGTCGTGATGACCGGGCTTATGTTCATGCTGGTGATTATCTTCAGATCGTCAAGCGCGAAGATGTTCAATGGGTCCACCATGGCGACAGTAAGCTGTTTGCCGATACGTGATATGGGAAGCATCTGGTACGTGGCGGATATCTTTTTCGGTATAACGGCAAGTATTTCAGGATCTATCTTTAACCTGGAAAGTTTGAGCGGGGGGAAACCGAACTCCTCACTTATAACCGTCATCAGGTTTTCCCTGGAGACCACGCGCATATCCACAAGTATATCCCCGAGATTTCCGCCTTTTTCCGCGCACGCCTTCCTGGCCTTGTCAAGGTCCTGTTCCGAAACAAGCTTCTTTTTTATAAGCAGGTCGCAAATTTCCTGGCTCAGCTGCATCGTCATGGAAAATCCTTTTTTTAACCGGATCTTTTCTTGTAAAGCTTGTTCAAGGCTTCCGAAACGGACGTGACGGTGCTGATAAAGACCTGGACCTTTTTCTTTGTTATCATCTCCAGGTCTTCTATAGCCTTGCCGTTAAGGGGGTTGGACATAACGACGGTCAGAATATCACCGATAAGATCTATGGGCACTATGCTGTACTGCCTGGCCACGTTCTCCGGCACTACTTCGGTCATCTCGTCCTTGAGCTCGTAATTCTCGATCGGGAGGTACGGAAAACCGCATTGCACCGTGAGTGCCTCGACTATGTCCCTTTCATTGACATACCCGAGTTTCACGAGTATCTCGCCCAGGAGCCCGCCTTCTCTTTTCTGGAAATCGAGCCCGCGCTGGAGCTGTTCATCGGTTATCACGCCGTTAGTCAGCAGTATCTCCCCTAATTTTTTCGCGGTACGTTTATGCTGCGCCACTTTTACCCGTTTCCTTTCATCATGAACCCATCATCCTGTTCAGCTCCTCGATGTCGGACGATTTGGCCAGGGCGTCGTCCTTGCTTATCTTGCCGGCCGCGTAAAGTTCATAAAGGGCCTGGTTCATCGTCCTCATGCCGAACTTATGCGACGTCTGTATCACGGAATAAAGCTGGTGTTCTTTCGCGTCGCGTATCATACTGCGCACCGCGGGTGTCGCTACGAGCACTTCCGTAGCGAGCACCCTGCCCGGCTGGTCCCTGTAAGGCACCAGCTGCTGCGAGACTATCCCGAGCAGGACGAATGAAAGCTGCGCCCTTATCTGCTTCTGCTGGTGCGACGGAAAAACATCTATCATACGGTTTATGGACTGGGTGCTGTCCGAAGTGTGAAGCGTCCCCAGGACAAGATGGCCGGTATCCGCTATTATAAGCGCCTCCCGTATGGTCTCAAGATCGCGCAGCTCGCCTATCAGTATAACGTCCGGGTCCTGCCTCAGCACGTGCCTCAAGGCGGAAGCGAACGAATACGTGTCATCAAGCAGCTGGCGCTGGTCGATGACGGCCTTTTTATTCTCGTGCACGAACTCTATGGGGTCCTCAACGGTCACGATGTGGCACTCGCGCGTGCCGTTGATCTCGTCCACCATCGCGGCGAGGGTGGTGGACTTGCCGCTTCCCGTGGCGCCGGTTATGAGCACCAGCCCCCTCTGGGCGCGGCAAAAATTCTTAACGACCTGGACCGGCAGGCCGCATTCCTCTATGCTCATTATCCTTAAAGGTATCAGCCTTATCGCGCAAGTAACGTGCCCCCTCTGCAGGAATATATTGCCCCTGTACCTGCCCACATCCTTTATGGCGAGCGAGAAATCCAGCTCTTTTTCCTTTTCAAACCTTTTTACCTGTTCCGGGCTTAAAAGGCTGTAGATGATATCCTGCGCCTCCTCGGAAGAGAGCGGTTTTCCCAACTCCACAAGATCGTCATCAACACGGTAATGCATAGGGGTGTTCGCGCCGATATGAAGGTCCGATGCCCTTTTCCCGGGCATATCCACGAGTATCTTCTTGATGTTCTCTTTCATCTTACCCCTTCGCTTTTTTCGCTTCCTCGATATATTTGCGGGCGTGCGCTATTATGTCTTTCGCGGTGGTGCCGTCGATCGGGTTCTCGCCCACACCGGCCGTTACCGCCAGCTTCCTCTCGCCTTTCAGCGCTATCCCCAGTTCCTCTATCTTCCTGCGGAGGTCCTCCGCTATTTCCATACTTTCCTTTTTGTTCTTCTCGGGCAGGAGTATGCCGAATTCGTTTTTATCGGACCTTGCCACTTTATCAACCGGCGGCAGGAACTCACTCAGCTTGTTGCCCACTTCTTTAAGTATCTGGACGGCTTTTGATTTTCCGTACTGCTCAAGGTATTCCTCGTAATTGTCCAGGCGCAAAACTATAAGCGAGCAGGGCCTCTGGTAATATATCGATCGGTTTATCTCGTCTTCCAGCTGGTCCTCCAGGTACGAAAAAGTGTAAAGACCGGTAAGACTGTCCACTATCTCCAGGCTCTTCACCCTCTCGAGCACCTGCGCGCTCTGGTAGCCCAGCACCAGTTCTTTCTCGAACGCCCTTAGCACCTCTACATCCTCATCGCCGAATTTCACTTCTCTCTCAAAATTACCGAAGAGGATCACGCCGATCACGTTCGCCTGGGCCTTCATCGGGAAGAGAATAGCGTTCATGAGCCCGAGTTTTTCCCGTATTTCTTTCTGCCATGATTTCGCCAGCGGACGGGAATCCACGGACAGGTATTCGTGGGTCACAAAGAGTCTTTCAACATTGGAAAGTTCCGGAATGATGCCTGACCCGGATATCTTTTTTCCCGAATTATCCGCAAGGGCGCGTTCCGTATATCTGCCCGTCTGTTCCTTGATGAATATCCCGCAGAAACCCCCGTCAAGTTCCCGGGCCAGCTGTTCAGAAACGAACCTGGACATCTCCTCGAACCTGGTCCCGGTAGATATGAGGTCCCCGAGTTTTATCAGGTTGGTAAGCGTGAGGACCTTCCTGTGTATCCTGGCGTTAAGCGATACCGTCTCCCTGCTGTACGCCTGCAGTTCGCCGAGATAGCCGCGGATCTTGCCGGTCATCGTATTCACGGCGCTGGCTATATCACCCAGCTCATCGTCCCTTTTCAGGAGTATCTCGGTATCATACCGCCCTTCAGATATCAGTTTTGTCTCAAGGGCGAGGTTGACCACGGGTAGGATTATCTCTTTGGCCAGGATATAACCCGTCCAGGCCACCCACAGGGCGAACATCACCACGGCGGTCACCTGGAACATCGTAGCCTCGGTGCTGGGAAAGATAAAATTAGCGATAAAGTATGTCATGCTCAGAAGCGGTATTATGGACATGAGCGCGAAAGCGATGAGCAGTTTGTCTTTAAGGCTCTTGCTTTCAAGTGAGATGAACCTAAATATCTTCTTGATGGACATAAATACCTCCTGCTCGCCCCTCCGCCGGGGAGCATTTTACCGGACAAGAATATTAATAGTATAAAGATTACCTTACGGACATTGGAAAGTCAAAGTATAGGTAGAAGATAGAAGACAGAAGATAGAAGTTAGATGGAAGCCAGGCCGCTTGCGAGGAACTCGGAGATGAGGAACTCATCGGCGACATTGGTCTTTATGTGGCTCCACGGGAGCGTGTCCTCCGGACGGTAGGTCTTGCGCGCGTCGTCGTACATATCAAGACCGTTCTCGGCGAAAGACCTTTCCCACAGGGAAATATCAAAAAAATCGGACCACGAGTCCATTTTGGCGCCTTTTTCCCAGGCCGCGTATATCACGTCCCCGGTCCTGCGGTCGCCCCGGGACAGGCAGGCCTCGAGGATCGTCTGCTCAATGTCCGAAAAATCGCATTTGACCTTGCGGGAAGAATTCGCCATCATCGTCATTTTAACGTCAAGCAGTTCTTCCCTGCCGCGCATACCCAGCCATTGAAGAGGCGTATGGGGTTTGGGGATAAAGGGGTTCACGCTTACTTTTATCTCGGCGGAACTCTTAGAGACCTCTTTTTTAAGATGAGAAAGCTCCCTGGCCATTTTGATTATATCTTCCGCTTCTTTTTCAACGCTCCCGGGAAAACCTACCATGAAATAAAGTTTCAGTTTTTTCCATCCGCTCTGATACGCCACCAGCGCGGATTTGCAGAGCACCCCGGGGTCTATGTCCTTCCTCAACGCTTTTCTGAGCTCTCCGGTCGGGGATTCGGGAGCGAAGGTGAGAGCGGTCTTCCTTATGACGGACAGCATCTCCGGCAGGGAATAAAAAGCCTCATCCACACGCAGGGAGGGTATGGATATCCCGACGCCCCGCTCGCGGAAATCCTCCACAAGTGTCTTCACAAGTTCCTTAAGGTATGGGTAATTCACGCTCGAAAGGGATAAAAGCGATATCCTTTCGCACCCGGTGTTCCCGTAGACGCGCCGGCATATTTCTCTGACGCGTTTCGCGCTGCGCAGCTGGACGGGGCTGTTGATCACGCTTGCCTGGCAGAAACGGCAGCGGTTGGGGCAGCCTCTCATTATCTCCACCGCTATCCTGTCATGAACGATGCCGATAAGCGGCACTATCTGCTTTTCCGGATAGTAGGCGTTCTCGAGGTCCTTCACCACGGCTTTTTCTATTTTTTCGGGCACGGACCCTTCCAGCGGCTTGAGCCCTGAAAACCTGCCCGCGGAATAACCGGCCCCGTAAAGACAAGGAACGTAAACATAAGGGAGTTCTGAGAGGGCCTTCAGTTTTCTCTTCCTCGTCCACGGTTTGTCCTTGATCCCGGAATATTTTTTAACGAATTCAAGGACCGCGTCTTCCCCGTCACCTATTATGAAAGCGTCGATAAATGCGCTCATGGGCTCCGGGTTATAACAGCAGGCTCCGCCGGCTATCACCAGCGGCTCGTCATCGCGCCGGTCGTCCGCCCTGACGGTTATTCCGCCGAGCCTGAGCATCTCAAGGACGTTCGTGTACGTAAGTTCGTAGCAAAGCGAGAACCCGACTATATCGAACCTGTTAAGAGGGGCCCTTGATTCAAGCGTGAAAAGTTTTGTGCCGGTGCCCTCAAGTTCCTTTGCCATGTCATCCCACGGCATAAAGACCCGTTCACATACCACATCGTCCTGTTCGTTGAGAAGATGGTAAAGTATGCGCAGCCCCAGATAACTCATGCCGATCTCGTATGTATCGGGATACGCGAGGGCCACCGATGTGCCGGCAGCGAGGCCTTTGCGGACGCTGTTGGTCTCGCCGCCGATGTAGCGCCCCGGCTTCTGCACCTTGTTAAGTATGTTTTTCAGCCTATTCATGTTTTCGTGTCCCGTCGCCCGTGACCCGTGACCCGTTTACGAGACACGGACCACGGTCAAATCGTTGTTTTCCGGCTGACGCTCAGAAGGAACCCTATACCCATAAGGGTCGCGACCGTGCTTGACCCCCCGTAACTTATGGCCGGAAGAGGAAGGCCCACGACGGGCATGAGCCCGATGGTCATTGATATGTTGACGATCACCTGGAAAGCTATCAGCGTCACGATGCCGGTGGCCATGGCCCTGCCGTATACATCGCCGGTAAGCGCTATTATCCTTACGCCGCGCGCTATCACCAACGCGTACAGCCCTATTATCACCAGCGCCCCCACAAAACCCCATTCCTCGCCCACAACGGAAAAGATAAAATCGGTGTGGCGTTCCGGGAGGAACTTAAGATAGCTCTGCGTGCCATTCAGCCAGCCTTTGCCGAAGACCCCGCCCGACCCGATCGCGATCTTTGACTGTATTATCGTGTAACCGGCCCCGAGGGGGTCGAGGTTCGGGTTCAGGAACACCATGAGCCTGGTCTTCTGGTAATCCTTCAAAAGGTTCCAGAGAAAAGGCATGCTGGCAAGGCCCATAACGATGGTCACCACGATATATTTCACCCGTTCGCCGCAGACGAACAGCATGGAAAAAAGTATCGGCACCAGGACAAGGGCGGTACCCAGGTCGGGCTGCAGGAATATCAGGGCGGCGGCAGGCATTATGAGCACCAGCGCCCCGATGAAATTTTTAAGCGAACCCGCCCGTTCCCGGCGTTCACCCAGAAACGCCGCCAGGGCCATAATGAACGTGATCTTCACGAATTCCGAGGGCTGCAGCGACAGCGGCCCGAGGTCTATCCACCTGCGCGCGCCGTAATGCTCGCCGCCGAAAAGCAAGAGAAAGACCAGGGCCAAAAGATTGAGCGCGTACGCGAGGTACGCGAAATCCATGAGCCTTATATAATCCATGTTCATGATAACGAACATAAGCGCCAGCCCGGCAATCACCCATATCCCCTGCTTGACGACATGGTCGCTGAACTCTATGCCGCTGTTCCACAGGTCCCACGTCGCGGAATATATGAACGCGACACCGAACAGACAGATCAGTAAAAAGGAGAGCAGCAATACCCTGTCAACCTGCCCCCTGTATGTGCGAAGCATTCTTACCCCCTCAGAGCAATCCTATTTCATGGGCTTTCTTGAAGACCTTGCCCCCGGTCTCGGCCGCGTAATAACCGCCCTTACCGCCGTACTCGTCAAAGACCACGATTACCACCTTGGGCTCCTCATAAGGCGCGAACCCCATGAACCAGCCGTGCGTCTTGTTGCGCGAGGTCTGCGCCGTGCCCGTCTTGCCGGCCACGGTAAAATCCTTTGACCGCGCCTTTATGCCCGTGCCAGTGGGGTCGTTCACGACAAGCCTCATGCCTTCTCTTATAGTATCGCGCGTATCCTGCGATATGCCCAGCTCCGCTTTTTCCACGTTATTGACGGGGATGCCTTCCACTTCTTTAACTATGTACGGGCGCACCAGGTATCCGCCGTTAGCGAACACCGCCAGCATGCGCGCTATCTGCAGGGGCGAACACAAAAGATACCCCTGTCCTATTGAATAGTTGACCGTATCCCCCTCGTACCAGCTGTCATTAAGCTGTTTTTTCTTCCAGCTCCGGCTGGGCGCCGTGCCCGTTTTTTCCCCGGGGAGGTCTATCCCGGTGTATGAACCAAAACCGAATTTCTTGGCGTATTCGGCTATCTTATCCACCCCGAGACGCCGTCCGGTATTGAAAAAATAAACGTTGCATGAATGCATTATGCCTTCCTGCATGTTCTGGACGCCGTGACCGTCCTTTCTCCAGCATCGGAACGTCAGCCTGCCGAGCCTGTAATACCCGGGGCATTCAAAAGTGGTGTTCTTGTTGGTAGTGCCCGTTTCCAGCGCCGCCGTGGCTATCAATATCTTGAACAGCGAACCCGCCGGGTAAACGCCGGCGATCGCGCGGTTGAGCAGCGGGTACTCCCGGTCATTAAGGAGCCCGCTCACTTCCCCGGATCTTGCCTGGTCGATGAACGCGTTCGGGTCATACGCCGGCGCGCTTGCCATCGCGAGCACCGCGCCGGTGTTCGGGTCCAGCACGACAATAGCGCCCCTCTTATCCACAAGCAGCTCCTCGCAGAACTTCTGGAGACCATGATCTATGGTGAGGCGGATATCTTTACCGGACACCGGTTCCTTGAACCCCAGCGTCATGGCCCTGCGCCCGCGGTGGTCCACTTCCACCTGTTTACCACCGTGGGTACCTCTTAAATATTCATCATACTGTTTCTCAATGCCGTCCCTTCCCACAAGATCGTCCATCCGGTAACCATAATGCCTGAGCCGTTCAAATTCAGCGCTGTTTATGAGGCCGAGATACCCCAGCACGTTGGACATGCTGCTGTCGCTGACATACTTACGTTTAGCGTACACCTCAAGCAGGAGGCCCGGCTGGTCCATGCTCATCTCTTCTATATGTATGGCCTTTTCTATGCCTATGTCGCTGGCGACCACCGTGGGAGTATAAGGCTGCTGGCGGCTCTTTTTTATGATCTTTGAGGTCTCGGGTCTGGGGACATCCAGGACCGAGCTTAAGAACTCCGCGAGGGAATCCATGTTCTCTATCCGGCTGTAGATCACCGAGACCTGGAAGGAAAGGGTGTCCTTTACGAGGACCTCGCCGCTTCTGTCGTAAATACAGCCGCGCGGCGCCATCAGGGGCACTATCTTGAGCCTGTTCTCTTCCGACATGACCCTGAACTTGTCGTATTTCACTATCTGTATGTACGCCAGCCCCGCTACGATCAGCATAAAACCAAGGGCAAGTATCAGGGAAAAATATCTTAGCCGTTTCACGCTCTTAACCTCAACAGTTTCCTTAAACCGGTGAACAGCAGCGGAGAGATAAGAACAGTCGCCAGAAAGCTGCCGCCGCTCGCGACTATGACAAAAGGTATTTCAATGTCATTGTCACTGATAATGTTAAGGTACAGCGTCTGGGCGGACGCCACAAAAAGGAACGAGACCATCACGGTGAACACCTGGACTATAAAATTATGCCTGTAGAACGCCCTGCCCAAAAGCGCCGACACCGCCCCGACGACGGGAAAAATAAGAACATCCATCTGGAAAGTGTCCACGGAAAAATACCCCCTGAAGATGCCAGCGAAGAGGCCGAATACCGCGCCGGCGGCGCCGCCGCAGAAAAAACCCGTAAAGACCACTATCAGAATGATTATGTCCGGGAACCAGGCGTAATGCCTCATCAATATGACCTGTGTCAGGACAGCCGCTACAAGCAGGCTATATAGGTATATCCACTTTTTCATAACATCCTGTCATTTAACGCAAAGGACCTCTTCCTGGTCAAAGGCGCTGGCCGCCGGTTTTATCATAGCGTACTGATAAAGCCCTGTCTTGCTCCTGCCTACCGCTATGATCCTGCCGATGGGGATGCTCCTGGGGAATATGCGGCTGAACCCGGACGTGAGGACCATCTGCCCCTCTTTTATTTCGGCGTCAACCGGAAGGTACATCATCTTTACCCTGTCCCTGCCGGAACCGACCAGGATGCCGTTGATCTGGGTATCCCTTATAACACCGCCGGCCTTGAAATTGGGATGCGTCACCTGCATTACGGAACTGAGGTCCCTGCCGGTGATGACCACTTTACCCAAAAGGCCGCTGGCGGAACATACCGCCGCGCCCGGCGGCACACCGTCCGCGAAACCCTTGTCTATAAGGAAGGACCCTACCCAGTCATTGGGGTTCCTGGCGACTATCTCGGCGGGGATGGTCTCAAAACTTACTTTGTCCTTGAACCCGAGAAGATCGCGCAGCCTTCCATTTTCGCTGCGCAGCCCCTCGAACTGTTCTATTTCAAGGGAGAGGTCCGCTATTTTTTTGCGGAGTATCTTGTTATCGTCAAAAAGCTCGCCCTTGTCCTGGAAATAACCGGCGACGCTTGAGTATAACCTCACCGGTGACAGGAGTATCCTTACGAAAATTTTTTTACCGGCGGTCAGGAAAGGAAAGATAAATAAAAGGAATAACGCTAAAGCTATGCTTATTGTGACAAGTGCCCAGAGTTT